>Ga0364873_10812_pt1 | contig 10584 bp, 11 predicted proteins | sample ExccelAu500001D3_2_FD_206928 | JGI IMG/M metagenome (GOLD analysis project Ga0364873, IMG submission 206928) | Enriched cells from Trout Bog Lake Hypolimnion, Wisconsin, USA - BchlTB.Aug07.5000.01.D3 | ecosystem: Environmental > Aquatic > Freshwater > Lake > Hypolimnion/Profundal zone | place... | reverse complement strand
CCGAAAGTATAAGTTAACATAACCGAGCTTATGGGAAGCGGAACGCGAACAGCCCTTAAGCTGAAGAATAGAGCCAGGACAGAAGCCAGGGCTAGCCCTATCTGGCATAGCACGCCGCCTAGCAGCCGAAGCTTTAAAGCCCGGTAATTAAAGAGGTTTCGAAGGGTTATTTTAAAATTATGGCGAATTTTGTGGCGAAGGCTCGGTATCAGCAGGACGACCACGGATAAAACCAACACTACTGCGCAGCCGGCAATTATAAGGCCGGGGCTAAGCTTCGAGTAATGAAGCTTAGGCAGACGAAAAAAGGTCAGTAGAAAGGCCAGAAGCAGAAGATTAGCAATAATACCAATGACCGTATTGGCAGCCACCACAGCCTGAGCTTGAGCCTTGGTGTGCCGACTTTTAGATAAATACACATAATTAGCGCCAATACCACCGAGACCGGCCGGCAGCAGACGGTTTAGGGTATTGATGCCCAGTTCGACAAATACAGTTCTTATATACCCGATTCTCTTTAGGGCTAAGAAGTAATAGGTTAGAGGAGATAGCAGACAGATCGCTATAACGGCTATTAAAACAACCAGATCGTCCCGGCCGGCGCTATTCTTAAGCTCGCTCAGACTGCCGCGAAAGGACGACAGCTGACTGATTAGAATATACATAGCGATAGCCGCTACTAATATGTAGCCTATTCTAAGCCAGCTAACGGCCAATTTTGTTTTTGACTGCATAAACCTATTATCGCTTACGCTTAATATAGCAGCAAGTTTCTTGTATAATAAGAGTCAGTGCCGGATATCGAATAATAAGACCTGGCACTATCAAAAACTGGAGGTGTAGTTAGTGGCCAAGACCACCCTCTACAACCAACTTATAACTCTAACCAACGATCATTTCGGTCTAAATTCAAGCTTGTTAATAGATAGTCTAATAGAATCGCATCTACAGATTGCTCCTAAGGATATAAACAGCCAGCAACTGGGTGAAATACATGTCTGGCTTGAAACGCTCGTCTCACTAATAGCTAGCAACAAAAAATTGGTCGACAGCTACCTGGTCCAGCTTAAATCACTGGAAAAAAGCAAATGAGTGCTAAAAAAACTGATTTCAGTACCGACGAACTGGAAGCTGCCTTTGATGGCATGGGTGAAGCGGTTGTCATAATCAACACCCGGGGTATAGTTGTCCGGGCTAACGGCGTCGCATTAAAAATGCTGGGCTACCGAACTACCGAGTTCATAGGTCAGCTTTTCTATAAAAAAGTTAAAGCCTTAACTGCCGACCACCGCATTATCGAGTCAGGCAGCCGACCGACGGTCAAAGCCATTTTAAGTGGACAAAGCGTCTACGACTACATCTACTATCAGGGCAAAAATAAGGCTCCAATGCCAGTCTTTGTCAGTGCCTCGCCAATAATCAAAAACGGCCAGATGATCGGCGCCATAGACATATTCCGGGATATTTCCATGGAAGAGGCAGTCGACCAGATGAAGAGCGAGTTCATTTCGCTAGCCAGCCACCAGCTGAGAACTCCGCTGTCCTCTATTAAAACTTACTCACACCTGATCCTTGACGGCTATATGGGGCCAGTCGATGAACAGATAAGGCTAGCTCTCAGGGTCATCGTCTCCGCAACCGACAGAATGAACGAACTGATTAGCACGCTGCTTAGCATATCAAGAATGGAAAGCGGCACCATCGTTCTTCGAAAAGATAACGTCGATATTGCTAAAACCGCCCTGGAGGTCATAAACGACATAGCCGTAATTGCTGGCAGCAAAGGGGTCGAAGTTAAGCTGGAAGCAAAAGACAAAGAACCAGTTTTAATCCGGTCCGACCGTCCCATAGTTAAAGAAATTATTGCTAATTTAGTCTCAAACGCCGTCAAATATTCCATGGATAACGGACTGGTTATAGTTGCCGTTAAGCCGCAGGCTGCCTACGTTACTATCAGCGTCAGCGACAACGGACTAGGTATTCCGGCTCAGTCCCAGGCTCAGATCTTTTCCAAATTCTTCCGAGCTCATAATGTTATCGAGCAGGAAACAAACGGCACCGGCCTCGGTCTTTACCTGGTTAAAGGACTGGTTGAGCAGCTGGGCGGCAGGATATCCTTTACCTCAGAACAGGACAAGGAAACGGTCTTTAAAGTTAAGCTGCCCCGGAAGATTGTTGTAAAAGAGTAATATATTTAACTTGAATGAAGCACCGGACAGGTATAATAAAGGAGACTAGTATTTAGAGAGCCTAGGATTAATATGTCAAAAGTTTTGATAGTTGAAGACGATAAAGACCTCAATAAGGCCTATGATCTTATTTTGAGCCACTTCGGCTACGACGTACAGACAGCCTTTGATGGACAGGAAGCCCTTAAAAAGAGCCGGCAATTTCGGCCAGACGTTATACTTCTAGATTTGCTGATGCCGATTATGGGAGGCTTGGAATTCTTAAAGCAATTTGCTAAAGACCCGGGAAGTAAAGCCAAGGTCCTAATATTTACCAATATGGAAAACTCACCGGAAGTTAACGAGGCTTACAGTCTCGGAGCTCACCGCTGCATTATAAAGTCCTGGGCCGAACCGCAGCACTTAAGCCGTCTGGTCAGCGACGCTCTGCTGGCACGTTAGGCAGGGTCAGCTCCTGCATATAGCGGTCGTTAGCCAGCACCGTCAATTTATTTAGGTGCATTATATAGGGCTTACCAGGACCATAACTTACCAGGCCCTCGCGTTTTAGCTTATTAAGCTCAACAGCCGTTGTTTCCCGGGTTAGCCCGGTCAGATTAGCTAGATCCTGATGCGTCATGTGAACGTCCAACTTAAGTTGCTGTCCCTCTGGCACGGCACCGGTGCTGATAGCCAGAAAATGCAGGGTATAGATAATCTTGTCACTGGCTCTTGACTGCTGGAGAGCATTTATGTGCATCGACTGCGACAGTTCATCATTTACCTGGCGCTCCATTGCTTTAAATAGATACTCGGGATGGCTCTTTAGAAAATCTATAAAGGCTTCCCGATCAACACAGTACAGGGTCGCCTGACGGGAAAAAACCTCATAAAAGAAAGTTGCCGAAGCCATTTGGGAGAAAATCCAGGCAGAAGGGAAAAAGTCATTCTCTTTATAGAAAGCGACCGGCTTTTCATCACCGGCCAGAGTCAAGTTATAGGCCTTAATGAGGCCACTCGCTATAATGTAGGCGTGCCTTGGTGCTTCGGCCTGAAAAACAATAACCTCACCCTTCTTATAAGTCCTAAGAGGATAGGCTTTTAAAAATTGATCGTCCATCGCCGAAAATCCCATGCCCTTAACTATACTAGAGACAGAGAGAATAGTTAACGCTGCCGAACGGTTGAGCACTTTTGTTAAGCTAATTCTAAGCAACTAATCTTTAAATCAGGACATTAAGAAAGACCATAGATGAACTTTGTCTCCCGCGGTATCCGAAACGCCTTTAGAAACGTCACCAGAAGCGTGGCGATTATAGTCATCCTGGGACTGGCCATTGGCCTGACTCTCGTTATGGTCATCGCCCGCCAAGCCGTATCAAATAAAATCAACTCCGTTAATGGCTCTATTGGCAACACTATAACGATCAGCCCAGAGGGTTTTAGTAGCTTCTCGTCAGTCAATAACTCCCTGACAACCAGTGAACTTCAGAAAGTCACCAAGCTCGATCATATTACCGGACTAACCGAAAGCTTAACTGATCGCCTAACAACTATCGGGTCAGTTTCTTCTCCTTTTGGCGGTAATAGCAACTCCAGCAATAATCAGACTAGTTTGACTTCGCCAGTAACCATCAATGTTAACCGAGGCAGCAGTCAGAGTGGTGGTCCCAGTGTTTTCGTTAGCGGCGGAGGTGGTTTTTCACTACCTAGCAACTTTACTCTGCCTATTACGATCATCGGCACCAACGATCCGACCTACATTAATGGCAACTCTTTAACACTTACTAGCGGACAGGCCATCAGCGGAACGGACAGTAAGGACGAAGCGATGGTAAGTTCTACCATGGCCAGCAAAAACAACCTCAAGGTCGGTTCCACCTTTACGGCTTATGGCCAGACCATGACAGTCAGCGCTATCTTTAACGGTACCGGCTCCAGTAGCGCCCTTGCCGATAACATTATCGTCTCTTTGCCGGTCGAACAGACCTTAAGCGGCCAGAGCGGTGACGTCACCTCAGCAACCGCGACCGTTGATTCGCTAACCAACATAACTACGGCGACTAATGAAATTAAAAACGCCCTTGGCTCCTCGGCCGAAGTCACAAGTTCACTGCAGCAGGCTCAAAATGCCACCGCGCCCCTAAGCAACATTAAGACTATCTCGGTCTACAGCTTAATAGGTGCTCTAGTTGCAGCTGTAGTTATCATCTTCCTTATTATGGTCATGATTGTCCGGGAACGCAGAAGGGAAATAGGCGTCCTTAAGGCTATCGGCGCCTCCAATCTTAAGGTTATGCTACAGTTTATGAGCGAATCCATAACCCTGACTCTGGCCGGTGCTGTTATCGGCATCATCATCGGAGTCGCAGCCTCAGGTCCGATTACCCGCTTGCTCGTCAATAGCCAGACTTCTGCTACTCCGACAACTGGCTTTAGTAGGCGTATTGGTGCCGGTGGAGGCGGTTTTTCAACTATTACCTCCGGCAGTGGCAATTTCAGTCTAAATGAATCAAAGCACGGTGCCTTCCGGGGCATTAAAAACAGCTTCTCTAACATCCAGACAGTGGTCGGCTGGTCGGTGGTCGGCTACGGCATCGGGGCAGCTCTTGTTATAGCCATTATCGGCAGTACAGCTTCATCGTTCTTAATATCGAGAGTGCGGCCGGCTGAAGTCATGAGGGTTGAATAGGAGAAGCCATGCTAAAAGTTACTAAATTATCCAAAAGCTTTAAGTCAGGTGGCAGCGAAGTTCAAGCTGTCAAAAACATTAACCTGGAAGTCGGCGACGGCAAGTTCGTCAGCATTATAGGCAGAAGCGGTAGCGGCAAGTCTACACTTCTAAGCCTGCTGGGCGGCCTGGATAAGCCCACCTCAGGAGAAATACTGGTCGGCGGTGAAGATATAACCACCATGAACGACCATACCCTTATTAAATACCGAGGCGAGAAAATCGGCTTTGTTTTCCAAAACTATAACCTGGTACCAAACCTGACAGCTATTGAGAACGTTATGCTGCCCATGGAATTCGCCGGCCATCCCAAAGCCGAAAGAGAAGCTAGGGCTAAAGAACTTCTAAGCCAAGTTGGCTTTAAGGAAGGCGAAATGACTAGAAAGCCGGGACGTCTAAGCGGTGGCCAGCAGCAGCGGGTGGCTATAGCCAGAGCTCTATCGAATAAGCCGAAGCTGATCCTAGCCGACGAACCGACCGGCAACCTCGATTCCCAAACTGGTAAGACGATCTTCGAAATACTGCACAAACTGGCCAGAAGCGAGAACACCACAATTATAGTCGTCACTCATGATCTGGAAATTGCCGGCAAGACAGACATTACATTTAAGCTTCAGGATGGTAAATTAGTAAAATGAACGATCCAAGCGATATAACTAAAACGACTGTCAGTTCGGCCGGGGAAAAGAAGACCATGAGTCTGACATTCAATAGCTTATCGATCATCAAGATCACGGCAAGCGTGATTGTCATAGGGCTGGCCTTTTGGCTAGGCTATTTTATCGGCCACCACGGCAAGCTGGTTACCACTAAGTCTCTTGGCACCATAAGTGGCAGAGGAGAATTTGCCCGAGGTGGCGGGCTTGGTACCGTCACAGCCATTTCCTCCTCAAGCATTACAGTTCAAAACAGCCGCAGCGGCCAGTCTAGTACTTATGCCATAACCTCTTCAACTGAAATCAGTGACGACGGTCAAAGTGCTTCTGCCAGTTCCATCGCCCAAGGTGAGACAGTTATAGTTGTTCCGAGCTCCAGTAATTCTTCGGATGCTAGCAGAATTCTGGTTAATCCATCTTTCGGCGGCTATGGCGGTGGAGGTGGGTTTGGTGGCTCCAGTTCCGGCAGCTCGACCACTGAGTAATTTTAAGCTCTTTCTTAAGGTGAGCCACTATACTAAAGACAATGAGGATCCTCGTTATTGAAGATGAACCAAAGATTGCTCAGGCCGTAAAAAAAGGCCTGGAGCTAAAAGGCTATGCTGTCGACATGGTTCATGACGCCGACAGTGGGCTGTCTTATGCCTCTGATCCAGATTATGACCTAATCGTACTTGATAGAATGCTTCCTGGTACCATGGACGGCATCGAGCTCTGCAAGGAGCTTCGTGGTAGTGGCGTCTTAACACCTATTATTATGCTGACTGCCCGAGGGACAATTGGCGACCGGGTCGAGGGCCTAAACTCCGGAGCAGACGATTACCTGGTTAAGCCTTTTTCCTTTGACGAACTGACAGCCAGGGTCCGGGCTTTACTAAGACGGCCACCGGTAACTGTCGGCTCAACCCTTCAGGTTAGTGACCTAAGTCTCAACCCCGACTCTTATGAAGTCAAAAGAGGCAGTAAGGCTATTAAACTCTCCAAAAAAGAGTTCGCCTTGCTTGAATACCTCATGCATCATGAAGGACAGGTTATAACTAAAGAAATGATTGCCCGGCACATCTGGGATGAGGAAGCCGACATCCTGCCTAACACCATTGAGGTCTACATCGGCTACCTTAGAAATAAGATAGACCGACCGTTTCCGGCTAAAAACCCCCTTATACATACGCTGCGTGGCTTCGGCTATAAACTGAGCGGCTAAGTAGTCTTATATGTTTCACTCCGCTACTCTCAAAATGACTGCCTGGTACCTGGGACTGGTGATGACTATCAGCCTCCTCTTCAGTGCTGTTTTATATAACGTCAGTACTAATGAAATAGCCCGAAGTGTCCACGTGCAGTCGGCCCGCATTTATAACCAGTTCCCGGTCTTTGATAACGATTCCGTTCTTCATCCCTCGGCCGACATATCCAGTAGTGACCATAATCTTCTAATCAGACTGATATCCCTAAACATTGTCGTTCTTCTGCTGGCTGGCCTGGTCAGCTACTGGTTGGCTAGAGTAACGCTTGAGCCAATCGAAGAGGCCCACGAGCAGCAAAAACGTTTTACGGCTGACGTCAGCCATGAGCTAAGAACACCTCTAACCGCCCTTAAAATGGAAAGCGAAGTAGCTCTCATGAGTCCTAAGATATCCGTCGGTGAACTTAAAAAGACTCTAAGGAGCAATCTTGAAGAAGCCGAAAAGCTGGAAAGACTAATTAACAACATCTTAAAACTGACCAGACTAGAAGCCGATGAACTCAAACAAAACTTCGGCCGTTTAAGCGCCCAGAAAGTTACTGACGCAGCTATTAAGCAGGTTGAGCCTCTGGCCAGTGCCCACCAGGTTACCATCGGCCAAAAGATCTCGGATGAATCTTTTTCGGGCGACGAAGATAGCGTTACACAGCTGCTAGTTATTCTGCTTGATAACGCCATTAAATACAGCAAGTCACCAGCTACCGTCGAGGTTGAGGCTGTAAAGCAAGAAGACCGACTAGTTTTCAAGGTCAGCGATCACGGCAGAGGTATTTCTAAAGGCTCCCTGGAACACATTTTTGACCGCTTTTACAGATCTGAAAATTCTAGAAACAAAAAGAATGACCAGGCAGGCTACGGTCTTGGCCTATCAATCGCTAAAATGATAGCCGATGTCCATGAAGCCATAATTACAGTTAGCAGTGAGGTCGGCCAGGGAACAGACGTCGAAGTCTCTTTTCCGCTGAGGTCAGAGTAAGAAGCAAGATTACCCTTGTTTTGACTATACTATATTTTTATGATATAAAAATCATGTGTCAGAGGCCTATGAATCTCCAATCCACCAAGCTCTTATAGAGCTAGCGCCTTCAGCTCTCTATCTCGAAGACGGCTCACTTGATTATGATGCGATTGATGAAAAACTACACGGCATATTGGGAGTAGTAATCCAAGAGGGGCAATCAATCATAGGTGACTCGCCACTGGACACTATTACATCGGCTGTGTCTATCGGGATGGAGATCAACTACGGCGGACCCGCTAAAGAACCTTTCTTCCCATCAAAAGAGGATGATCCGATTAAATATGCCTTCATGATGTACCTAGTAAAGCTTCTGGCGGAAAACCTGGAGATTGACTTGCCAATAGGTAAGGTAAGTCCAGCTTTAGAAGAAGATCCCTATTTTATCGCCAGGCTTGAGACTGAGCTAAGCCGTTATTTTACCGATCTAGAAGGCTCGCAGAAGATACGGCACGGTAATCTACTAGACAGGCATGAGGCGCTGACGCCGACCCTTAATAACATCTCCGATCTTCGCTGCATAGTAGCTATCCCAGCCGCCGGCCATCAAGAATATGGCAATATATTTAAAACCTTAGAGCAATTCTCCAAGCAGGATTTAGATAAAGGAACCTTCGAAATATTTCTTTATCTGAATCTTCCTCGTGACTACGATGAGCATGACGGCGATCTGGCAAAGGATACCCAGAAGACCTTGGATGAGGTAGTCCGCTTTAGAGAACTATACCCCGATGTAACGGTACGACTAGTAACTTCAACCTACGCAGGCGACAGACCGAATATTGGCGCAATACGTAGTGACCTCTGGGATTTAGTAGGCTTTAATATGAAGCAGAGAGGCCGAGAAGAAGACATACTGGTAGTTTCCTCAGATGCCGATATTATCCACCTAAACAGACAATACTTAAGCGGCATGGTTAAAACTTGGGAAGAAACCGGAGCGGATGTCGTAACAGCTCACTTGCTTTGGCAATCGGTGCCAAACCTACCATATGATTCGACAGTTAACCGATTGCTGCGATATCAGTCGTTTATAGACAACCTAAGGGATAATTATTCTAAAACCCTGCACACTGCTGACGCCAACACCGGAGTATCTCTGGCTATGTATTTCGCCATAGGTGGATACGATCGCCACAGAAAGCTGGGAGAAATGAATAACCTAGTTGACGGCATCAGGCAATACAGGCGGGCCGATAAAAATGCCGAGGAATATACGCCAGTCAAGCAAGTTGAAGCAAAGTCGAAAACTTCCTACTTAAAAACTCACAGCCGCCGACTGGTAAAGGCTATGTCCTTAGGTCGAGCTCCTTATGAGGCTTGGGACCAAGGGATAATAAAATTTGGCAGTGATGATGAACTTAGAACTGCTGACATGGAAAGCCAGCTGGCCGAACAGCACGCCGTAGAAAACTGGAAGAAGTGGCTTAAGCGGGACACGCCTTATTACGTTTATGGTGTGCCTCTGGCTAAAAAGCGCAGAATACTAAAGGCAGCCCGCCAAGTACTTGGCTTTTCTGATCTTTACACTTAAGAAAGCCCCTTAAGGGGGCAACGGTGGTATTTCTCTAACGGGACTTACAACAAAAGTGCTCGATATTCCTTAGATATTTAGCTTACTGAAATCTGTTATAATAACGTAAGCGTATTAAGACTTTTTTGGAAGTCCGGGACGGAGCAGAATTGAAGAACAAAAAGTATAAAATTGGTCTGATATTAATCATATTGATAGCCATTTTTTTTGCTGCCGTCTTTTACTTTAATCACCACACCGTAGCCGTTTTAGAGCCTCGTGGTCCAATTGCTCAAAAAGAGAAGAATCTGCTGCTGCTAACTACCGGCATTATGCTTATAGTCGTTATCCCAGTTTTTGTTCTGACATTCTTTACGGTCTATAAATACCGAGAAGGCCACCGTCATAAATATCGCCCTGACTTTGATCACAGCCGCCTTCTCGAGTCTGTCTGGTGGCTGATACCGACCCTAATAATTATTGTTCTAGGCACCATCACCTGGCAGTCTACACACCAGCTTGATCCTTACCGGCCTATAGCCTCAAAATATCCGGCTCTTAATATTGAAGTGGTGGCCCTTGATTGGAAGTGGCTGTTTGTTTATCCAGGCCAGCATATAGCTAGCGTTAACTACTTAGTGCTGCCGGTGAATAGGCCGGTGACTTTTTATATAACGGCTGACGCGCCGATGAATTCATTCTGGATTCCCCAGCTAAGTGGCCAGATCTATGCCATGGCTGGCATGTCGACTGAGCTTAATCTTATGGCTACTTCAGTCGGCAATTACTATGGCTCGTCGGCCAATATTTCAGGCAACGGCTTTGCCGACATGCATTTCGATACTCACGCCGTTAGCATTCCCGATTTTAAGTCCTGGGTAAATCAGGCCGGACAGTCGGCTACGACGCTAACTTGGAATCAGTACAAGAAACTTGACCAGCCAAGCATCAATAATCCGGTTTCCTATTACACTAATCCCGACCCCCATCTTTACACTTCTATAATTAATCAGTACATGGCTCCCGGCGCCCAGGGCGGAGCCCTTATGGAGATGTAAAGATTATGAATTTCGCTAATTTTTGGCTAGGTAAACTTTCTATTCACCAGCTGCCTTCAGCCGGTGTAACCCAGGTCGGCGCCGCCATGATGATTCTGATTGTCATTGCTATCGCCGGCTTCATTACCTACAAAAAGCGCTGGAAATGGCTCTGGTATGAATGGCTGACTTCGCTGGACGCTAAGCGCATTGGT
>Ga0364873_10809_pt1 | contig 10674 bp, 7 predicted proteins | sample ExccelAu500001D3_2_FD_206928 | JGI IMG/M metagenome (GOLD analysis project Ga0364873, IMG submission 206928) | Enriched cells from Trout Bog Lake Hypolimnion, Wisconsin, USA - BchlTB.Aug07.5000.01.D3 | ecosystem: Environmental > Aquatic > Freshwater > Lake > Hypolimnion/Profundal zone | place: USA... | reverse complement strand
GGATTTTCAGTCCTCTGCTCTACCAACTGAGCTATCCTGCCAACCGTTGATTACCAAGCAGATACGGCGGTTGAAACCGTTTCTGTTTGACCGTGTGCCACTTTTTGTGCCACTGTCACGGGATGCAACGTCATGCGACGGTTTGCCACCCGTTTAGAGTGTTTTAAGTGCCACTGAGTCATGGGACAGACAACCTATCAGAAAGTATTCGACGACCGCAAGCGCAGAGTTCGTGGCCTGTGGCGGCGGAACGACTGGTTTTATGCTCGGCTCGTCACCGTGGACGCCTTCACCGGGCGCAAGTCCACCAAGCGCGTTCGCCTCGAAACCGCCCGCACTGTCGCCGAGGCACGCATTGCTCTCCAAGACCTTCAGAAAGACCGGCGCGACCACAATCTGCCTGTCCTCAAGCGCAGTCCGCGCCTCGCCGAATACTGGGAAAAATATTTTTCCTTCTACGCCTCGGTCAAGGACGCCAAGCGCGACTCGACGCTGCACCGCGAAAAATCCGCGCGGCGAAACTGGCTCAAGCATCTGGGCGAAATTCGGCTGAACGAAATCACGCGGGCGCACCTCAACGGCTACATTGCCCAGCGGCAGGCCGAGGGCAAGAAGCCGCGCACCGTCAATCTGGACATGATTGCCCTCCGCAACGTCCTCAAGCGTGCGGTGGATGATGGCCTGCTCAAAGCGCTGCCGATGGAAAACCTGCGCCCGCTCAAAGTGGATCAAGTCAAGCGCCCGCTCCTCACGGCCAGCCAGTTGAAGCGCCTTTATGCTGCCGCTGCCGCGTTGGCGATGAGCGGTCAAATGCTCGCCGATGTTCTCCGGCTCATGGCCACCAGTGGCGCTCGCATCGCCGAGACCCTCCGGCTGCGCTGGTCGGATGTGGATTTCAAGCGCCAGCAAATTACCATTGGCGCGGATGGCCTCGCCAAAAACCGCCAGCATCGGGTGGTGGATTTCAACGCTTCGCTCCAAAAACATTTGCGCGCCATGTTCGCCCGCCGTCCGCAAGATTCGGTGTGGCTGTTTCCCTCGCCGCGGCGTGGGGAAGGGGATATGCCGCTGGTCAACTTCAACAAGGCGCTGCGCTCGGCCTGTGAAAAGGCCGGCCTGCCGGATTTTGGCTTTCACGATTGCCGGCACTACTTCATCAGCCATTGCGTGATGAGTGGCATTGACTACATGACCATTGCGCGCTGGGTCGGCCATCAGGACGGCGGCGTTTTGATTGGCAAGGTCTATGGCCACTTGTCGAACGAACACGCGCGGCGGCAGGCTGGCCGTGTCCGTCTTCGGTAAAAAACAGTTGACACTTAATGATGCACAATGTTTTCTGTGTGCAACGGCGGTGCGTAAAGATACCGTAAAACCGGTTGCGCTGGTGTTAACGAGAAGTTGAGGCATGGCGAGAAAATCGTCCGTGCAACAGATGGGGAAGGCTCGTTAGCTTGTGGTTCCCTCCAAAGTCGCTCCACGACTTAACCACAATGAATGCCGAAAATACATTTGATGCTGGCCTGATTCACTTGGCGAAATTTCTTCGTCAAGTGGGGGTCTCGCGTTCTACCGGCTGGCGCTGGATTAAGGCTGGCCTGCTCAAGACCGTCAACATTTACGGTCGGCAATATGTCACCTTGAAAGCGCGGGATGAATTCCTAGCGCGGGTCGAGGCCGGTGAATTCGCCCAAGCGCCAGTCACCCCCAAACGGAGCCATGAGTAACCCAAAAAAAGATGAGTCAATGGAACGGGAGGCAAGCCCCGGCGCGCGGAGCGCGTCGGGGCTTGCCTCCCTTCCTTGTCTCTTATCAACAACTCAATTGAAGGTAGCTAGGTTATGAGCGAGGAACGGCAATCATTGGCGATGCAAACGGAAGACTGGAATGCTTTAAATTTGATTGCTCTTGAGACCGAAAGTTTTTACAGAGGCAACCCCTCTTTTCGGCGGCTGATGCTGCGGATCGCTAGAGGCGATTTGGTCGTAAAGGATGCGCCCCATTCCGTAAGCGGCAAATACTGGGATTGGTATCACGAACAGCAAAGCCGCACCCCGGCTGGAAAACGTTTCCGGCGGGTGCATTGGTTAAAGCGTTCTTTTTTTGAAACCTTTCCACCGATGGCTGGCTAAAATGAGCGAAAGCGAGATTAAAATCGAAATCCATTACCGCTACGCGGAGCGGATTGGCCTGCTTTGCGGTGATGGGATGCCATTACCGGTTGAAAAAAATATCGCCAGAGCCGAGGCCGAGGACTGGCTTGCCAGAATTAAAAAGGAGAACGGCAGGCCGGAAGTGGAAAATGTCTGACGGTTTTATTTATGTTGCGTCGAGGTCGGCGGCGGGGATAGAGCGGGCAACGCCCGCAGCGGGCGCGATAGCGCGCGGGCGATGCCCTGCGAAGGGGCCACGCCGACGGCCGGTTAAATCACTTCAAAAGTCTATTTGACCGAACTGGGGAACCACGTGAAGAACGTTAAGACGCCCAAGGAGGTGGGGTCGTGTTCGCCGCTGGGGACATAATAAAAGTCATGCGCGACAGCGCACCTTGAATTTTGCGGCGAACCATTCCGAGCGCAGCGAGCTAAAATTTTTCTTTCTTCGGTTATTCGGCTGGCCGAAAACGCGAATCATCATCCGGTGGGGCGGCGAATGGCGACGGTGAACCGCCCAACTTTTCCAGCGCCTCACGCCGTTCGCGGATTTTTCGCAGCCGGTCGTCATCTGCCGATGGTCTGAAATTTCCTGTGCTTGGATTGCCGCTCGCAAGGCTGCCGCCTGAAAAGAGTTTCCAAACTATCAGCGGGAGACAAATGACTGTCACTAGCAGGCTCAAGACTTGGAGCAAGAAGAGCGCTTTCATCCAGAGCGGGGTTGCTGCTGCCGCCATTTGCATTTGCTGATTCACCAATTGTTGAATTTGGTCGGGTGACATAAAATGATTTTTCTCCTCCGCTTAAATCAATTCTTTTTGTGCGGCGTTCGCCTCGGTCTTGGCTTTCTTGAAGTTCAAATCCGGCTCGTAGTCGGGATGCTCGGCGCGTTGCTTCTTTTCCAGCAATCCTTCAATGGTCAGCAGTTGCACGCGGGCGAACTTCTTACCGTTCGGGCTTTCGTAGAGTCCGGCGCTGGCGGCGTCTTTAATCATTCCCTTCGTCGGTTCCTCCAGCGAGATGAAAAGCGCAATCTCCGCCCCTTCCCGCTCGCGCACGGCCATGAGCGAGCGCACATCATCGGCTTTGAGATTCTCGCCGCCTTTGACGCTGACGACAATTTTGCGCACGTCTTTTTTGTCGAGGTCGCGGAAAAACTTGATGCCGTCAATGCCGGTGTCCGCGCCTTTCTTTTTGCCTTGGAACGGCTGCGCTTCCACCAGCGAGACCGCCCACCATTGGAATTGATACTTGTCGCGTTTGGCGAGGTCGCGGGCGGCGTCGAGGTCTTTAGGCGTGCCGTGGATTTCAAATTCCAAGCCGGTCTTGAACGCATCTTTCAACCGTTTTTCAATCAGCGAAATGGCGAGGTGAGTGATGTCTATGCCAATCCATTTCCGGTTTAATTTCTGCGCAGCGTGAACGGCGGTGCCGCAACCGCAGAATGGATCAAGCACCACGTCGCCTTCGTTGCTGCTGGCGGCAATGATGCGTTCCAACAAGGCCAACGGCTTTTGCGTCGGATAACCAAGCGTCTCGCTGGTCTGATTCGGTCTTACTCCGCCGTGCAAATGTTCAATGTCATCCCAATCATCCGAAATTGGCTGCCCTTCCATTTCATCCAAATATCGCTTTTCTTGCGGGACAGTTCCCGGCTTTGATTGGTAAATCAATCCATCTTCGTATGCTTTTTGCATCCGTTCTTTTGTCCAACGCCAAACCCTCGTTACGCCAAGAAATTCATAAGTTAAATTCGGGCGGTTTTTATTTGGATTGGTGATGTCTCCGAGACGATAACGACGACCATCTTTTTCTGTGAACCTATAAAAGTTCTCGATGTAGTTCGGGTCGTATTCGCCGAAAATTTTGTTAAAGATAACTTCATCCGTTTTGGAATAGCGGAAAATTATATCGCGACAGTTCGGGAAATTTATCGTTGTGTGACTTTTGGGCTGCGAACGCTTCCAAGAAATTTCGTTCCGGTAATTTTCTTTTCCAAAAACGCCGTCGAGGACGATTTTCAAATAATGGGAAGCGGTCGGGTCGCAGTGCAGATACAGCGAGCCGGTCGGCTTGAGCACGCGATGCAATTCCAGCAGCCGGTTGGCCATCATCGTCAAATAAGCCATCATGTCATTCTCGCCCAGAAAACCGCGCAGCGCTTTCATCATCTCCGCCACGTCGGTGTTGGGCTGGTGCAGGATGTCGTCAAATTCGCGCTCGGCCTGCTCGTTCCAGTGCCACGAATCTTCAAAGGCTTCAATCTGCGCTTCGCTGGCCTGTCCCTTGGGCGATTTGAACAGCAAATTGTAATCGCGCTTGGAATTGAACGGCGGGTCGAGGTAGATGAGGTCAACGGATTCGCTGGCGATGTGGTCGCGCAGCACGTTGAGATTGTCGCCGTAGTAGAGCTGATTCACGTTGCGTTTTTTTACCCTTTCAACGTTCCTCCGGCAATGAAGATTATTTTTCCTGTTTCTCTTTTTTTCTTCTCTAGAGCAGAGGATTTTTCCGTGTGCCACTTTTTGTGCCACTTTCCCTAATTTCTCGAAGGCTGTGCGGTGGTGCGGTTGGCGCGACATAAAACCAATAAAAGCCATTATTTACAATGGGAATATGATGTTTTATGACACGTCGCAAGACGTGGTGAAATTTGAAAAAATGGAATTTTCAGTCCTCTGCTCTACCAACTGAGCTATCCTGCCAACCGTGGGGCATTGATGAAATCAAACTTGCGGCGGGATGACAAGCCGCAAATCGGTCAGACAAGCTGCGGTTGCGCCAGTTCGGCATCAACGCCGAAATCCTTGATGGCTTGCGCCACGACTTTGCGGTCAATCAGTTTTTTCTCCGCCAGCGCGTAAAGCGTGCCGATGACGGTGGATTCCACATCCACACCGAAGAACCGGCGCAAGCGCGCCCGCGTGTCGCTGCGGCCAAAACCATCGGTGCCGAGCGTGAACAAGCCGCCGGGAACCCACGGCGCAATCTGGTCCGGCACCGTGCGGATGTTGTCCGACACGGCGACAAACGCCCCTTGCTCTTTCGCCAGCAAGGTTTCAACGTAAGATTTTTTTGCCGGCTGGGTGGGATGCAGCATATTCCACCGCTGGCAACGGATGGCATCGGTGCGGAGCAATTTGTAGCTCGTCGCGCTCCAGACATCGGCGCTGACGCTATATTTTTCGGCGAGAATCAACTGCGCCTTCAACGCGGATTGCATGATGCTGCCGCTGCCAAAAATGTGCGCCTTGATTTTCGCGCCCTCGTAACCGGACTTGAATTTATACAAGCCTTTCACGATGCCGGATTCGACACCGGCAGGCATCGGCGGCTGTGGATAATTTTCGTTGTAAAGCGCGAGGTAGTAAAAAATATTTTCCTGCTCCACAAACATCCGGCGCAAACCATCGGCGATGATGACCGCGAGTTCAAAACCGAACGCCGGATCATACGGCAGGCACGTCGGAATGGTGCTGGCGTGCAGCAGGCTGTGTCCGTCCTGATGCTGCAAACCTTCGCCGTTGAGCGAGGTGCGACCGGAAGTGGCGCCGAGCAAAAAGCCCTTGGCGCGAATGTCGCCAGCGAGCCAAAACTGATCGCCAACGCGCTGCGGTCCGAACATTGAATAATAGGTGTAGAACGGAATCATCGGCACGCCGTGCGAGGCGTAGCTGGTGCCGGCGGCGATGAACGACGCCATCGCGCCGGCTTCGCTGATGCCTTCTTCGAGAATCTGGCCGTCCTTTTTTTCGAGATAATAGAGCAGCGATTTTTTGTCCACCGGCTCGTAAAGCTGTCCTTTCGACGAATAGATGCCGATGTCTTTGAACAGCGCGTCCATGCCGAACGTGCGCGCTTCATCGGGAATAATCGGCACGACATTTTTCCCGACGGTTTTGTGTCGCAGTAAAATGGTCAGCAACCGCACAAACGCCATCGTGGTCGAGGCGTCGGTGGTGCTGCCTTTGAAAAATTCGGCGAAGTAATCTGCCTTCGGCACGTCGAGCGCCACCGGCTTGACGATGCGCGCCGGAATAAATCCGCCGAGCGCCTGCCGGCGGGCCAGCAAATATTTTGTTTCCGCGCTGTCCGGCGCGGGCCGGAAAAACGGCGTGTCCGCAATCACGTCATCGCTGATGGGAATGTCGAACCGGCGGCGGAACTCGCGAAGTTCCTTCTCGTTCATTTTCTTCTGCTGGTGCGAAATATTTTTACCTTCACCGGCTTCGCCGAGGCCGTAGCCTTTCACCGTCTTTGCCAGAATCACCGTCGGTTGGCCTTGGTGTTCAGTCGCCGCTTTGTAGGCGGCATACATTTTGCGCACGTCATGGCCACCGCGCAGCAACTTGGAAATCTGCTCGTCGCTCAAATGCGTCACGAGTTCGAGCAACTCCGGATATTTGCCGAAGAAATGTTTGCGCGTGTAGCTGCCTGGCTCAACGACGTATTTCTGGTAATCGCCGTCCACGCATTCTTCCATGCGCTTGAGCAGCAAGCCGGACTTATCGCGCTTGATGATGTCGTCCCATTCGCTGCCCCAAATCACCTTGATGACATTCCAGCCGGCACCGGTGAAAAGCCCTTCCAACTCCTGAATAATTTTTCCGTTGCCGCGCACCGGCCCGTCGAGCCGCTGCAAATTGCAATTGATGACCCAGATAATGTTGTCGAGATTTTCGCGTGCGGCGAGCGTGATGGCCCCGAGCGATTCCGGTTCGTCGCTTTCGCCGTCGCCAAGGAACGCCCAGACTTTCGGCTCCGATTTCCAATTCGTCAAACCGCGTGCCTGCAAATAGCGGTTGAACCGCGCTTGATACAGTGATGAAATCGGGCCGAGGCCCATCGAGACGGTCGGGAACTGCCAGAATTCCGGCATCAAATACGGATGCGGATATGATGACAATCCGCCGCCTTCGGCGAGTTCCTGACGAAAATTCTGCAAATCTTTTTCATTCAGCCGGCCTTCCATGTAGGCGCGCGCATACATGCCGGGCGCGGCGTGGCCTTGGAAATAAACCTGATCACCGGGAAAATTTTCCGATGCGCCGCGAAAGAAATGATTCTGCGCCACCTCGTAAAGCGTGGCTGACGACGCGAACGACGCGATGTGGCCGCCGACGTTGGTGTTCGAGTTGGCCTTGACCACCATCGCCATCGCGTTCCACCGCATGATGCTCTTGATGCGGCGCTCGATGACCCGGTCGCCGGGATATTCCGGCTGCTCCGCCACCGGAATCGTGTTGACGTAAGGCGTCGTGACGCCGCCCGCCGGCCGCGGTGCCGCGCGCAGCTCCTGCGCAATCTTTTCCAGCATTTGCGCCGTGCGCTCGGAGCCTTCGCGCTCCAGCGCCAGTTCAAAAACTGATTTAAGTGTGGCGGAAACCTTGTCGCCGGAACCGTAAATATCTTTTTTGGATGCTTTCACTTGGATAAACTCGTTTCGCGAACACGGAAACGACATTCACACATTAAACGAAATTTGTCTCCGTATCGCCAGTGAAATCAAAACGCCAAAAATGTTGCGCCTCGATCTGCCACCGCTCCCGCCCGCCGAACAACTCGCGGCGGACGAGGTGATATTGGATCGGTGCGAAGCCGGCGACGGCGGCGAAACGCTGGTGTTCTGGGAACCGCGCGAAACTTTCGTCGTCGTCGGCTACGCGAACCAGGTGGCGACCGAAGTGAACGTCGCCGCGTGCGCCACCACCGGCGTGCCGGTTTTTCGGCGCTGTTCCGGCGGCGGCACCGTCGTGCAAATGCCCGGCGGTTTGAATTACAGTTTACTTTTGCGCATCGCGGAAAATTCGCCGACGCGGAACATTTCCACCGCCAACCAATACATCATGGAGAAAAACCGGCGCGCGGTGGAAACGCTGTTTCCCATCTCCCAGCGACCACCGGCCAGCTCCCAGCTTTCCGTGCGTGGCCACACCGACCTTTGCCTTGGCGAAAAAAAATTCGCCGGTAACGCCCAGCGCCGGCGGAAAAACTTCCTGCTCTTTCACGGCACGCTGTTGCTCAACTGCGATTTGGCGCGCATCGGTGAACTGCTGCGGATGCCGTCGCTGCAACCGGATTACCGCGCCCACCGGCCGCACGAAGAATTTGTGACGAACCTGAATTGCTCCACCGCCGCCGTGAAGACCGCGCTGGCACAGGAATGGAACGCCACCGGTAAGCTGGTTTCACCACCGCTGGCCGAAATAAAAAAACTCGCCCGCGAGAAATACTCAACGAGCGAGTGGAATTTTAAGTTTTGAAGCTCAACCTTGCGGGCGGATTTTTTTCCAGAGCCACGCGAACGGATCGTAGAATTCATCCACCACGCGCTCTTTCAACGGAATAATCGCGTTGTCGGTGATGGTGATGTGTTCGGGGCAAACCTTGGTGCAGCACTTGGTGATGTTGCAGAAGCCGATGCCCTGCGCCTGCTTGAGTTCCGCCAAACGGTCCTCGGTGTCGAGCGGGTGCATTTCCAGCGCGGCGGTGTAAACCAGGAAGCGCGGGCCGATGAATTCGTCGTGCTTGTGGTGATCGCGCAAAACGTGGCAGACGTCCTGACAGAGGAAACATTCGATGCACTTGCGGAATTCCTGCACGCGATCCACGTCCTGCTGCTGCATCCGCCAAGTGCCGTCCTCGGCGTCGGGCTTGCGCGGATTGAATTTCTTGATCTTGGTTTTGACGCGGAAGTTCCAAGACACATCGGTCGCCAAATCGCGGATGCTCGGAAACGCGCGCATCGGCTCGATGGTGATGGGTTTGGTGATGTCGAGCGTGTCCATGCGCGTCATGCACATGAGCTTCGGTATGCCGTTGACTTCGGCGGAGCAGGAGCCGCATTTGCCAGCCTTGCAATTCCAGCGCACCGCAAGGTCGTTCGCCTGCTGCGCTTGGATCTTGTGGACGACATCGAGGACGACGAGGCCCTCGGTGATTTCCGTGGTGTAATCCACGAACTTGCCGCCGTTCGCGTCGCCGCGCCAGATTCTAAAAGTAACTTGTTTGTTCATTTCATCTCCTCGATGACTTGTTTCAAATCTTCCCGCAGCGCCGGAATCGGTTCGCGGCGCAATTTCATGGAACCGTCCGCCGCCTTGGAAACGACGTTGTTGTATTTCGCCGCCTCGGGACTCTTATCCGGAAAATCCTCGCGGAAGTGACCGCCGCGGCTTTCCTTGCGTTCCAGCGCGCAGAGCGTGATGGCCTCGGAAACGGTCAGCAGATGCTTGAGGTCAATCGCCGTGTGCCAACCGGGGTTGTATTCGCAGTGGCCTTGCACCGCGACCTTCTCGGCGCGGGCCTTGAGCTTCTGGATGCCGTCAATCGCCTCTTCCATTTCGTTTTGCAAGCGCACGATGCCGACGTTCTTCTGCATCATGTTCTGCAAATCGTATTGCACCTGATACGGTCCTTCGGTGGTGCCGCCGGCGGCGCGCTCGAACGGGGCGGTGGCTTCCTTGTAAGCGGCTTCGATTTCGGCGTCGCTGACGGAAATGTTCGGATTCGCCTTCGCGTATTTCGCGGCATATTCACCGGCGCGCTGGCCGAAGACGATGAGGTCGGAAAGCGAATTGCCACCGAGGCGGTTCGCGCCGTGCAGACCGGCGGCGCATTCGCCCGCGGCAAACAAGCCGGGAATGTTCGTCGCCTGCGTTTCGGCGTTCACGCGGATGCCGCCCATCGCGTAATGCGTGGTCGGGCCGATTTCCATCGGCTCCTTGGTGATGTCGAGATTCGCCAGTTGCATGAACTGGTGATACATCGAGGGCAGCTTGCGTTTGATGTGCTCGGCGGAGTTCGGAATCTTTTCCTTGATCCATGAAATGTCGAGAAACACGCCGCCGTGCGGGCTGCCGCGACCGGCCTTCACTTCGCGATTGATGCAGCGGGCGACGTGGTCGCGCGTCAACAGCTCTGGCGGGCGCTTGGCGTTTTTATCGTTCTGCGTGTAGCGCCAGCCTTCTTCGGGATCGGTCGAGGTCTGCGACTTGTAATTTTCCGGCACGTCGTCATACATGAACCGCTTGCCATCTTTGTTGCGCAACACGCCACCTTCACCGCGCACGCTCTCGGTCACGAGAATTCCGCGCACGCTCGGTGGCCAGATCATGCCGGTGGGATGGAACTGGATGAATTCCATGTCCAACAATTCCGCGCCGGCGTGATACGCGATGGAAACGCCGTCGCCGGTGCCTTCCCAGGAATTGCTCGTCACGGCATACGCGCGGCCCAAGCCGCCGGTGCAAAGCACCACCGCCTTCGCCTTGAAAACGCGGAAACGTCCGCGTTCGCGGTCGTAACCAAACGCGCCGACCACGCGCTCACCATCTTTCAACAGCGACACGATGGTGTATTCCATGAACACCGTGATGCCCTGATGGATGCCGTGATCCTGCAACGTGCGGATGAGTTCGAGGCCGGTGCGGTCGCCGACATGCGCCAAGCGCGGATACCGGTGGCCGCCGAAATTGCGCTGCGAAATTTTGCCTTCCTTCGTGCGATCAAACACCGCGCC
>Ga0364873_10802_pt1 | contig 10793 bp, 9 predicted proteins | sample ExccelAu500001D3_2_FD_206928 | JGI IMG/M metagenome (GOLD analysis project Ga0364873, IMG submission 206928) | Enriched cells from Trout Bog Lake Hypolimnion, Wisconsin, USA - BchlTB.Aug07.5000.01.D3 | ecosystem: Environmental > Aquatic > Freshwater > Lake > Hypolimnion/Profundal zone | place: USA... | reverse complement strand
TTGCAAAACTCTATCTAGGTGGAGCAACGGTAAGAAACAAATAAACGAGGAGTAGCGATATGGACGAGTACATCGAATCTGCCAAAGCGCACTGGGCACCACGCTTCACCGCCAATGGAGTTCCCGCTGTTGATTTTGAGCGAGTTACCAAAGATCTGCAGTCTTGGGATGAATGGTGTGCTGCATTCTCCAAAGGGGCAGAACTCTATGAAGAGTTAGGAGCTGCCGCTTTAGCGAAGAAGCATCACAAATCTGCTGGCGCGCACTACAGCACCGCCGCCGCCTTTTATCATTTTGCAAAGTTCGTCTTCGTTCGACATTACGAGGAGATGAAGGTTGCGCACATGAACGCGGTTCGTTGCCGAAATATCGCAATTAAGTACATCGAATTCCCTGGCGAACGGATTGAGATTCCATTCGAAGGTGCCAAGATGGTTGGAATTTTACGTAAGCCTAACGGCGAAGGCCCTTTTCCGATCGTGATTTTGGTTCCAGGTTTAGATTCAACTAAAGAAGAATTTCTGCCAACCGAAAACTTATTTCTGGAACGCGGGATGGCTATTTTAAGCATTGACGGCCCAGGTCAGGGTGAAGCGGAGTACGACCTACCGATTCGCGCAGATTGGGAAGTACCAGGAAGGGCAATCGTCGACTACCTAGAGACACGTTCTGATGTTGATCCAGAAAAGATCGCAGTCTGGGGTGTGAGCCTGGGTGGGTATTACGCACCTCGCTTTGCTTCTGGAGATCCTCGTATTAAGGCTTGCGTATCACTCTGCGGTCCGTACAACCTAGGAAAGATTTGGGATCAACTTCCAGATCTCACACGTGAAACCTATACAGTGCGCTCTTTCTCTAAAAATCAGGAAGAGGCTCAAAAGCATGCGCTCAACCTCACCAATGAGGGGCGCTTTGATTTAATCAAGTGTCCAACCTTGATCGTCGCTGGAAAGGTTGATCGCCTCTTTCCTTGGCAAGATGCAGTAAAAGTTCACGAAGCGACAAAATCTGTTAGTGAGTTATTGCTTCTAGAGCGAGGCAATCATGGGTGCGCCAATGTCCCCAATGAACATCGCTACTTCACCGCCGATTGGATGGCAGAGAAGTTAGGGCTTGCTGCCAATCTCTAAAACGCTATTTATTAACCAGACCTGCAGTTGTCTCGCCCATGTAGGTCTGGTGGTCAATGTTGAGGATTCTGATCCAACTCTGCTGGCCGAAGGTGAGCGCAATAAAGCAGCCCAATTCAACAATTTCAGGTTCACTGAAGTGCGAATGCAGCCGGGCCCAAAAGGCATCGTCTAAATCTAACCGCCAAGCGATTGCTTCCGCATAGGCAAGAGCGGCCTTCTGGCGATCATCGTATTTATCTGAAGCTTCAAAGTTAAGTAGGTCGTCGTACTTCATTTCCAGCAGACCCTCGGTTGATGCTTTCTCGCTCCGCTGGTTTCCACAGAATTCGCACTTCACGGTGCGCGAGATGTAAACCCGGCACAACTCTTTGATCGAATGTTCGCAGACCCCATGGTAAAAAATATCTTGCCAGCTATTTGCAAAAGCCCAGAAGGCATTTGGCGCATGGGCTCGTATGGCGCTGCTCTCTGGCCTTGGAGTGCCTTCAGTGGCGCAGCGTTGCATTTCTGCCTGCATTGGAGCGTCCATCTTTTCATATGGATAAAAAGAGATTCTCTGCTTGTTCTCCATGGCGCTCTCCTATTTTAGATATCGGTCTAAGTAAGAAATTACATTATTTATTGCTGACTTCTGTACTTCATCCACTTCTATTATGCCTGTTTCGTTCTTAACCGGGAAGATATATCCGTGTAATGGGTGATCATAACTAACCCACTCCGCATCTTTCTTAGCTTCCGCCAATAGCTCGTAACTCACTCTAAAAATTCCTTGCAAAGGATCTTCATCGCGACCCATCACCAGCATAGGAATATCGATCTCTGCAACCCGGCTCTTTGCCAGCGTTTCATCAATTCTAGTGCGCACATACTGAGGATTGCTCATCACCATCTCTTCTATATCTCGCAAACCAGATTGCGGATTAACTTTGACAGTACTATCTGGATTGAGGGCTAAGAATTCGTGGTTTGCAGGTTCGCAGGCGACTCCCGCCTTTACGACTCCGGCATATTGCGATGCAATCTTAAAAAGCATCTCTCCTGCGTGACTTACGCCGACATGGCCACAGCGTTCGCTATCAATTCTAAGATCTGCTTTTACATTCTCGATAATTGAAATCTCGTCTTCGTACTCTAACGGAGAACGATTCATCAACTGCATTCCCTGCCGTACATCTACCTTGAGAGCACCGCCGTTGTGATACCCCAGTTCGACCTCGGCACGGTACCTTCCCCAAGCACAGGCATAACCCGCTTCTAATAAGCGATCCATAATGTAGCTAAAGCGTTCTATTCGATCTTCCAGCCACTCAAAGCCAACACCGCCATTGCCATACGCAAGAAAAATAAATGGGAATGGTCCAGATCCTTCTGGCACGCGCATTACATATGGTACGTATAACCCATCCATGGTTCGCGCTAGAAAATATTCGGCAGGGATTGATGAACCCTCTATTTCAACTACTTTGATCGGCATCTGGGGGTCGAAAGCATGAGGCATCTGGGAAGGCTACTTTATTTAATTTGTTCTTACTAGTGTGCCGATATCGGCTAGCACGTCATCAAGTTCATTAGTTGGGAGGTACTTATTACGCAGATCAATCAGGGTCCGCAGTGAGGGCAGATCCATCTGCCCACCTCGCACTAAACCATGTGTTGGATCGATCAAGGTGTAGTAATGCTCGAGCGCTAGCTCCTCCGCAAGTTGCAGATTCTTCTGGGCAATTTCGATGATAAGTGCGGCATGTTGACCACCCAATACTTCACGAACGACGAGATCTAATACTTCCCTCAACATAAGCTCGACAGGTGAAGGTTCGCCGATGACCGAAAGAACGGTGCCAATATAGGGACCGATCGTCGAAATATCTGCGATCTTTCGTGCTCCTTGCGAAATAGCCTTGATTTCATTTCCCGCATTAAGGATTGTGGAATCTACTTTTCCCGCAACAAGGTCAACTCGTCTCTTGGGAGTTGAACCAAGGAGATCGATGGAATAACTTTCACGGGCAATTCCTTGTTGCGCAAGCAGTTCAAATCCGACAAAGGCGAAACCGGAGGTGGGGACATCGACCCCCAGGGTAGAAGGCGTTAATACCAGGTTGGGTGCATAACAGAGTGAGAGTCCAAGTCCCCGATCTATCGCTCCAATAATTCTTACATCAAGTTTTCGCGCCAATGGATTTTTGCTCAAATAGCGATAGGCCAGGACATTATCAGGACTTGTGATTAGTACATCTATTGCTGAGCTCTCAAGCATTTCAAAAGCGGCCGGGGATGAAGGTACCGAGATCTCATCGACTCGAATCCCGGAGTCCGCTAGATAGCCTCTGTTATGAGCAATCTCAATCAAAATAGATCTGGTGAAGGTTCCAACTCCGATTGAGTTCATAAAAGTGATAGTAACCTGATTTGTATTTGAAATCTGGAGCTTCGGATTGTGGCTCCATAAACCAATTAATGTGGAACGAAGATATGGCTGGATAAGGGATAATAGCGAAGTGAAACTCCCATTCCAGATCCGCATACTGCTATTTGGAGTATTGCTCTCCGCAGTAGGAAATGGCTTGGTCTTCTCCTTCCTCTTTATCTACCTTCATGAGGTTCGGGGTATTCCTTCTGGCGTTGTCGGCCTCATCTCTGCTTACGGAGCGATTGTCGGATTAGTACTTTCTCCAATCGTTGGATCCTTAGTCGATCATTGGGGGCCGAAGCCTGTCCTATACACCTCGCTCGTTATAAGCTCTTATGGTTACTTCAGCATGGGTTCTATTCATGGGGTGACGAGCGCATTAGTTGTCTCAACTATCTGTGCAACAGGCCAGTCGGCGATGTGGCCGAGTCAGAGCGCGATCGCCGCGGAGCTGACTACCGAAGAGCAAAGACCACGCTATTTTGGTTCGCAATTTGCGCTTATGAATTTAGGGATGGGTCTCGGTGGATTACTCGCGTCCCTAGTAGTCAATATAAAGAACCCGCAAATCTTCCTCAGTTGGCACCAACTTCAAGCAAGTTAAAATGGTTTTTCACTGGAAAGCAGAAAAAGAATCTTGCCCTTGAGGCTGCAGCAGCCATTGAGAATGTTACAGAATCCCTGACAAATAGCGTAGTTATTGATAGAGCTTCAAAACTCAAGCTTGAACTAGCAAAACCAAAGGCAAGCACTGAAATCTCTAGCTTCATGCTCCCAGACTTTTCTTAGATCTACTTGTACGAGTTTCCCGAGTTCAGACATGAGGGAAGTCTTACATGACGTACTGACATGAGCAATCCTCTTGGGCTACTGCCTAACTTCAAAAACCGTTACCTACCCGTAAGCCCTGGTGTATGAATTAATATCAAGTGACTTAAGGGTGGGGGTGTATGAATTGGTGTATGAATTACCGTCACTAACGGTCCTAAACCAAGTGAAAACTGGACTTGTGAATGTCAGTGGGTGTTGTCATAATTAGCGCGAAAGGTCACGCAATTACATATAAATACGCTTGATATATAGATCAGCTATCTGGTGGCGGGTGAAGGATTTGAACCTTCGAAGGCAGAGCCGGGGGATTTACAGTCCCCTCCCATTGGCCGCTCGGGCAACCCGCCAGGGCTATCTTTGAAGCAGCGAGCGTAGATTACCCCATTTTGTAGGGGTGAAAAATCGAGATATTTCTGGTGCGCGTGTGGGTTAATTCTCGCCGAGATCATTAGCAAAGGCTTGAGCCTCATAAAGGCGCTGATAGAGCCCACCCGCATGAACGAGATCAGAATGGCGTCCAGTTTCGACAAGTTCGCCTCTATCGAGAACCAAAATTTGATCAGCCTTTTGAACAGTGGAAAGACGATGGGCTACAACAAAGGTTGTTCGATCATGCATCAATGTTTCAAGGGCACTTTGGATAGCGCTCTCTGATTGTGAGTCGAGTGCAGAGGTGGCTTCATCTAAAATCAAAATTCGCGGATCGCGTATAAGTGCTCGCGCAATCGCCAGCCTTTGTTTTTGACCACCAGAGATCCTGGCTCCACGCTCTCCCACCAATGTATTCACACCATCGGGCAATTCATTCACGAACTCCAACGCATTAGCTGCTTGAAGTGCGGTAATCACTCGCTGATCTGAAACCGATCCCAGTCCATATGTGATGTTGTCACGCACTGTTCCCTCAAAGAGCACTGACTCCTGCGGAACGACAGAGATGTATTTTCTAAATGTTCGAAGATCGAATCGGGAGAGATCATTTCCGTCGATTGAAATCTCACCCGATTGCGGTCTAAGAAAGCCGATGATCAGGTTGATGAGCGTGGACTTACCTGACCCTGATGGCCCAACGAGAGCAACCATCTCCCCCGGTTTGGCACTGACATTGAATCCATTTATGGCATTCCGGTTGCTTGCAGGGTATTTAAATGTCACTTGATCAAATTTGACTTCACCCACTAGAGGTGGCAAAGCAGGCTTATCCTCATTCTCTTCTACATCGGGCGACTCAAGAACTTCACCCAGCGAACGAATGGATGCAAATCCTTTAGCGATCTGCGGCATAAGACTCGATAACAAAATAACTGAACCAATGAGTTGGCCGAAGAATGAAGTAAGAAGTACGACATCACCTATCGTGACCCCAAATTTACCTTCAAGTGCACAATAACTCGCTGTCGCTAAGCAGAGCACATTTGCTAATTGAAAGGTCACCCAAGCCAAGGCATTGAATTTGGCATTGAATATGTCAAGCTTTAGGCCCGCCCTCTTCACATTACTAAAAGAGTCATACATTGTTTGCAAGGCGCTTTGCTCAAGACCATGTGCCCTTGTTATGGGCATCAAAGTCGTCATTTCATTCACGCGAGCGGACATCACTTCAATTTCGCCACGGAATACTTCATTGCGATCCCTCAATGTGAAGCGCAATTTGGCAATAAATAGCGCTATGAGGGGTGCAAGGATGAGAAAAAATGGGAGAAAAATAGGCACTTTGATCGCCGTAATCAGCACCGCGCCTACGACACCATTGATCGCAGTAGATCCACCGTCAGAAAGATTGCGAACCATCTGCTCGATATTTTCGACATCACGAACAATCTTGGTCTGCAATACCCCCGCATTTGATTTCAAATAGAAACCCATGGTGAGTTGTTGCATGCGTTCAACAAGCGCCGAACGCAAACGGTTCTCGACCTCACGAATAGCCTTGCTCTGAAACTTCACATAGAGCAAGTTCATAGGCCAGTTCTGAACCGTGACAACTACTAGTATCAAAATGTTCCAGAATAAGCTTCGAAGACTCTTATGAGACGCAATTACATCAATGGTGTTTGCAGTTAATAGCGGAATCACCCAGGTTGGTGAGTGCTTTATGCAGAAAAAAATATAGGCAAAGAATACTCGTAATCTCTGTTCTTCAAATAAATAGAAGAGTGTTCGAATCGGATTCTCGCCCAGATACCTGTGTTCTACTTCTGAGGTATGGAGTTTGCGATTACTCACGGAGCAACGTTAGACCAACCCTCCCTCAGGCATTAGCAGAAATCGCAGCATCGAGAGCCGTCTTTAAGCGACCGGCTAGCGCTTGCGAAAATGTGGCGGTCATATGACCTGTATCAAAATACGTTAAGAGATTTCCGATAACTACTGGACAGGGATCAGTGGGGCAAACCCATAATTGGGGTTCGATCAGCGAGATGCCATTCTTCTTGGCAATCTGGCGCTCAACAGCGATCCAGTCGCTGGAAATCGCAGTGGCTGCAGGCGTAGCGCAAGCCAAGGTGCTCTTGGGATGGGCCGATAAGCAGACCAATGGATCTTGAGCTTGTGCTGGGGTATCAGACATCATCACCACTTGAGCGCCACTTGTCTGTAACTTGGCGATGGTTCTATTCATCCCCGCGGTGTAGATCGCGGTCCGCTGTGCACCTTTTATCTCCACGCCATTGATCGCAGTTGCAAAACCCGATGTCCCTGCAACAAGTATCAAGAAAGGATGTGCATGAATAATTCTTTGAATGGAGGCCTGCCGCCAGATTGGGCAGTTGTTCATAAGTGAGGCGGTGCTGCGGTTATAGGCAGGTATGTCAGCTGGAGTGCAAGCTGACATAGTGAGTGATAGCAGTTTCCAATGCTTCTCCTTGGCCACCTGATTGAGTGCAGGAAACCATGAGAGCGCATGACTGTCGCCAAAGAGCGCCACAGTTATATCGGAGGTGGTATCACCATAAATACAGGGTTTTGTGGATGGCTTGAGGTTCTCTTGCGTGTGGCAGTGATCGGCATAAGTGATCGGACGATCTTGGATGGCATTTAGCAAGCTGGGCTGGAGGTTTGCCGGCACTGGGAAATCTACGGTCGCGGGTCTTACTGGCGCGGCATTGAGTGGAGTCTGCTTAATAGTTAGTGAGTCAATAAAGTTTCGCTCATCGGCAGCGCTCTCAGTTGAACCTTTTCCGCGTAGCTCGCTCGTTGAAACATAATCTGCTCCAAAGGCTAAGACAGCGATAAGCGATGCAATGACTCCCGCTATTGCAATATTGCGCAAGGGTTTCAAAGAGATAACAAAACCTCGCCTAAAAGGTCTCTCAACATATTTCTCAGTGATCGCAGCAAGGAGAATTGATAGCAGTGCCAAAGCGATGCGCTCTAAAATCCGCAGATGCGTTCCACTAATCACTTGTGGAATCACAAGCACTGGCCAATGCCACAAATAAAGCGAATAACTGATCTTGCCTAATAACTGCAGCGGCTTTGTGGAGATAATTTTGCTGGGCAAAGTGAGCATCCGAGAGGTGCCGGCCAGGATGATGAGGAGCGCACCGATCGTAGGAATAAGTGCGGCAGTTCCAGGAAATTTAAGTGGGTTACTCTGCGATATTCCAGAGTAGAGAACCATGAGCAGGCCACCTGCTCCAGAGAGCGCTGCAATCGCTCGGGGTAATTTCGCAATACCTTGTGCCGCACTCGCCAGCAAGGCACCGAGAATCAACTCCCATGCCCGAGTTGGGAAGGAGAAGAAACCCCACGGTTGATTCCGATCAAGCAACCAATTTGCAAAGGTGAACGAGGAGATCAACACCGCAAGGGATAACAGGAATATTTTTAGCGCCGGGTTCTTCCTTCTAAAGGTGACCAAGGAGATAAGCAGCGGCCAGAAGAGGTAGAACTGTTCTTCAACTCCCAGTGACCAGAAATGTAGAACTGGAGAGGGAATTACTGATGAGGCGAAGTAATCAGTTGCCCGCACTGCAAAATCAATATTCGAGCCGTAAAGGCCCGCACTGGTGAGGTCAACTGCCAAACCTGGCATTAAGAGCGGCGGGAACCAGATAATCGCGGCGATTAAGGTTGCTAGCAATACGACGGATGAGGCTGGCAATAGGCGCCTTATGCGGCGGGCATAAAACTCCTTGAAGTTAATCCGGCCATTGGTCTTTACCTCGCGCAGTAGATTGCCCGTGATCAGATAGCCGCTCAGAACGAAGAAGATATCTACTCCAACAAATCCGCCCCCGAAGCCCGGAATATAGGCATGAAAGAGAAGAACCAGGCCAACTGCGATACCGCGCAAACCCTGAATATCGCCGCGAAATTGCGCGTCGGATTCAACTCTCTGCGCGGGAAGCTCTTCGGCGATGGCCATGCCAAAATTTTAAATAACTGAATTTGGTACGTCTACGCGAAAGAGGTTCTTCTCAAGATATTCGCAAGATTTCCCTTACAAATCGCTTTCTAAAGACTTAATGAGAGCGGGCTGAGTTCACCTTCTGCATGTGGTGACGACGGCAGAGCACTTCATATCCGATGGTCTGCGGTGTTCCTACATCACCAGGCAAGATTTGATCACCCTCGGTCACCATAACTCCATTTGCTACACGAGCGTTATGAGTTGCCCGAGCTCCGCACCAACAGAGAGCTTCAACTTGAAGTGGAAGAACGCGATCAGCTAACTCAATCAGTCGCTCAGAACCGGGAAACAACTTGGTTCGAAAATCTGTCAGAATTCCAAATGCAAAGACATCGATTCCCATCTCATCCACGACGCGAGCCAATTGCTCAATATGTTCGCGCTCAAAGAATTGAGTCTCATCGCATATGACGTACTCTATTTTGCGGCCCGAAGCTCGCTCACTCTTTATATACTCATAAATATCAAAATCTGGACTTACTTCATGAGCTGCTGATTGAAGGCCTAAGCGACTTGTGATTACTCCCGTCCCGCCACGATCTCGATTAGTGAGAATTAACCCCTCGAGTCCGCGACTCTTTCTGTTGTGGGCAGTCTGCAATGCAAGTGTGGATTTACCGCTATCCATTGTTCCGCAGTAATAAATCATCTCAGCCATGCGAGAAAATTAGCGCATATCTCGGTAAAGCCCAGCGATTGGACTAAATTATATCTGTGACGGCCCCAACTGCAGAACGCGTGCAACGTGCAAAATGGGGTCTACGAGCCACATTTTTCTTTATGGGAGTCGCTGTCGCTGCTACATCGGCGCGCTTTGCGGAGATCAAAGGTCAAACTCATACATCTGACGCAATCTTCGGCTACTGCATCATGGTGGGAAATCTCGGTTCGATATTTGGAAATTTCTTTGGTTCACGAATCAGTCGCAAGATAGGAACACGCAGAACCGCTCAACTCATTATGGTCGGAATCGCAGGTTCGCAGATCGCGTATGGATTTGTTAATCGAGTCTGGGAGATACCTTTGGTCGCCTTTGCTGCTGGCTCTAGCTACGCCCTTATGAATATCGCCTGCAATGCGCAGGGATCGATGATTCAAGAGAGCGTCGGTCGATCGCTCATGCCATCCTTCCATGGCTCATGGTCTGTCGGTGCCTGCACAGCCTCCTTTGCGGCAGGTGCGATTGCAAAATATGTTGCTGTCGATTGGCACCTTTTGGGCAACTCTCTTATTGCACTCTTTGGATGCCTCGTGGTCTCGCGGGCGCTACTGCCATATTCGGCCGATAAACACGATATCGCCAAGAACTCAGAGGTTCCGCATCACCTTCCCATCCCTCTTGAGATTAAGAATTTCATTTGGATGGTGGCTATTGGATCATTCTTGGCAACCATTGCTGAGACCTCGGTTGGTGACTGGTCCTCCATTTACCTTAAGGAAGATCTTCACATTCCTATTGGTGTAAACACTTTGGGCTACACCTGTTTCGTCTTGGCGCAGATTGCAGGCCGCTTCTCTGTCGGAAGACTCATAGATAAATATGGAATTCCATTTGTGATTCGCGTTGGAGGACTCTTGGGTGGTTGTGGCTACCTCACGGGGCTTCTTATTGCCAACGCTGAACGAGGTCGTCATAACTACACCGCACTTGTAGTGATGTGCGTTGCCTACGCCATCTTAGGATTTGGTGTTGCTCCAATGCCACCTTCATACGTTTCGGTCGCTGGAAGTATTCCTGGAATTCCAACTACGAGAGCGCTCACCAGATTAGCCGTGATTGCATCCACGGGATTTTTTATTGGAAGATTTTCTATCTCAACCCTTGCTGGATTATTTGGACTTCCTACTGCTTTACTCTTCCCCGCTACCGCGTTGATCGGTAGCGGGTTGCTCGCTCACTTCTTAGATATTAAACGGATTAAAACTCCTGCTTAGCCATTAGTCGATGGAGCTGAATTATTTGGAGTTGCATTTCCAAAGCCGTATCCAGGCATCATCCCTTGAC
>Ga0364873_10623_pt1 | contig 10793 bp, 9 predicted proteins | sample ExccelAu500001D3_2_FD_206928 | JGI IMG/M metagenome (GOLD analysis project Ga0364873, IMG submission 206928) | Enriched cells from Trout Bog Lake Hypolimnion, Wisconsin, USA - BchlTB.Aug07.5000.01.D3 | ecosystem: Environmental > Aquatic > Freshwater > Lake > Hypolimnion/Profundal zone | place: USA... | reverse complement strand
GCAACTTTATTAAGTGATGCTGTGGCTGGAGATCCTGCTTTAGAAAAAATGGCGGGTGGCGCTGGTAGCGAGCTCAGTAAAGGTGGCATGTTGACCAAGGTATTGGCTGCCAAAGTTGCAGCTCAAACAGGCGCTGCAACGGTGATCGCTTCTGGTCATGAGCCTAAGATATTAACTCGCCTATTATCTGGCGAGAAAATAGGCACGCATTTGGTTTCCGCTCAAACTTAGGCCTAGGTTTAATTCACAACCCCGTATGAATTGGTAGGCTTGGTGCCACCAGTAAAACTATTTGGATTGAGCGCCTGAATAATTGTCTTGATGTTCTTCTCTTGTGAGTTGAAGTTACAAAATGCACCTTGCGCTAAAGCAGCCTGATAACGATTTGGCTGATGGTCCTTAATATCTTTCCAGGAGCTCAAGGAATTTTCTTTCCAGACTGCCCCTTCGAAGTTGCCATAGAGACGCCACTGAAATGAGTCGCATCGAATCCCCTCATATTGCGACTGCTGACCACCGCTAGGGTTTGTTAGAACAACAATATAGCGGGTTACGCCATCGGCCCCAATCAGAATAGAGTCGGTATCAACCGCAAATTTAAAAATGGTTTGCTGGGATACATAAAAGGGAACGAGGGTAGCTTGGTTGGGTGGGTTAAGTGGCATTGCTGTAGCCCCCTCTTTGAATACCATGGGTGCAAAAGGATCTAAACCGCTTTCCATGGGATCGCCTGCACAAGCAATCAAGCTAAGACTTATTATTGCGCTGCAAAAGTAGATCGAAGTGCGGCGTAATGTAAGGATCATTTGGGTTTATCCGTAGGGTTGGGATTTTGTGAATGCTCTTCGCTGCCAGAATAAAGGGATTGAAAGATTTCAAGTGGGGATCCCCAAGCGAGCTGTTGCATTCTCATGCCTCGGGAGAGGTAGCGAGCTAATTCAGAAAGGGCTAACTGGTAAACCTCACGCTTGAAGTCAATCACTGCATCAAGCTGGATCCAGAAGGGAACCCAGCGCCAGGCATCAAATTCAGGGTGTTCAGAGACGCGTAGGTCAATATCGCTATCTAGGCCGACTAAACGCAAGAGAAACCAAATTTGCTTTTGACCACGGTAAGCTGCTCGGTGAATGCGCGTGGCGTGTTGGCGGCGTAGGTACTCCTCAGGGACGTCATAACGAAGCCAATCCCTGGTTCGCCCAACAATTTGGACGTGTTCTGGCAATAAACCCACTTCCTCATGCAATTCGCGGTACATGGCCTGCTCAGGGCTTTCACCATGTTGAATCCCGCCCTGCGGGAACTGCCACGAATGCTGCCCAACGCGTTTTCCCCAGAAAACCTCGTTACGGCTATTGAGGAGGACAATGCCAACATTGGCTCTATACCCTTCACGGTCAAGCATGATCGTGCCTCAAATCCTTTAAAATCAATGATTTGATTATATCCATTCATGAAAGCATCACAGTCATTTCTCGCCACGCTAAAAGAAGCCCCCTCTGACGCTGAGGTGGTTTCGCACAAACTCATGGTGCGTGCAGGCCTCATTCGCAAGCTCAGTGCTGGCGTTTATAACTATTTGCCATTGGGTTTAAGGTCCATTCGCAAAGTGGAAAATATCATCCGCGAAGAAATGAATCGAGCAGGCGCCATTGAATTGTTGATGCCAATGATTCAGCCTGCTGAGTTATGGCAAGAGACGGGTCGCTGGGAAAAAATGGGACCAGAGTTGCTACGCATCAAAGATCGACATGATCGTGATTTTCTAATTCAGCCAACTTCGGAAGAAGTAATTACCGATTTGGCGCGTAATGAAATCAAAAGCTACAAACAGCTCCCAATTAATTTTTATCAAATTCAAACTAAGTTTCGCGATGAGCGTCGCCCACGTTTTGGAATCATGCGTGGTCGTGAGTTCAGTATGAAGGATGCATATTCATTTGATCGCGATGCTGAGGGATTAAAAAAATCCTATCAAATCATGTTTGACGCATATACCCGTATCTTTAAACGCATGGGCCTTAAGTTCCGCGCTGTGACTGCTGATAATGGCGCCATTGGTGGGTCAGGCAGTCAAGAGTTTCATGTCATTGCCGATACTGGTGAAGATGCGATTGTGTATTGCCCAAGTTCTGATTACGCCGCAAATTTAGAGGCTGCAGAATCCATTGCTTTGATTGCAGTGCGTGCTGCCGCAACCCAAGCGATGCAAAAAGTGTCTACTCCAGAAAAAACCAATTGCGCTGACGTGGCAAAGTTTTTGAACTTGCCGCTCGAGAAAACGGTCAAATCACTTTTGTTTGCCGCTGATCAAGAGAATGGCCCCGCTAAATTATTTATGCTGTTGGTTCGTGGCGATCATGAGATCAATGAGGTGAAGGCTAGCAAGATACCTGGCATGGCTGAGTCACGTTTTGCTACAGAAGCAGAAATTAAGCAGGCCTGCAATGCACCTGCTGGCTATTTAGGCCCGGTAGGCGTGAGTGCTGCAGTTACAGTCGTGGCCGATCGTACCGTTGCCAATATGTCGGATTTTATTTGCGGCGCTAATGAAGCAGGCCATCATTTGGTTGGCGTGAACTGGGCGCGTGATCTACCAGAACCACTCGTTTTAGATATTCGCAATGCAGTGGTTGGCGATCCTTCGCCCGATGGCAAAGGCGTAGTGGATATTTGTCGAGGCATCGAGGTGGGTCATGTATTCCAATTGGGTACACGCTACTCTGAAGCAATGGGTTGCACCTATCTTGATCAACAAGGTAAGGCACAGCCGATGGTGATGGGTTGTTACGGCATTGGCGTTACGCGCTTACTTGGTGCAGCAATTGAGCAAGGTCACGATGAACGCGGCATTATTTGGCCGATTTCTATGGCGCCATTTGAGGTAGTCATTTGCCCTATGAATTACGACAGATCTGAAGGGGTCAAAGTCGCCGCAGATCAATTGCATGATGAACTCATGTCTGCTGGTATTGATGTCATCCTAGATGATCGTGGTGAACGTCCAGGGGCAATGTTTGCAGATTGGGAATTGATTGGTGCGCCTTTCCGCATTGTGATCGGCGATCGTGGGCTTGCTGATGCTCAAGTGGAATTTAAAGGCCGCACGGATGCTGAGTCCCAAAATATTCCACTAACTGAGATTAAAGAAAAAGTCATTGCAGCTGTGCAAGCAGCTAAACAATTCATTTCTTAAGCTTATAACTGTTTATTTTTTAAAGAGTCCGCCAATACCTTTGGCGGCTCCTTTTGCAGCCATGGTTGCCATCGTACGCGCCATCTTGCCACCCTTGAATTGCTTCATCATGGTTTGCATTTGATCGAACTGTGCAAGCAGGCGATTGACTTCTTGAACTTCAACGCCTGCGCCGGCTGCAATGCGGCGCTTACGAGTCGCTTTAAGTAATTCAGGTTTGGCACGCTCTTTTGGCGTCATGCTATCAATGATGCCGCGCATGCGTTTGGTTTGTTTATCGGCTGCACTCATATTTGTTTTGGATGCCGCTTGCGCCATGTGACTTGGTAATTTATCCATTAGACTGGCCATGCCACCCATTTGCTGCATCTGTGCGAGTTGATCTCTGAAATCACCAAGATCAAAGCCACCTTTAGAAATCTTACTTGCTAACTTTTCTGCTTTAGCAACGTCAACGTTTTGCTGTGCTTGTTCAACTAAGGCAAGAATGTCGCCCATACCCAAAATGCGGCTGGCCATACGTTCGGCATCGAAGGCTTCCAGGCCATCCATTTTTTCAGCCACGCCAATGAACTTCAGTGGCACACCAGTGACTTGACGAACGGATAGGGCGGCACCACCACGAGAATCACCATCAAGCTTAGTGAGGATGACACCCGTTAGCGGGAGTGCCTCATGGAAAGCCTTGGCAGTATTAACAGCATCTTGGCCTAACATCGCATCAACCACGAAGAGTGTTTCAATCGGGTTAAGGGTGGCGTGCAAGGTTTTGATCTCTTGCATGAGCGCTTCATCAATACCCAATCGACCGGCGGTATCCACCAGCAAGACATCAAAGTAATGACGACGCGCCCAGTCCAGAGCAGCAATGGCAATATCGTTTGGCTTTTGATCTACGCTGCTGGGGAAGAACTCGGCACCCACTTGCTTGGTCACAGTTTCTAATTGCCCAATCGCAGCAGGGCGATAAACGTCGCAAGAAACAGTCAGAACCTTCTTTTTCTTCTTTTCTTGCAGATACTTAGCAAGCTTCCCAACGGAAGTGGTTTTACCGGCACCTTGTAATCCGGCCATCAGAATCACGGCGGGTGGTTGGGTGGCTAAATTGAGTTCGCCGCTTTGATTGGTGTCACCCATCATGACTTGGGCAAGCTCGCGCTGTACTACCCCGACCAAGGCTTGCCCAGGGCTCAGGCTACCAACCACTTCTTCCCCAAGGGCTTTAAATTTAATTTGCTCTAGCAAGGACTTGACGACTGGCAGGGCTACGTCAGCCTCCAACAAGGCCAGGCGGATCTCCCGCAGCATGTCAGTAGTGTTGCTTTCGGTGAGGCGCGCTTGCCCCCGCATTGTTTTAACAACGCGCGATAGACGATCGGTGAGGTTTTCTAGCATTTATCGATTAGACTTTCCAGATGGATATTTTAGGTTACTCAAGTTACGGATGTCTCCCATCTGCGCTTTATTTGATTCTTTTGCTTGTTTTAAGCTTTAGATCAAAGGCTGCAGCGGATTCTCCTCTGTTTTCTGGTCTGGTGCAGGCTGCAATTTTTGTGATTTTGTTGATTCATGGAATTGAACTGCATGATTCGGTATTCACCCCAGAAGGTTTTGTATTTGGCTTTGCCCAAGATTTATCTTTAATTGCTTGGGTGGGCTTGGCTTTTTATTGGTTCCAGTCTTGGTTCACGCCTATTGCTAGTTTGCGTTGGATGGCAATCTTATTTGCCATGATTTATGCATTCCTGCCGTCGATTTTTCCGGGGACCTTAATTTCGCCTCGTGCAGTCTCGGACCCTTGGTTTAAGGGGCACTTCATTGTGGCGACGATTTCAGTCGGCCTTCTCAGCTTGGCGGCAATGCACGCCATGTTGATGAGCGTGCAAGATCGCGCTTTGCATCGTGAGCTAGCCGTTTCCCCTAATAGTCGGGTGGGTCATTGGCTTGAAGACCTTCCACCCTTGATGATGATGGAAGGCTTGCTCTTCAACCTGCTATATGTAGGCTTTGCTCTCCTGAGCTTAACCGTCTTCTCAGGCCTACTTTTTTCCCAGACCTTATTTGGAAAACCTTTGGTTTTTGACCACAAAACTATCTTTGCACTTGTCTCTTGGTTTTTATTTGGTGGGCTAATAGTGGCGCGCTGGAGAGTCGGCCTACGCGGAAGGGCGGCAGTACGTTGGGTCCTGAGTGCATATACTGCTTTGCTGCTAGCCTATATCGGCAGTCGTTTTGTAATGGAAGTCATTCTCCAGAGAGCGTGATGTTTTGATCAAGTGGTTACTCCTATTTGTGGGCGCAAGCCTTTTTTATCTGTGGCTTAAAGGTAAAAAACAGGCCGAGCTCCGCGCCACTGAAAACCTCAAAACGGGTGCACAAAAAAAAGCTGAGACCCTAAAGCCTCAAGCGATGGTTCAGTGCCAATGTTGCAAAGTTCATCTTCCGCAGGCAGATGCAATTGCTCTAGAGGATCGTTTTTATTGCTCTGGAGGCCATCTCAATGCCTTGGATTCCGAAGGCTGGCTCGGTTACGCTGCTTGGCGCGCTTCGCCTAATCATGACTTAAGGCCAGAAGCGTGTGCGCCTGACTTAGCAGTCATTCATCACATTAGCTTGCCGCCTGGAGAGTTCAAGAATCGCTCTTCCACTCAGTTCATTGTGGATTTTTTCCAAAATAGACTCAATGCCTCTTTGCATCCTTACTTTGCAGAGATTGCTAACCAAAAAGTATCTAGCCATTTCTTAATTTCTCGAGCTGGAGAAGTTTTTCAGTTCGTTTCCACCAAGAGTAAGGCTTGGCATGCTGGCGTTTCTTCATTTTTAGGTAGGGAGAGATGCAACGATTTTTCGATTGGCATCGAATTAGAAGGAGATGGGGAGACTGCGTTTGAAGAAGTGCAATACAGTGCACTTTCAAGATTAGTGGCAGATTTACAACTGACTTTTCCAGATCTCCAATTTGCTGGGCATAGCGACATCGCCCCAGAACGTAAAACTGACCCTGGAGTCCAATTTGACTGGAAAAAAATGCAGTTGAAGGCTGGTATTTCACATGAAAAATTTCCCTACGGCTTACATTCCCGCTAGGGTTCATTTTTAGTATGTGAGTACACGCTCACTTTTATACCCTTTATCTAAAAAGGGCTCGAAATTTAGCACCAAGATGGCACTAAATTCAGCATAAAACTTAGTAAAAATACTTATAAGAATTTATTAAAAAAGTATTACTAAAGTAGGAATAATTCCCTATACTTAGTACCAAATGCACTTCAAAACACTAGATGTAGTGTTTGAATACAGCAGTACCCCATTGTTTTTTAACGATTTTTTTGACCAAATAACTATATATATAAGCAGGAGCTACATGACATACGCCAATCCACAAACAGCAGGCCAACCGGCTGGAACGAATAATCCCGGTTTGAACCCTGCTGGGGCATTGAGCCAAACCCCCTCGGCAGGATTTGTTGCCGGAGGTGTTGGAGGCAGCCAGGCAACCCAGTTGTCCGATTACAAAATTATTCGCCGTAACGGTTCTGTCGTAGCTTTCGAGCCATCGAAAATTGCTATTGCCGTAACGAAAGCATTTTTGGCAGTAAATGGTGGGCAGGGCGCCGCCTCTGCCCGTGTGCGTGAGCAAGTTGAACAATTAACCCATGCAGTTGTCCGTGCTTTATTGCGTAGCCGACCAAATGGTGGCACTTTCCATATTGAAGATATCCAAGATCAAGTCGAATTGGCCTTGATGCGTAGTGGTGAGCACAACGTAGCCCGTGCTTACGTTCTTTATCGCGAAAAGCGCAATCAAGAGCGCGCTGCTCAGCAAGAAGTCACACAAGATGCTCAAGCTGCGAACCAAGCTGGTGAGTCCGGCATCAAGGTGACCGATAACGGCGTTGAGAAGTGGCTTGATATGGCTGCTTTGCGAACCATTATTGAGGCGGCGTGCGAAGGTTTGGGCAACCAAATTGATGCAACTCCAATCATCACTGAGACGATTAAGAATTTGTACGACGGTGTACCAATCGCGCAGGTTTATGACTCAGCCATTTTGGCTTCGCGCACTTTGATCGAAAACGATCCGGCTTATAGCCAAGTAACTGCTCGCATTTTGATGCACGTGATTCGTAAAGAGATTTTGGGTCACGAAGTATTGCAGGGCGATATGCAGGCGGAGTATGGCACTTATTTTGCGAAATACATTAACGAAGGTATTGCTGCAGAGTTGCTAGATCCACGTATGCGCGAGTTTGACTTGCCAAGATTGGCTGCAGCATTGAATGCTAGCCGCGACTTGCAGTTCAACTACCTCGGTTTACAAACTTTGTATGACCGTTATTTCTTGCACATCGAAGAGCGTCGTATTGAAATGCCACAGGCTTTCTTTATGCGCGTCGCGATGGGCTTGTCTTTGAATGAGTTAGATCGTGAACGCCGTGCGATTGAGTTTTATGAAATTCTATCTACATTTGATTTCATGTCCAGTACACCTACTTTGTTCAACTCAGCAACTACTCGTCCACAACTCTCAAGCTGCTACTTGACTACTGTTGATGACGATCTTGATGGCATCTACGAAGCATTGAAAGAGAATGCATTGCTGTCTAAGTTTGCCGGCGGTTTAGGCAATGACTGGACAAACGTTCGCGCCTTGGGAAGTCATATCAAAGGCACTAACGGCAAGTCACAAGGTGTTGTGCCGTTCTTGAAGGTGGTGAATGACACAGCAGTTGCCGTGAACCAGGGCGGTAAGCGTAAAGGTGCTGTTTGTGCCTATTTAGAAACATGGCATTTAGATATTGAAGAGTTCTTGGAGTTGCGTAAGAACACTGGTGATGATCGTCGCCGTACGCATGACATGAATACCTCCAACTGGATTCCTGACCTGTTCATGAAGCGCGTGATGGAGAATGGCGATTGGACTTTGTTCTCGCCATCCAACACGCCTGATTTGCATGACAAATACGGTAAAGCATTTGAAGAGGCTTACGTTGCTTATGAGCAAAAAGCTGATCGTGGTGAATTGAAGCCTTTCCGCAGAATTCCAGCGCAACAATTGTGGCGCAAGATGTTGGGAATGCTGTTTGAAACTGGTCATCCATGGATTACTTTCAAAGATCCTTGCAACATTCGCAGCCCACAGCAGCATATTGGCGTTGTTCACTCATCTAACTTATGTACTGAGATCACCCTCAATACCAACGAGAGCGAAATTGCCGTATGTAACTTGGGTTCTGTGAACTTAACTGCTCACATGACTACCGATGCTTCAGGCAAGATGATTTTGGATCACGAGAAGCTCCAAAAAACCATTCGCACTGCAATGCGCATGTTGGATAACGTGATTGATATTAATTACTACGCAGTAGCGAAGGCGCGTAATTCAAACTTGAAGCACCGCCCAGTCGGTATGGGCATCATGGGCTTCCAGGATTGCTTGCATATGCAACGGATTCCTTATGCAAGTGATGAGGCTGTGAAGTTTGCCGATTCTTCCATGGAAGCAGTGTGTTACTACGCTTATCAAGCGTCTAACGAATTGGCTGAAGAGCGTGGCGTGTACAGCACTTATAAGGGTTCATTGTGGGATCGTGGCATCCTGCCGCAGGATTCGGTTGCTTTGCTAGCGCAAGAGCGCGGTGGTTATCTTGAGGTAGATAGCTCTTCCACCATGAATTGGGATGGTTTGCGGGCGCGCATTAAGCAACACGGTATGCGCAACTCCAATTGCGTCGCCATTGCGCCAACTGCAACGATTTCTAACATTATTGGTGTATCTGCTTGTATCGAGCCTACATTCCAGAACTTGTTTGTGAAATCCAACCTTTCTGGTGAGTTCACAGTAGTAAACGAGTACTTGGTGCGTGATCTGAAGGATCGCGGCCTCTGGGATGAAGTCATGATTGCCGACTTGAAGTACTTTGATGGCACCTTATCCAAAATCGATCGTATTCCACAAGATTTACGCGATTTATATGCAACTGCATTTGAAGTTGAGCCAAGTTGGTTAGTTGAGGCCGCTTCACGTCGTCAGAAGTGGATTGACCAAGCGCAGTCACTGAATATCTACATGGGTGGTGCATCTGGCAAGAAATTAGATGACACCTATAAGTTGGCGTGGTTACGCGGCTTAAAGACAACTTATTACCTCCGCACCATGGCTGCAACGCACGTTGAGAAATCAACAGTTGCTAGTGGTCAGTTGAATTCAGTTTCCAGTGGTGGCGGTGTCAATGGAACAGATGCAGCGGCAGCTCAAGAGGCAGATGGCCCAGTTTGCACAATGCGTCCAGGTGATGCTGGATTTGAAGAATGTGAAGCATGTCAGTAAGTCATTTGCTTACTGATTTGAAATAGAAGAATTAGGAGAAAGTTATGTTGAATTGGGAAGAGGAAGTTGCTCCAGCGTTAGCGAAAGCTGGGCTTGCACCGCAACCGGTAGCAGCGGAGCCACAACGTCCACAGCCAGACCAAGTTGCAATGGCACCCCAAGTTGCTGCACCTGCAGCATTAGAGGCTGCGTCACTGTCAGGTGGTGTTGCACATCGCGTGAATGCTGCTGATAAGCGCGTGATTAATGCCAAGACAGACGTTAATCAACTGGTTCCATTTAAATATAAGTGGGCTTGGGAAAAATATTTAGCTGGTTGTGCAAACCATTGGATGCCACAAGAGATCAATATGAATCGCGATATCGCGCTTTGGAAAGATCCAAATGGTTTAACGGAAGATGAACGCCGGATTATTAAGCGTAATCTCGGTTTCTTCACTACAGCTGATTCTTTGGCTGCAAACAATATTGTTCTGGGTACTTACCGCCACATTACCGCCCCAGAATGCCGCCAATACCTATTGCGTCAGGCTTTTGAGGAGGCGATTCATACTCATGCCTATCAATATATTGTGGAATCTTTGGGTTTAGACCAGAGCGAAATCTTCAATGCGTATCACGAGATTGATTCAATTCGCGCTAAAGATGAGTTCTTAATTCCGTATATTGACGTGTTGACCAATCCAAATTTCAAGACTGGCACATTAGAAACGGATCAAACATTACTGCGTTCACTCATTGTTTTTGCCTGCGTAATGGAAGGATTATTCTTTTATGTTGGTTTTACGCAAATACTTGCAATGGGTCGTCAAAACAAAATGACGGGTGCCGCTGAGCAGTATCAATACATCCTTCGTGATGAGTCAATGCACTGCAATTTTGGTATCGATTTGATTAATCAAATTAAGCTGGAGAACCCGCAGTTATGGACTTCCGCGTTCAAAGATGAGATCAAAGCGATCTTCGAAAAAGCAGTCGAATTAGAGTACCGTTATGCCGAAGATACGATGCCTCGTGGAGTGCTCGGATTGAACGCTCCGATGTTCAAAGGCTACCTAAGATACATCTGTAATCGCAGATGTTTGCAAATAGGACTTGACGCCATGTTCCCAAATGAAGAGAATCCATTCCCATGGATGTCAGAAATGATTGATCTGAAAAAAGAACGAAACTTTTTTGAGACACGCGTTATTGAGTATCAAACTGGTGGTGCGCTAAGTTGGGAGTAGTACAGTAATCAAAAGCGTATCGCCGGCTTAATAGGAGATT
>Ga0364873_10489_pt1 | contig 10810 bp, 7 predicted proteins | sample ExccelAu500001D3_2_FD_206928 | JGI IMG/M metagenome (GOLD analysis project Ga0364873, IMG submission 206928) | Enriched cells from Trout Bog Lake Hypolimnion, Wisconsin, USA - BchlTB.Aug07.5000.01.D3 | ecosystem: Environmental > Aquatic > Freshwater > Lake > Hypolimnion/Profundal zone | place: USA... | reverse complement strand
TCCTGAGACGCCGATTTAAAATAGGAATGTAGGAAAAATAACAGATTTAAGAATATAATTATGAAACTTGGATTTATTGGTTTAGGAAAGATGGGCGGAAACATGGTTCAGCGCCTGTTGCTTTCCGGACATGAAGTGGTGGTTTATGACCGAAGTGCAGAGGCGATTGATCATCTTGTCGAAAAAGGGGCAATTCCAGCCGAATCCATTGAGGTTCTGATCCGAAAACTTAATAACAGAAGAATCGTCTGGCTCATGGTCCCTTCCGGTAAACCGGTTGACGACACAATCAGTTTACTTACCGGGTTGCTGAATAGTGAAGACATCATCATCGATGGTGGAAATTCAAATTACAAGCAGACCCAGGAGAGAGCGGTCCAACTGGCAGAACACCAGATCCATTTTCTCGATTGTGGTACCAGTGGTGGGATCTGGGGACTCGAAAACGGGTATAGTCTGATGTCCGGAGGTAACAAGGAGGCATCAGAGTATGTGTTGCCAATTTACAACTCACTGGCCCCCGAAAACAGTTATACCTATTGCGGGGAAAGTGGTTCCGGCCATTTTGTTAAGATGGTCCATAATGGCATAGAATATGGGATGATGCAATCTTTCGCCGAAGGTCTTGAGATCATGGAAAAATCACCTTATAATTTAGACTTGTTGGCTATTACCAGCGGATGGCAGCAGGGAAGCGTCGTGCGTTCATGGTTGTTGGAACTGTTGGTATTGGCTTTGAAAATGGATCCAAAACTTGAAAAGCTGAAGGACTATGTGGAGGATAGCGGCGAAGGTCGTTGGACTATCCAGGCTGCTATGGATCTGAACGTACCGGCGCATGTCATTACAGCAGCCTTATATACCCGCTTTCAGTCGAGGCAGGACGAATCATTTGCTATGAAGGTTCTGGCATCATTACGCAACCAGTTTGGAGGACACGCTGTAATAGAAAAGTAAATAATGGAAAAGCCAAAAAATCAAATAATGGTCATATTTGGAGCCTCAGGCGACCTGACCTACCGTAAATTAATACCGGCGCTTTACGCCTTATACAATCAGAAGCTGCTACCGGATAAATTTCATGTCCTGGGTATTAGCCGCACCACTATCCCTGACGGGGAGTTTCGTGAAAAGATGACCGAAGGGATCAGGAAGTTCTCTGAAAATATCCATCTCAATGACTTGCAAATAGAGGAGTTTAAGTCGCATTTGTCGTATTTTCAGATGGATATGACCCTGGAAGAAGAATATTCCCGTCTGAAGAGTGCTTTGGATGAGACTAACCCGAACGAAGGTGCCGACTCTAATTATCTGTTTTATTTGTCGACTCCTCCCAGTCTTTTTAGTGTAATTGCCGGGAATCTAGCCAAAGTTGGCTTTAGTAATGAATCAGACGGTTTTAAAAGGCTGATCATCGAAAAGCCATTTGGTTACGATTTGGAATCAAGTTTAACGCTCAACAGCCAATTACATGATGCATTTCTTGAAAACCAGATTTACCGTATTGACCACTATCTGGGAAAAGAGACGGTTCAAAATCTTTTGGTTATGCGTTTTTCAAACGGCATATTTGAACCGCTTTGGAACCGGAATTATGTTGATCATGTTGAAATCACATCAGCAGAAAGCATTGGAGTTGAAGGACGTGGAGGATATTACGATGGATCAGGTGCAATCCGCGATATGCTTCAGAACCACCTGTTACAGGTTGTTGGTCTCACGGCCATGGAGCCACCATCTTCCATGGATGCAGATGCTATCCGGAATGAAACCATGAAAGTTCTCCAGTCTCTTAAGCCGATAAAGCATGAAGATGTTGCCAGTCAGGTTATTCGCGGGCAATATGTGTCATCTCATATTCGCGGAGAATTAGTACCGGGTTACCGTGAAGAGAAAGGGGTTAATCCGGAATCCCGGACTGAAACCTTTATTGCCATGAAATTTTTTATTGACAATTGGCGGTGGGGGGGGTGTTCCATTTTATATCCGTACGGGGAAAAGACTTCCCACCAGGGTCACTGAAGTGGTCGTTCACTTTAAACCAACCCCTCAGAAACTTTTTCAGGTTGACGAAGCGTGCAAAAGTTGCAATCAGTTAATTATCAGAATACAACCAGATGAAGGTGTTTTACTTAAATTTGGTTTAAAACAACCAGGAGCAGGATTTAATGTGAAAACAGTGAATATGGATTTCCATTATTCGGAGCTTTCAGATACTCATCTTCCATCCGCTTATGAAAGACTGCTCTACGACGTAATGGTTGGTGATTCCACCCTTTATGCGCGTGCCGATGCAGTAGAAGCCGCCTGGAAATTTGTTTCTCCGATACTCGAAGTTTGGAAAAACGATCCTGATCAGAAGATTTATGGTTATCCTGCAGGAACCTGGGGGCCGGAAAACGCGGATGATCTTATTAACGATGGGGAAACCGGATGGAGGTATCCTTGTAAAAATCTTGCCGACGATGGCAATTATTGCGAATTGTAACAATCACAGGAAATAATATTACGATCATGAAAATAGGTATTGCTTCCGACCATGGAGGATTTGAATTGAAACAGCAGTTAAAGCAACGATTCTCCAAATTGGATTATACGATTGTTGATTTTGGCAATAATACCTATGATTCAGAGGATGATTATCCCGATTTTGTGATACCACTTGCGAAATCGGTTGCGAATGGGGATGTCGAACGGGGCATTGCAGTTTGTGGCAGTGGCGTAGGGGCATCGATTGCAGCAAATAAGGTTACCGGAGCCAGGGCCGCATTGATCACCGATCATTTTGCCGCCCACCAGGGTGTAGAAGATGATAATATGAATATTATTTGTCTCGGGGGAAGAATTACCGGTGTTGAAACTGCGTTTGAACTGGTGCAGGCCTTTTTAAATGCCAGATTTTCATTTGGAGAAAGGCATGTAAGACGACTAGAAAAGGCAGATCCTTTGGGAAGAATCTCTCCAGATTGAACGAAAAGAGGCCTTCTTTCTAATTTAATTTACCGCTTTAACGACTGTTTTGGGCCTTTTACGCTGAAAGAATCAATCCGGCTACCGGAACTACCGTCTGGTGCAATTCCCTGGATCACTATAACATATTCCCCAACCCGGTCTGAAGCATAGAAACCTATCCGTCCTTTTCCCAAAGAGTCTGTTTTTGTATCCGGGGACCAGAAAAGAAGATTACGGAAATCGGGTAACCGGTTTGCCTTTTGCGTTTCGGTCTCATAAACAGGGGAATAAAATTCTTTTTGCTTCTGGAGCCCTTCATAATCAAATATCATAGAATTTGCTTCAGATTTTAAATCGGTAAAATTGCCCTTATAGGTTGTCAAACTTAAAATACCATCATACTGATTCTCTCCCAAGTAATACTTTTGATTTATTATTTCTATTTTTTTTATCAGCAGGGGATCATATCCCATTACTTTGTTGAAATCGCAAATAGGAAAGCCATCGAATAATACTAGTGGTTCCTTTTCAAAAGAGAGATGCTGATGTATATTCACCAACTGAACAGAAAAATTATTTTTCTTCCGATGTAAGGAAACCCCTTCTATATACTCTCTGATAACCTCTTCCATTGTAACAAACCTTGTGTAGGCATCGAGAAAATACGTTAGGTCTGGTTTTCCGAAAAATGCAAGAGTGTCAGTAGGAGATTCTTTAATGTGACCAATTGCCGTGGCGGAAAAGATGTTTTGTACCTGAAAATCAATACTATGTTCCGCAATCTCATGTCCAGATTTTTCAGAAAGAACGAAATCTGGAACAAGGTTGGATGAATATTTACTGCAAAAAGGGGTGCTCACTTCGAACCGGAAGGAGGAATCAGTTTGGCAACTTGTTTGGACCATTATTTCACCTGGAGCATAGAATTTGCGGGTATAAAAGCGCAATTGTCCTTTGGAACTACTGGTTGAATTGTAAAATTGAAAATGTAATCCGGGAATAAAGAGATAAGTAAGAATATTACTGGCCGGTTTACCAGTTCTGATGTCTGATATTTTTAGGTCTATGATGTGCCCTTCATATTCGGGAAGGTATTGGACTGAGTCTGCTTTATTCTTTAAAACATTTTCCCATCTGAATCGGCTCCAACCGTTTACGAGCATCAGGTTATCAATAGCCTGTTTCCCCCAGTCATCCTGATTATTAAAATAATATTCCGGTGACTCTATATTTCCTTTGAGATCAGAACTCAGCCACAAATAATTGAAAATGTTTGTTGGGTCAACTGTCTGAAGAGAGTCGTGCTTATAAACAGCCACGGACAAATCGGCTGGTTCAGGAGTTCCATCCGAATTTTGGGAAAAAATGTCCATATTGACTTTCCCACGGGGTGAATATTGTTGTGCTCCGGACTTAATTTCTATTTCTAATTTCTTCCTGGGAATTTTGAAAAATAAGCGTTCACAAACCGGTTGCTGGTTGGAATTAAAAAGTGTAAAATGGGAGATACCCTCTCCCAGTAAGCTCTTGCTGAATTTAAAGTCCCGCTTTCCATTAATCAGGTCAATTCTTTCGGCAATTTTTGTTTGCTGACGGGTATGAACAAAAAAATACATCAGTCTATCGGCTTCAACGGGCGATTTTACCCTCTCCCGGATGGTTACCTCAATACTGTCATTCCTGTCCTCATTAAGGTTCATGACATATCCTTGATCATGGATTAATGGTAGCTCCTTGGTAATATCCTTATTATCAAGCTTAATTATAGCCTTGTAGGAGTGGCCCTCCTCAGGTTTGAACATGAAGTTCCCGATCCCAAATTTCAACGGGTGAAATGTGACTATGTTCCTGTTGTTTTCATCAACTACCATTCCCTCGAAGTTCATTCCTCTTCCCTCCTGGTTAACAACCCTAAACCCAATTTTGGTTTCAATATTTGTCACCAGGTTTCCACCCTCAGGAAAGAACTGAATGTCGTATAAACCATCCTTTTGATGCAGGCTCGCAGGGGCCGTTTTTAAGGTATTGATTATATTCAGCGGCTTCTCAAAAAAATACTCAGGGGCTGTATTTTTCATCCAGTTGGTATATGCCCTGAATTTGTAACTTCCGGAATTAATCGTGAATGGCAGCGAAAAGGAGCCGCTTCCACTTCCAATTTTAAGTGCAATTTTGGCTTGCAGAACAGGTTTATTCTCATGATCCAAAATCTCAGCATAAGCAACCTTGCTGATATCGAGTGGCATATGTGTTGTTGCTTCTACATCATAGATCTTAAACCACATTATTTCTCCGGCAAAATAGACGGGTTTGTCCGTATGAACAAAGATTTTTTCCTGTAAAACATGCTGCCGGTAATTGTCAAACTTTTCCGGGATGGCAAAAGGATCGCCTTGTCCTGAAGCGGATAAACAGGTCAGAAACAGAATCTGAACCCACGTGAAATGTTTCACAACTTTTTTAACTGATTCCATCACATTTTTCTTAATTTTTCAGAGGCTATCGGGCCAAAAAACAGGCCGCAAACTTTTACCCCCCATCCATTCGCAATTTACACAACCTGACGGAGCAATGATGTAGCCGGTTATTTCCTGAGTTATATGATCTCTAAGATAATCCACCGGATAATTAACATTTGGATATTGAATATCAGAGACATTGAGGCTGTGAAGTAACTGAAGCTTGCAGGTTGTAGGATAGTGATAAAAGAAATCCTTGCTGATATACACCCGGTTTGCAGATAGGGTTGAAATACTGACGTATCCGATCACCGGTTCAGCGGGATTGGTTATATTCTTAATATTTCCATTAATTTCGGAAGGCTGAGGGTCAAAAAGTGAACCCGTTTGTTCAGAGTTCATTTTCATGATCCCGTAAAACTCATAAGCCTTTTGGGTTAATGCATATTGCTTAACTAAAATACTGTATATGAATGACTTTTTAAGTGAATTTCCCTGAATTGAAGTGAGCTGTTTCATGGAAATAACATCCTGCGAAAGCTTGACACTACTATCAATAATTATCGAGTTCGAGTTATCCGTTTGCCAACAGTAGTACAATTTATCCTGGTCCGCCTGAGAGTTTGTAAAGACCTGAAAATCATTGATATGAACCTTGCTTACAAGATCCGAATGATATTTCCAGGTCTCTTCATAATTCCACCTGTAGTATTTGGTGTTGTTCAGGGGATCGTGGGTATTCACATAAATTGTGAGATCTTTCAGGGTCTGATCTACCTTGTCGGTATCCTGTTTCGAGGTAATACTGTCAATAGGCGGGGTTTTTATAACAGGAACGAAGTCAGAGACAAAGTTGCTCCCATCGGAAGTCTTGATTTTTAACCGGTAAGTCAAATTCGGATTGAGGTTCAGACTGTCGCTGGTATATTGACCATTTGAGTTCTCTGTGAGTGGGAATACCGAATTGTCGGTTCCTTCAACCTGTACTTTTGCACTTTGCTCGTAAACAATATTTATCGAATCGTGCCAGCCAGTTGACCGGGTCAGGGTGACGGCAGTCTGACCTTTACCATTTACAATCATCCCATCGACTACCAGGTAGCCTGTTTTTCCTTTAATTGCTGCAGGCTCATAGGGTACCCTGCATCCAACCAGCCGGAACAGGAAAAGAATAAGCAATATGTACTTCAGATATTTTCCCATGTATTAAAATCTTATGTTGTAGGTAATAAATGGAATAGCAGTTCCCAAAATAGAGAGTTTATATCCCTGTACCTGTCCGGTTGAACTGGTAATAAAATAGATCGAATAAGGGTTTTTCCGGGCAGTAAGATTATAGACTCCGAATGTCCAGGAACCATGAATCAGCTGTTTAACAACATGGTTGCCTTCCAGATTAAATGACAAATCCATCCGGAAATAATCCGGAACCCGGTAGGCATTCCGGGAGGAATAGAGTGGCCTGAATTCGCCATTGTAATAAAACTTCCCGATTGGTAAGGTTATAGGTCTCCCTGTACTGTAAACTCCGTTCAAAGAAACGCTGTAACGATGTGAAAATTTATAATTCCCAACCAGCGAAAAATCGTGGGGGACATCATAGTTGGCGGGGTAATATGCCCCTCCGTTAATGATTTCTCCTGCATTTGAGTCATCCATTTTTATAAATGTTCGGGAATAGGTATAGCTAAGCCATCCATTTAACTTCCCATTTGCCTTCTTTACCATAAATTCAGCACCATAAGCCTTCCCTTTGGTCGTAAATACTTCTGTTTCCAGATGGTGGTTCATTAACAGCATTGCACCGCTTTTGTAATCCAAATAGTTTTGAATATTTTTATAATAAACCTCTACCGATGCTTCAATGGTATTTGATACGAAATTTTTATAAACTCCAAGCGAATACTGATCCCCCAATTGTGGTTTAATATTCGGATCACTCAGTTTCCATATATCCGACGGGGACATTGCTGTAGTATTGCTGATCATATGAATATATTGTCGCAGTGTATTATAGCTCGCTTTAACCGACATATTCGAAGGGAATGAATACCTGATGGACAAGCGATATTCAGGACCCTGATAAGTTTTGGCTATTGCTCCCGGTTTAGTATAGAGAGAATCGAGTACGTTATCCATAGTCATCGGCATATTACTTCTGTAGGAATATATTTTAGACGGGCCTAAGAGATTAAATAAGGAGTATCTGATCCCTGCATTTACAGCCAGCCTGCTGGTAATATCGAATTCTTCGTTTGCATACAAGGCACTTTCCATAGCCTGTTCTTTCCGGACAACATCAGGCATAACCAAAGATTGGCTGGAAAAAGGTAAATATGTCCCTGGATGTAATTGGTAATGAATCGTATTTAATCCGAAATTCAGACTGCTTGATGAATTGGAATAGTAATTAAAATCAGCCTTAAGATAGATCTGGTCAATATTGAAGGAAAATTTATATCCATCTGCCGGATTCGAATTCATTGAGGTGCCGGATTTATAAAAGTCATTTCCTGTGACAAAAACACCGGAAAATTTATTGCTGAACAGGTGGCGCCACTTTAATGATATGCTCTTATCTTCATAATTATATAAGGTATCTTTACTTAAACTAAAACGGTCACTGCTGAGATAGCCGGTAAAATAAAGACTGTTTTGGGAATTGAACTGATGTGTTATATTAACATTCACATCATAGAATGATGCAGAGCCGTTTGTGTATCCTGAGTTTTTTGGAAGTTGTCTTAACAGCCAGTCTGAGTAGGTGGTACGTCCTCCAATTAAATATGACGTTTTACCCTTCAGTAAAGGTCCTTCGATGGTAAAATGGCTGGTTACGAGGCCGATGCCAGCTGTTCCGGTAAATTTATTCACATTCCCATCCCGGCTGGTTATTTCGAGCAAAGATGACAATCGTCCCCCAAACTTAGGGGGGATGCCGCTTTTATAGAATTGGATGTCCTTTACTACATCGGAATTAATTGCAGAAAAGAAACCAAAAAGATGGGCAGGGTTATAAATGGTCCCATTGTTAAAGAGAATGAGGTTTTGATCACTTGAACCGCCTCTGACATTGAATCCGGCACTCCCTTCACCAACAGATTTTACTCCGGGAAGTGAAAGGGTGATTTTCAAAATATCCTTTTCTCCAAATAAAGTGGGTACCTGCTTGATGGATTGCGCAGTTAGCTTAATAGCTCCCATTTGCAACTGTCTGAGGTTACTCCCCCTTTCTGAAATAACTTCGACACCCTTTAATGCAATAACTTTCTCATTCATCTCGATATTCAGTCTTCCGTCTGATAATAATTTTACAGCCCTTTTTGCATCTTTCATACCCATATAGGTGTAATAAATGCTGTGGCTCCCTAAAGTCAATGGAAGTGAGTAATAACCAAACTGATCGGAGACAACACCGATTCCTTTTTCTTCAGGATAGACCAAAACTCCCGGCAGCGGTTCCCCGGTTTTTGAGTTGTGCACATATCCAGATATAATTGCTTTGCCGTTAGGCTTTTCCCGGGATTTAAAACCTATTTCAATGACTTGATTCTCATTTGAAGTGCGGATAGATTCAGATTCTTTAAATGGTTGGTCTTCTGACTTTACAGCTTCTTTCGGTATTTTTTCACTGAGGTATTCCCTGAAAAATCCGGCGGGCAAAACTGTCTCAACTTTCCGGTCTTTGGTGAGAAAAACATGTCGCTCCTGATCGAACGCATATTTAATCATGGAATTTTCAAAAGCCAGTTCCAAAACCCTGGATAATGGTTGGTTCTCCACGTTGAGATATATTTTAAAGCTATCAGGTAAGGCTGGATCCACATAAAAAATAGAATTAACCTGAGATTCAATTTTTTGAACAAATTGTCGGATTGTGAGTGTATTGAATGATCCGGTGATAAGTTCCTGCTTTTCCCCCTGGCCATTAATATGCTGAGATCCAAAAAGCAAAATAAATAACAGGATTAACAAATTATATTTCATAATTAATTTGCTATTTCACAGTAATGGGCTACTGTCTGAAGCAGGGCATTATTAAAGTCCTTTTTGAATTTTATCTTCTTTTTCGTAATAAAATGGCTTATTTCCTTCTTTTTATCCCTTAAGACATTCAAAACCGATTGCTTTCCATCCACTTCAAAATAGGTTCCCCCTTTTTCGATGTAATACCTGCTGTTTTCGATAGCAACTCTTTTCAATTGATATCCATAATCGGTAACTTCGTCAATGGTCTTTTTATTTTTGGCCCAGGCCTTGACTCTACCATCGTAGAGTCTTTGGTAAAAGCCAGGTTCAGGAACTGATCCGATGGAAGAATTCCCTGATTTCCGAATAAATGTATAACCGAAACAGGTGAATTGACTTACCCGGTTACTTGCCAAAGAAGTAATTTGTATTTGGTTTAACCCCTGAATAACCAGGACGTCTCTAACGATATCATAAAGCATTGGAATATCCGGATACAGAATATCCTCACAAACGATATCTCCCACAACTTCAATACCATGTGATGATATATTGTCCAGGCGGCTTACATAGGGTGCTACAAAGTCTGCTCCTGCCTTCATGGCAACCAGGGCTTGTTGTTGTGTAAAAATAGCAGTTGCAGTGACATTGATTCCGGCATCTTTCAATATTCGTATTGCCCTGTAACCATTGGATGTTACCGGAATTTTGGCGTAAAAATTGTCTCCGAAATCAAAATAACTGCGGTATTTCTTTGCCTCACGAACCATATCATCCGATTCTGCCGAGATCATTTGAACATGCACCATTCCGGATCCAACCAACTCTTGTATCCCTTCAATAGCAACAGAAAGTTTGTTCCCTGCATGACTTAAAATGGTTGGATTAGTGGTTACTCCTTGAAGCGGGAAAAAAAGGTACAGCTTTCTGAGTTCTTCCAGATCAGCTGTGTCTGCCATGTAAATCATAAATAAAAATATTTTTTGCAAAATTATGCAAAGTAACGATTATTACAATTAATTAAATATTAACTAATTGTAACTTCTCCTGGTGCATCCGTTTTTACCAGAAACCTGGAGGAATACACATCTTAATTCGGTTATTCTTTCACCTAATTCAGTTGTCAACACGGTATTTTATGTGAAATAACAATAGTTTAAATCAGATTAATCCGGATAGGAAAGCTATATCAATTCAATTAAAACAAAGCAATAGACATTAAAAAAGTTGTTTTTAAATGCCGCAAATCATCTTATTATTATTTTAATATCCTTAAATTGCTGAAAATTTCATCGTTAGAACTATTCAAACCATGAAAGAAATCTGGTTAAAATTCTGATGCTTATGACAGGCATGAAGATGATTCATGCCCAGGTTCGGATCCCTAAAAGTCTCACCGGGGATATTGCAATTTCAAATACTATCGCGTT
>Ga0364873_10798_pt1 | contig 10837 bp, 9 predicted proteins | sample ExccelAu500001D3_2_FD_206928 | JGI IMG/M metagenome (GOLD analysis project Ga0364873, IMG submission 206928) | Enriched cells from Trout Bog Lake Hypolimnion, Wisconsin, USA - BchlTB.Aug07.5000.01.D3 | ecosystem: Environmental > Aquatic > Freshwater > Lake > Hypolimnion/Profundal zone | place: USA... | reverse complement strand
TTTCGGTGATCTTTTTTACTGGAAGAACCCTGGATAAACTGTCGCCCGACTGTAATAGTATTTCGTGTCCGATCCTGCGGAGTATCACTTCCCTCCTTGCAATATCAAAATCGTCACTGCCCGACATATTGAAAGCCAGGAATATTATAGAGATAAACGTGAGTAGTAATAGTCCGCCCAGGTACTTTCGTTTGACTGGCAAGTGATTTCTTCTAACAAGCATAGTGTCAAGATATTATTTACAAAGTTTACACTATTATTTACAATCCAGATTCCTCCGCCTAAACACTATCAGAGTATTTTTGTTGCACCAACTTTAAAAGAATACGAAAAATAAAAGAAATGTCTTAAACGGATTTGATTTATCTGAAGATAGATCTATGTTAATTAAAACTACAAAAAATATGAAAAAGGTTATTTATGCACTGATCTTACTGCTGCTTGTGGTAAGCGGACTAGTACTTGCTAATCGCGAATTTAAAAATGAAACTTCTAAAAAATCAATCCCAAAACCACTCTCTGCTGCTGAAATGAATGCCGAGTTGAAAAAATGGGAGGCTACTCCTGATGGTATAAAATTCAAAAAATGGGAAGCGTCTCCCGAAGGTAAAAAAGTGCTTGCCGGTGCTGCTAAAATAAGAAACCAGATAAGTGCTTCTACCAATATGGAGGCTCTTGTAACCTCTCTTTCTCTTCCGCCAGGCTCACGATTAGGTTTCGGAGTGATGGTCAGGATTAATGATGACGATTATATTCTTAGTTTTGGGACGGAAGAGTCTAATGAATTTCAGCAATTGCATAGCCTGAAAGTTAACGACAAAATAGTTATAAGAAGCCATTTTGTATCGTACGCGCCAAAGTATTCATTTCCAATAGTATCGGGCGACTATGTAGAACGAGATAGTAAAATAATTTATAAACGTGCCCCTCGCAAAGGCGGTTGCTGAGTAAATAAATTATGAAATACATATGCCTTACCCGAGGAGTGTCCGCAACAGAAACCCCCACTAAGTAAATCTTATGAGGGACTCCTCGGATAGCTTGCATCACCCGGTTGGTTTTATATCTTACTTTAAAGTCCATTTCTTTGTCGACGAGTCTCTCCCCGGCCTTGTGAATGAGAAAGCTATTTCATCTTCTTTTGTTGGTGTTCTTGCATACCAAGCCGTTCCTTTAAATAAAATACAAATTCCCCTTTTCCGATTTTGTAACACAAGTTGACGATTTTCATACTTCCTTTTCAGTTTATTAATTGAAATCCATTTTTTATATTCAAACTCAGAAAACCACTCGTGCTTACATATTTGGCATATTCTAAAGAAAATAGCAAATGCAGAACCTACACTATCCTCCACTTTTGCGGCAACTGCTGTATATTCAAATTTGCCCATTGCTATAAAATTAAATGGGATGCTGATGTTTTGCTCTGTTTGCCTAACTTCTCCCCATGGGCCAAATAATTTTATCTGGATGGCAGAATTTCCATATACCAGCGAATATTAAAACTATACATTCCTGCAGCATCTGCTTTTACATAATCCACCAAAATTCGGTTAATATATAATTCAACAATCCATCCAGGTTCCGTCTTATCAATGATCCGGTAACTGCCAAATGTTTTTCGGTTTCCAACTGCTGCATTACTGAATTGTATGCCATCAACAGGATTAAAAATGGAAGCAATGGAATGAACATAGATCCTTCCGATGCTTCCCTGCTTTATTAACCTATACTTGTTATTTACATATTGCCATTGGTAAACATTGTGGTAAATACTTTTTCCGCCATAACTATTTACATTAAACTGAATATTGGCATCCCCGCCTGCAAGTATGCCCCCAAAAGAAATTCCAGCAGTTGTATTTTTAAAACTATTGGCTGTATCTCGTAATAAATTATTTGCAAAATACCAATCAGCAGCTCCCAACCCAAGCATGGTAAATTTTTTACTAATGGTACTATCTGCTTTTCGCATTTTTTTAATGCTTTGGATATTATTACGCATCAGTTCCTGTTTTTTTTCCATAATAAATGGCAGCTCTATACTGGTTGTTAATTTTGCAGTGATTTCTCTGAAAGAAAAGCTGAAATTCAGTCCAAATATTTTACTCAGATAACCCGATTTTATAAAAATACCATTAGCTGTTTTAATCATATCATCCGGACCTGTCTTAAACTCCTCTCCACGAAATAACACACGGTGATGAGTTATATCAAAAAGGTAGGTATCCTTTGCAACAATAAAAAAACCTGACACAGAATCGAGTCCTTCAGATACATTATTTTTAATTTTTATCAGGTCAAATAAATCAGCTACCGGCAAATACAAGTCTCTGTTTTTTATGATTACTAAAAATTCTTCATTGCCGGCATAGGGTAAATTTAAACTGACAGATACTTCATCATAAGCAGCTTCTTTGTTGCCTTTTATCTGAGCATATCCCATAGTATGTATGATAATACTTAAAACTGCAAGGACACTATAAAACAATTTATGGTTAAACTGAATGGACTCATATCGAATAAAAAATAGCATTTTTATTGATAATTAATAGTAACCATAAAATTGCCGGTATAATTTCCCGGTGGGGAGGAGCTACTGTTTTCTATCGTTAAGGTTCCGCCAATTTGAAAATAATCAATACCACTGGCTGATGAAGTAAATGGAAAGGTTTTATTGGTACCGCCCAATGTAAATAGCATACTTCCCCCATTGCTTCCGTTTAATACAACCGTAGTACCCGGGCCCAAAATTCCTGAAATACTGGTATTAGGAGTTGATACAATTTTAAACCCCGCACACTGCCAGTTGCCTAATGCATTCAGTAATACAATATCTCCGGTTGCAGTCCTTAGTCCGGTATTGGAAACCAATACAGAACCCCTGCCCCCTCCTGTTCTGGTAAATGCCCCAAAACTTAAATTTTCTATACTGGAAATACTGGTTACCTGGCTGGTTGCTTGTAAAAAGGTTGTAATAAGGATTACACACGCAATGAAAAACTTTCGTTTTGTAAATGGCAAAGGATATGTTTCCATAGTACCCGTATTAGGATTCCTGCAAATCAATTTTATTTAATCATGCAATAGCAAGGTTTTAGTAGCAAATACCGTTTTACCAGGCGCTTTTTCAGCATAAGTTATTTCAAGGTTACCCAAACGGTAATCAATCCCTTTATTATGATTCAATTCAAGTTGTAATTGTCTTGCGGCTGTTGGAGTATAGATAGCAACCCCATTTATTTCTCCTGCTTCTATTCGCTTTCCTTTGGGAGAAATATAGTTTACTTTAATATCTCCATAACAGGACATGTTTCCATTTCTGGTAAATTTTAACCGCAGGATAGGTACAGTATCATTTACCAATTCAAATCTACTTTCCGAAACCTCCACTTTTGTGTTGTATTCTCCCACCCTGATAATTACAGGAATACTAAAACCGAATATTGGTATAATACTGATAGAAATATTAGAATCCTTTTTGGTTCTGTTTTCACCAGCTGTTTCCTCCTGTTTTTCTGAGCGGATGTATAAATGCGACCGGTATTCACCTGCCTTTAACTGATTGTTTTTAGTCAGTTGTAATTTCACTGTTTGTGTTTCTTTAGGCCCTAATACAACATGCCGGGGAAAAAACCGGAAAAAACTATCTGCAAATTGCTGCCCGCTATCAGGAATATTTAATTTCTCCATACTACCATCTTCCTTCATTCTGAATTCAATCAGAGAAATAATATAATTAGCAGTATCATCACTGCTGTTTACTAACAATAACTGTTCAGTTCTTTTTTGCCCTTCAAAAACAATCCGTTTAGGAAACAGCATTAAATTTCCCTGTCCATGTCCGGCAAATGGTATCAGAGATAAGTATAGAAATAATCCGGAAAGCAATTTTTCAGGTATTAAATATTTCGTTTTCATAAAGCTTTCCTTAAATCAATTGAAACAAATAAAATCAGTAAAAAAGTGGATATACTGGAAATATCCACTTTTAAAAATCAGGCCTCCATCTAAACTGTATTAACTATTAGTTGTCTTTTAATTATAGTTTACAGTTACAGTAAATGCGCCACTACCTGAAGTGTTCGTATTATTATAACTACCTGCAACCTGACTGGCTGGTATTGTTAAAGTACCACCAATATTCCAGGTATAAGTACCGGATGTACCTGTTGTACCTGCAAGATTTGCTGCAGTTGGTAAGCTACCTGTATTCGGTTTGGTTAGGTCTAAAGTCATCAAATGACTTGACCCATCACTTAAAGTAATACTTGTGGAACTATAACCAATAGAAAAGGAATGGCCGCCATCCCCGGTTACTGTAAAACTACAGGTAGTAGGTGTTCCTGAAATAGCTGTAACACCTGCGGATGGGTGTATATTTCCACTGGAAGAGTCCATAGCAACTGTACCTCCTGTTACACTGGATGCTAAAACCCCAAAACTCATATCACTGTTCTTCGCAATAGAGATTGGCGTAACCATTGTTGCTCCGATAGCTGCAGAAGCAGAGGATTGTCCGTAAGAAGATATTACTGATGCGATTAAGCAAAATATGATTTCTGTAAAAATGCTGATCTTTTTCATAATGATGTATTTATAATTTGATAAAAGGATGAAGAGGGTAAACTCCGGAAACAAATTTTATTTGTATTTGCTGTTTTTTGAGATATGCATTTCAGTTCGTTTTAATTGATTAAAAAATGTTTCTTTCTACCCTAAAGTGAAACTTATTCCAGGCACCAGGGCTTATTTTGAGATAATTAATTAATTACCCCAGGATAAGTGGAATCCCAAATCAATTAGTTGTTTTTTAACTATTCCTTTTGGTAATTGGTTTGATATATTATTAATTAATCATAAATAGCATCCTTGGTGCACTCATTGAATTTTATAACATATTGCAGAACTCGCTTTTCTTCATTATCTGCTCAGCCTAAAATTCAGTTTTTCAAAAAAATATCTGTTAGAATGCTGAGTACCCGCTATATCAAAAAATAATTTTGGCAAAATTAATTAGTCCACTATATTTGTAGGATTATAATGCAATTCAATACTACCATATATGTCTCTATACCTGCACAAGTCATGTGCAGTTGTTGTTGCTGACTGATTCATCAGGTTAAGACTCTGTAGGTCTTTCTATTTTTGTAAAACTTACTTTATAAATTCTCAATTCTAAAAATTTAAAATAACTATATGCCAGCTTTTATTGCAACCATTGAATTAAAAGACATCACAGCCTCAGAATTTGAACATATTGATTCAGCCCTTTTGGATGCTTCTTTTATATGTATCAAAAAAGATAGCACCGATAATCAACAAAAAGACATCCGGTCAGGTGCCTACATTAAGAGAGGGACAAACATTACCATCAATGATGTTTCTTCCCAATTATTAAATACCCTGTACAAAAAAGGCAGAAAATATTCATTTACTTTGATTAAAGAAAAATTGATTACTTATTAGTCCATTAAATTTGTAATAAATCGTAGATTGCCACTTTAAACCAATAATATGAACCTTTGCAGAAAAATGATAACGGCAGGATTATTCTGCTTTTTGTGTTTGCACTTTACTTCCTATGCACAAAAAACAACTTTAAAAAATGGGGTATGGCAAGGATTAATTCAGCGAAGTGACAGTAATACTATTCATTTTAATTTTACTACTGAAACAAAGAAAGGAAAAACCACTTTGACTATCATTAATGCAGAAGATAGATTACTGGTAGATGATATTCAGCAAAAAGGAGATTCCTTATTGATTACATTGCCATTTTTCTCTTCCAGTATTGCTGCAAAAATTATCTCTGAAAATAAATTACAGGGGGTGTATGTAAAAAACTATGGCGACAGAAAACAAATAATTCCTTTTGTGGCTGTATTCGGTATTAAAGAACGCTTTCCGGTGTATGCCAAACCAAAATATACCATCTCTGGTACCTGGGATGTTTTAATTGCCGGAAGAAAAAGTACGCCTACCAAAGCGGTGGGTATTTTTACACAAACCCCTGATGGAAAAGTAACAGGTTCTTTTTTAACCCCTACCGGCGATTATCGCTTTCTGGAAGGAGTAATCAGCGCAGATACACTTACCTTATCCGGATTTGATGGTGGCTTTACCTCTTTATTCAGAGCGGTACTTAAAAATGATTCCACTATTGAAACGGCAGATTTTTATTCCGGTGCCATTGCCCATGCCCAATGGTCTGCCGTAAAAAATGCAAATGCAAAATTACCGGATGAGTTTGGCTATTCACATCTGCGACCCAATGAATCCAGCCTGAATTTTTCTTTTAAGGATACAGATGGAAAACAAGTTTCTATTAATGATAAACGATTCAAGGGTAAAGTGGTAATTGTGCAAATTCTGGGTTCCTGGTGCCCAAACTGTATGGATGAAACCGCTTTTTTAAGTGAGTATTATAACAAAAACAATAAAAAGGGTGTGGAAGTAATCGGATTGGCCTATGAAAGGACTGACAATTTTGAGGAGTCCAGAAAGGCATTGGCACCTTTCAGAAAAAGGTTTAATGTACAATATCCTTTTCTCATTACCGGTGTAACGCCTTCAGACCCACAGGTAGTGGAAAAAACCCTGCCACAGATCGATCGCATCAGTGCATTCCCTACCACCCTATTCGTGGATAAAAAAGGAAATGTCCGTAAAATTCATACTGGCTATGATGGACCGGGCACAGGTAAGTTCTATGACGAGTTTAAAAAAGAATTTGATGACCTGATTACAGAATTGCTGAACGAACAATAAAAAAAACTTCATGATGGCAGATACTCCTGCCATCATCAATAATCTTAGCTGCTTTAAGAAAAAGGCTGTCTCAAATGTTTGGGACAGCCTTTTTTATGCTGAATTCTCCTGTACCAACTCCCTACCAGTACTATACCAATTACCTGCCTGGCTATCATCTGAAAGTCACCAGCCCATAACCTGGGTATGACCTGGTTATGGGTAACCCCACCATTTGGTGGGGTTGGTCAGAGTCAGGTCATACTCAGGCCATAAGCTGATCATAACCAGGTATTAATTTGTCCGGGCTTTTTCTACAAGGAAACCATAGCCTGATAGCATTAAAAAAGATCAATGCATTCCGGTTATTAAGAACCGGGAAATGCATTGATCTTTAAATAATTGTATGAGTCTACCGACTATAACCGGATCGCAGGCAGGTTTTTAGTCCGGTATAACTGGTTATAATTTTCTATTGCCTTTTTCAAATCGTTTTCATAGTAGGTTTTATAGCCGGACCATTCTTTTTCCAGATCTGCCAGCCGGTCCTTCAACCCTTTGGTAATTCTGGGGTCATGGGCATCTGCCAGCGACTTTAAGTTCATCAGTTCTGCATTTAGTTTTCCATGATAGTTTACAAAATCCTGGGCTGTGCTTTGCCGGGTTTCTACCAGCTTCCCCTCCCATTGGTTGGCCTGTTCAATCAATGCTTTTCCTTTATCCAGCATCTCTTTATCCTCCGGCCGGTCTTTCATCAGCTCATTATAGCTTTCCAGCTGCTTTTTAACAGAACGCATCTGGTTAATGGTGGCATACAAATCAGTAAGGTCTTTCGTAACCCGCAACAGGTATTGCTGCTGTTCCTTCCAGTCAGCAGGGCTCACTTTTAAATTAGGGTCCTGTAATACGGTGATATTGGCCTGCAGGGTGGAGCCTTTATAACTCAGTTTTGCTTTATAAGCTCCCGGGGCTACCAAATACCCGCCATAGCCTGACAACATAAATAAACCCGGTACATAGGGGGCAATGTTTTCCACACTCAGGTCCCATGCAAAACGGTTGAGCCCTTTTTCTGAAGGGATCAGCACTGCCGGTGATGGTCCTCCGGGAAAGGGTTTAAAGTTTTCATCCTTTTTATTGGTATAGGTCCGGATTACCTGATCATTTCCATCCGTAATTTCCAGCTTCAGTAAATTACTGTCTGCTTTTTCGGGTAAATAATAATCCAATATTACACCTTGCAAGGGATTGCTGCCCATGGTAGGCGGACTATTATCAGGCTCTGCACTATACCGCGCACCGCTATACTGATAAGCAGGTTTGGGGTTGAATAATTTCAGGGTGGGATTATTCATCTGCTCGGTTGATTGCTGCAAAGCGCCTATATCATCCAATATCCAGAAAGCCCTGCCTGCAGTGGCAGCTATCAGGTCGTTTTCATGAATGGCCAGGTCCAGCACTGGCACCACCGGCAAATTCAATTGCAGTTTATTCCAATTTGCTCCACCATTATAGGAAATATAAAAGCCCCGTTCACTGCCGGCATATAAAAGTCCCTTTGTCTTTCGGTCCTCCCTTATCACCCGTATAAAATCATCCGGGTCTACTCCATTGTCAATCCTTGTCCAGCTTTTACCATAATCGGTTGTTTTAAAGGTATAGGAAGCAAAATCATTGAATTTATACCGGGTAGCGGAGATATAGGCTGTGGCTTTATCGTGCGGGGACAATTCAATGGAATGGATCATACATTCCTGTAAACCAGCAGGCGTAACATTATTCCAACTGGTACCGCCATCTTTGGTCAGGTATACCAGTCCGCAATCAGAACCTGTCCAGATTACCCCTTTTTCCAAGGTAGATTCCATGAGATAATACAGGGTATTGTAATTTTCGCCACCGGCTCCTTCATTGATAAAGGGTTTACCTCCGGGACCTTGTTTTGAAGTATCGTTGCGGGTTAAATCCGGACTAATCACATCCCAGCTCATACCGCCATTGATGGTTTTGAGCAACACATTGGCACCCTGATACATGGTATTGGGATCGTGGGGTGATACCACCAATGGTGTATTCCAGTTAAAGCGGTACTTCATATTTTTGGGTTCTCCACCCATATTCACAGAAGGGTAAGCCTGCACATCTTTGATCTCTTTGGTTTTAGCATCCATCACTTCTATAAAGCCCTGGTAACAGCCACCATAATAAGCAGTGGGATTATCCGGGTCAAACACGATATAGGCACTTTCACAACCCGGGCCAGGCATCCAGTCCCTTTCCGTTAATCCACCACTATTATTCCTGCTGGCCGCCATTACCGAAGTATTATCCTGCTGCCCACCATATACCCAGTAGGGAAAACGATTGTCCACATTTACCCGGTAAATCTGAGCCGTTGGCTGGTTCATCAGGCTGCTCCAGCTTCTGCCACTGTTATAGGTTACAGAAGCGCCTCCATCATCAGCAAGAGCCATGATACCCGGTTCATCGGGATTAATCCACAAATCATGCGTATCCCCATGCTGAATGGGTACTTCAGCAAATGTTTTACCGCCGTCGATGGATTTGGCAACCGGATAATTGAGTATATATACAATATTCTCATTTTTGGGATCGGCAAATACCTTGGTATAATACCAGGCACGTGCAGTAATCTGGTGGTCATTACACATTAGTTCCCATTTTTTACCACCATCGTCACTCCGGTATAAACCAGCTTTAGACCTTTCAGCTTCCACAATCGCAAATACCCGGTCAGGATTCACTTTGGAAACAGCCAGTCCGATTTTACCCATTTCCGCGGGCAAACCCGTAATGATTTTATGCCAGTTTTCCCCGGCATCCGTGGTTTTCCAGATCGCACAACCGGGGCCTCCACTTTCCATGGTCCATGGATAGCGCTGGTGCTGCCAGCTGGCAGCATAGAGAATGCGCGGATTTTTTGTATCCATTATTAAACTGCCAATACCGGTATGATCATCCACATATAATACCCGTTTCCAGGTTAGTCCGCCGTCAGTAGATTTATACACCCCTCTTTCATTATTGGGGCCATGAACGGTACCCTGTGCACCCACATATACAATATCCGGATTGGAAGGATGAATTACGATATTACAGATATGCCGGCTATTGGTAAGTCCGATATTTTTCCAGGTTTTTCCTGCATCGGTGGATTTATAGACCCCATCTCCATAGGAAGTCATTACCCCGCGCACTGCATGTTCCCCCGAACCCACATACACAATATTGGGATCAGATGCTGCCACACTGATAGCTCCAATAGAACCTACCTTAAAAAAGCCATCTGAAATATTCTTCCAGTGCAAAGCACCATCCTCCGTTTTCCAGACACCGCCGCCGGTATAGCCTGCATAATACACCTGGTCCTGCCCTGCTACTCCTGTTATTGCAACTGCCCTTCCACCCCGGAAAGGGCCAATATTGCGCCATTGCAGGCCTTTAAAGAGACTGTCGTAGATAACAGGCTGGATGGTTTTAACTTCAATGGGCTTTTTTTGTTTTTGGGAGATACAGTAAAAGGATATTAATAGGAATAGGCTCAATAAAAAGCAGGATAGCTTTCTCATGCAGTTACAGTTTTTGTTGCTGGTAATATAGGAAATAATTTATAGGGACCGAAATCATAAAAAACTTTCTCTAAACAGAAACCTTTTTTGTTTTTAGTCCTATACCGTATTATCTTGCTACACCCGATGTAAAATATCAATTGATTATTTCAGAAAAAAATGTAAAGCCGTACTAAAATGAAAAAACTACTGTTTATAATAGTATTTGGACTATTGGTTTCCTGTACAAAAAACGGACCTGCCAATTCTTCTACTTTAAGCTTTGAAATAAATGGCGTACAAAGATCCGGCTATATTAGTACCAACTTTCAGTTTAATTATGCCAATGGGGTATTAACCTCATACAATGTAAATTTTCTTACTACCGGAGCCAGTATTTTCTTGAATCAGACCACCATTAATAATGATTCACTTCTATTGAACAGTACATATGGAACGGCACAGAATAGTTTGAGGCCTGAAATTGTCTTTTCCGATAATCAAACCCTCAGTGCTAC
>Ga0364873_10796_pt1 | contig 10914 bp, 3 predicted proteins | sample ExccelAu500001D3_2_FD_206928 | JGI IMG/M metagenome (GOLD analysis project Ga0364873, IMG submission 206928) | Enriched cells from Trout Bog Lake Hypolimnion, Wisconsin, USA - BchlTB.Aug07.5000.01.D3 | ecosystem: Environmental > Aquatic > Freshwater > Lake > Hypolimnion/Profundal zone | place: USA... | reverse complement strand
ACTTCAGGCGGAAGGCGGAGGGGCTTGTGGGAAAATGGACACTCGATTCTGGTGTCCGCCACCCAATTTTCGGGAGGCTCCACATTAAAGGTGTTGGCTGGCTCATACGGCGAAGTGAGCACGCCGGGTTGAGCGATATCGGCCAGGGCCCGCAGCGGAGGCAATTCTTTTGGAAGGAAAAATTTTTTCTGTGTTGAAGGACACTCGACTTCCATGCCGGGTTCCCATTGTTCTGGCGGAATGGCAACCACCGTTCCTGGCGCGTAGGGACTGATCGCCACGCCTGAACTGTTGGGGGGCAAACTGCCCTCAGGATGCGGCAATTCCCCTGGCAGGGTGAGTCTTCTTCCTGTTTCGTCGCAAATAACGACGCCGCCTGGAGTCCATTCTTCCCAGGGAACACGCTGCTCGACCCCTGGCGCTGCATAGGGGCTGTGGATTATTCCCGGGCCGATCACTTGCGCCTGAAGGTCTTCCAATCTCCGAGGCAGCCGGAAGAATTTCTGTGTCACCTGGCAACTGACACGTCCGGAAGCCATCCACAGGGCAGCGGGCACTTCCTGCTCCCGTTGAGCGGGATCATAAGGGCTACGAACGACTCCCGGCCTGACTATTTCGCAAATTTTTTCATCCGCTGCGCCGGAGTAGGTGGTGCTGGCAGGGCCTAACGGGGGGCCTGACTGCCGGTAGGCGGTGCCCGAGGAGGACGGCGGTCGGTAAGCGGTGCCCGAGGCAGACGGAGGGACGGATGGGGGGCGGGAGTAAGTGGTGCCCGAGGCAGGTGACGGGACAGACGGTGGTTGGGAGTAGTTGGTGGCCGAGGCGGGCGACGGGACAGGCAGCGGCTGGGAGTAAGCGGTGCCCGAGGCCGTGGGCGGGGTGGATTGCCGACTGGAAGGGGTTGTTGGAGTGCCCGAGGAGCCGGTCGTTCGACTTGCCGTTCGTACTGCCACCGAGGTGGGTGGGTTTGGCCTTGCGCCCGGTCGCCAGACGATTCCTTCGTTCGAGCAAAGCTCCTTCAATACGGCAGTGACCGTGGTCGACGCCTTTTGCCGGCAAAGAATATCCCTGATCAGGCTGTTCGACGCGTGTCCAAGCGTCACAGCCTGCACATAAGCGTTCGGTGTGAACTGCGCTGCGGTTGCAACTTCAGAGCCGTTAAGAATGCGGTAAACAAGGCGGGCAAAAGCCGGCACCGGATGCATGTCAGAGGCCGACATTTGCAGGGAACCGGAAATCGTTTGTTCCGAATGCGCCTCCGCGTTCCCGTCGCCCTCGGCGCTTTGGATGCACATCATGCTGAAATGAACCTGGAACTCCTTCCATTCCGTCACGGGGCGCTTAAGCAACTCAGGATTTTTTTGAGCGGCGACCGCCGATTCTCCGGAAATCCAGACTTCCTCACACGGCAGAAAGACCGTTTCCTTCCCATGGTCGAGCATGAAATCGAGCGCCTCGGCAATGGGTCTCAGGACGCCGATCGCCTCGGAAAAAGCCATCGGTCTCTTGGATCGGGCGCGGGCTCTGAGCACATCAGCCAACGAGACATGGGCCTGCATGTCGGCCTGCTCGACATAAGCCAGCATTTTGTTGTCCTGCAGCACATCGATCACCGGAAACAGAGCCTGCGAAAATGATGGCTGTTGGGAAAGCTCGACCGATTTGCAAATCTCTTGCAACAAGGCTGCCTCGTCCGGAGACAGCCCTCCTTTCTGCACATTTGCAACCACCGTCAGCCGGACCCGTTGGCCGCTATCTTTTTGCAGAGCGGTATAGCAGGGGTGCTTTCCGCTGGATGAACCAATTTTGACCACGTCTTCATAGACGCTCTCCATCGGTTGGGAATTGGGCTTCACGGAGGTAGCCGCCTCTTCCTGGCGCATTTCCACGGGGGCAGAGGTGAGAAACTGGCGCAAAACGCCCAGCAACTCCGTTGCGCTTGTAAAACGCTGTTCGGGCCGCTTGGCAATCATTTTTGCCAGGATGCGCCGGAATTCCCCGCTCAAATGCCTGGGCAGGATCGGTTCGTATTCGTCGGGCAGGGTATGGCGATGCATGGCCTCGCGCATATCCCTGAGATCGGAGCCGGTGGAATCCAGCAAGGGTCCTTTGCCCTGGACAAGATACCACAAGCTCATGCCAAGCGAATAAATGTCACTCCTCGCGTCCACAGGTTGCTCGCAAATTTGCTCCGGGCTTGCATACATGGGCGAGCCCTCAAATCGCTTTTGCTCCTCTTGCGTGCCCTGGATCAAATCTACAAGACCAAAGTCAACAATACGGCAAAGGCTGTCCTGCTCCTCGAACCGGAATCCGAGCTGATTCAAGGCCAACTCCGATTCCAACTTGTCCACCAGCATGATGTTGGAAGGCTTGATGTCCCTGTGAACCAATCGATGCCGGACATGCATTTCTCGCAAGCCGGCGGACACCTGCATGCCGATCTGGGCGGCTACCCGCTCGGGAATCGCCCCGAAACGGCGCACGAGTTGGACCAAGTCTCCGCCCTGGCAAAGCTCCATCACGCAGTAAACCTCCCCGTTATCCTCGCCGCAGCGGATATAATGAATGAGGTTGGGATGCTTGAGCTTGCTCAGCGATTTTAATTCCTGAATGAATTGGAAGCGCTTATACTCGCTGTTGAGCAGCTTCGGATTGAGCACCTTGATGGCTACATCTTCGGTGATTACTTCGCCCGCGACCCTGTCCTTGCGAACGGCTTGAAATGTCTTTCCGAAACTTCCCTGGCCAAGAAGCCGTGGGTTCCCTTCCTGTGCGCCAACGATCTCAAAGTCCCCATACCGGGACCGTTTACCCCAATCTTCTCCCCCTTGATTCTTTGAAACCGCCATATCTTTTTATAATAGAAACACATTCCCTCGACAAAACAAGAATGTCGAGAGCTCCTGATTCCTGTGAATAACCCCTGAAAGTCCGTATTCAGAGGCAGCAATGACGGGAGAACCCTTTACGGGTTGACTTTTACGCGTTCCGTATCGTATCCGGGTTTCGAGATGACGAACGCCCTTTCGCCATTTGGCAGGGTGGGCTTAACGGCTACTCCATTATCGTTTGTTAGCGATGCGGCACTGGAAAGGTTTCCATTGACCGCAACCACTGTGGCCCCGACCACCGGTTTCTTGGTGTAGGAGTCAACGACTTGGATCGTGCTCGCGCACGCCCCGAACAAGAGCGACGCCAGCAATGCAGGCAGTATTCGGATTTTCATGATGGCGACAAACCTGTTTAAGGCGCTCGTTGAAGTCAAGAATAATTGGCTGATTTCTTATTAGCCTTTTTTTGTTCAGTATTGACTTTAATAACTGACCATACACTACTGGAGGCGTGGAATCGCCTGATACTAATTCCGCGTTCCCATTAACCCAATGGACTGCGATCGGCAGGCTCCAAGCCAGCGAGGATACCCTTGGCGCAAGCCACGCCCTGGCGGAACTTTGTGAAAAATACTGGCAGCCCCTTTATTGTTTTGCCCGCAAGCTCGGGCATGGCATGCACGATGCGGAGGATCTGACGCAAGGATTCTTCTGTCATATCCTCGACAAGGATCTATTTACGGGGGCCAACCCTGAATTGGGCAGGTTGCGAACCTTTCTCCTCACGACATTCCGGCGTTATATTGAAGACGTCAAGGAACGACAGCATGCCATCAAGCGTGGCGGAGGCGTTGAGATGCTCTCTTTGGATGTAAAGACTGGAGAAAAGTGGTATGCGCGCGAGCCGTCCGATTCGGCGACCCCTGAAAGTGTGTTTGACCGGAACTGGGCTTTAAGCCTTTTGAGGTCGGCGTTCGAGGAACTATCGTCCACCGAGGAGATGTCCGGACGCGGGGAACAATTCAAGGCCTTGGGCCAGTTTTTATCAATCGACGGGGATGGTGAGGTCACCTATCACGCAGTTTCCCAATCGCTTAAAATGAGCGAAGAGGCAGTCCGTCAGGCAGTGCATCGCTTGCGCATCAAGTTCCGGGACTGCCTGCGGCGGCAAATAGCACAGACGCTTGTTCAAGCCACAGAACAGCAGATCGATTCGGAATTGCGGTTCCTCCGCGAGGCGCTGCATTGAACCGAAAAAAGCTTTTCACCACGGAACACGGAGGTCACAGAGGAAATTTCTGAAAAATGGAAACATCGTTTTTGCCCTCGTTCCCAAACTGCGTTTGGGAACGCCAGTGTCCCTGAAACTCAGTTTCGAAAACCGTGGATAGCCGTGGAACGATCCGATCTTGATCCGGACGTCTCATCCGGGATTGGCATCTCAGGAATCGGAGATTCCAAGACAAGCGCGTTCCCAAACGGAGTTTGGGAACGAGGACAAAGGTCACGACCACACGAAGACAGAGACAGGCGGGTGGGCAGAGACCTACAATACTACCGGCTCAATAATGCCCTATTCCAGGTTAGAATTTCCCTTCGTCTCTTCGTGCCCTTCGTGGTTCAAAATCCGTTTTCGGATTAAAAGCTGATTTTGAATCCGCCGGTCACGCTTTCGGACTGGATGGCTGCCCCGAACTGTCCATCGAATGACAGGAACGTCTCAATCGTGGGGCTGAACTGCACTGTGACCCCCAGCGAAACGAGCACGTTATCGCGGCCAAGGGACGGGCCCCTTGTCTCGAAAACCCCGCCGGTGTTGTTGGCAAATTGCGCATCGATCGGCAGGGCGACATTTCCATACTGATGCTGCCAGCTCACCTTGGCCTGCGGAGTCACCAGGACTTTGCCCGCCATGCCCGTGTAGGAGAGTCTCCAGCCGAGATTCGTTGCCAGTGAATACTGGCTCTGCGCAACGATATTCAACGGGGTCAGCGATCCGGTTTCGGTGTAGCCGTTCAGAAACACGTCCGAGTATTGAACCGATGCAATCGGACCGTTGGTCCAGGGGCCGCGGTGGAAGTCATAACCGCCGCTCAGGAACAGATCGAGTTCCTGTCCGTCGGTGTTCCCCGACGCGGTTCCGAGCAAGGGGTTTCCCTGTCCGTTCACGCCAAGCAGGGAAGAGCGTTTGATGCTGTAGCTGTTGACGCCGCCCCCGGCGAAGCCGTTTACATAGAAGCTGCCGCTGAAGTAAGTCGCATAGATTCCACCCCGGCCGCTGTCGACATCGATTTTGCCGTCATTCACGAGGTTGGTGCAGGTGTGCGCGTAGTCGGCGGCCAGACCGATGGCAAAGTTTTCATTTGCCCTGTAGTCGACGCCGAGAGTAACGCCCGCCGTGGTGAAATTATAGCCTGTGGCATTCGCATCGCTCCTTACGGTCAGATAATCGCCATTGCCGCTCAGGAAGACCCCCCACCGGTTGCCAAGCTCGGTGTTTAACGAACTGGCCTTGTCGACAATTGTCTTTCCATCCGGAGAGACCGTTCCTCCCTGTTCGCCCGACACGCTCAGCGATGAGCTGAATCCCGTGGAGCCGTTGCGAATATTCTGCATCCGGTCCTCCAGGTTGCCCTGCTGGACGTTGGCTGCGGCAAAGTTGATTTCATACAATGCGCTCAGTTCCTCCGGCGCGATCAGATCGTATGCATAGGGAAGGTTGCCGATCAGGATGTTGTTGATGGTATTGACCAGGAGAGGATCGTTGCGCTTGAGCAAATCCAGGTTTGAGCCGACGGATTTTTGGTTTTCAGTCAGGCTCAGAGGCGTTCCGTAATTGGGGTCGGTCAGCGTGCCGGTGTAGGAATTATACACCGTCGCCAGGACCACCGATTTTGCGTAATACATAATCCGCGCATCGGTGATTGTGCCAGTGTTGAACCCGCCATAATTAATCGGCTGGATATTTGGCAGCAGGAAAGAACCCGAGACGCTTCCGGTTGAAACAACGTTGCCGGCTGTAATCAAGTTCACCCTCTGTCCAACCTGGAACCTGAATGGATTTGTCCCTGTGGTATCCAACTGTTTAATAATCAGAGTGCCGTTCAGATACACCATATTGCCCACGGCCAGCAAATCATGCATCCCATCCGCGGTGCCGCCCACCTGCACGGTCAGAGCAGAAAACGGCCCCTGCCTGTAGGTGTTGGAGACGCTCATCGTAGTCGGGACCCCGGGCGTCAACGAAACATTGAGGTTGGCGCCCGTGTTAAAGATATTTGGAGCGGTGCCATTGTAGGTGCCGCCAAAATAATAGAGTGTTCCGAGGCCAAGATTCCCGCTCAGCACGCCGTTATACAGGTAGGTATTTCCGTAAGTGTTGTCTCCGGATAGCGTCAAAGAGCCCGTTCCGTCCTTGACAAGGTTGATGTTCCCTTGCGTGTTGCCCAGCGTTCCCTGGATGGATCCGGCAAAGGTTGTTGTCCCGGTGCCAATGATCGTGAAGGTGCTCGTCGTCCCGATCATGCTGTTTCTCACGATAGCGGTGCTGTCCCCCGTGAGAGAGGCCACGCTGTCGTTATAGCTTGCCATGTTGAACTGGCCGTTCGTGTTGATCGTCAAATCGGTGCGCGGAGCTGTCGGCAGCACATTGTTGGCGCCTAGTTTCAGAATACCGAAATTCTGAATTGTCGTGGGGCCGTTGTAGCTGTTGGTTGTGTTCAGCACGAGGGTCGAATTGTCCACCACCAGATCCGAGCCAGCCGCCGCGCCGGTAATTCCGTTGTTGCTGACAATGACCGTGCCGCCGCCGCCGATGGTCAGGGTCACCCCATTCTTGTTGATCCCACCAGTCAGGGTTAGTTGCTGTCCGGCTCCCCCGGCGCTGATCGTGCTGCTGCTGCCAAGGTTGATCGCCCCGGCGAAGGTGCTTGTGCCGATGTTGGTCAAGGCACCGAGGCCGCCGACGCCGGCGCCGTTGAGCGTCAATCCTTCCATCGCGGCATAGTTCACGTTGTTTAGAAGCAAGGTTGCTCCGGATGCCACTGTGGTGGCGACAGCGGTCGTGCCGAGCGCTCCGTTGGTGTTCACTTGTAGCGTGCCGCCATTCACATTCGTTGCCCCGAGATAGGAGTTGTTCGCCGCCAGTATCAGCTTGCCGTTCCCCAGTTTCATCAATCCCGCCGCCCCGCCGATGACTCCGCCCTCGGTCAATGTGCTGGCGTTTACCGTCACCTGCGTGTTTCCGCTCATCGTCACGGCCCCGGTGCCCATGTTCAAATTGTTCGTTCCGGCAAAGGTGAAATTCCCGTTCCAAGTCTGCGTGTTGTTGTTGCTGAGCGTGATTGCCCCGCCGCTCGTATTGTCGATGGTCGTTCCAGCGGAAATCGTCAATCCCCCGGTCCCAATCGCTGTCGCGCTGTTGATGTTCAACTGCCCGCCGTTCAATATTGTCCCACCGCTGTAGGTGTTGTTTCCCGAAAGTGTCAGCGCGCCTGCTCCCGTCTTGGTGAGGATTTGGGCGCCGCCGGTCTGGCCAATGGCTCCGGAAACGGTGAGGCTATCCCCGACGGCAGTTACACCGACTGTCACACCGGTTGCGAACGTAACCGGCGCGCTGATCGTATGCGTGCCGGCTGCCGTGATGGTCGGGTTTGCCCCGGCCAGAGTCAGGCCCGTAGCGCCAGTTCCTTGGGCGATTGTATAGCTGCCCGTGCTGTTGAAAGTGATCGCATTCAGGTTTGGTGAAGCACCGTTCAGGTTGACCGTCACGTTGCCGCCCGCGTTGCCGAAAGTGGCGGTATCGACACCGGCAAACCCGGGATCCAACCCTGGCGATCCCTGGTTGATGCCCCAGTTGGCTCCGAAATTGTTTCCGGGGACATCCGGCAGAACGCCCCATGACCCGCCGCTTGGGCCGGTCCAGGTGCTCTGACCCGAGTAGACGTAGCCGGCAACATTCACGGTTTGGGATGCCAAGGTCGTGTTAGCCAGACCGCTCGTTCCGGCGCCGTCCGACACGAAGTTGACCGTGACGGTTCCTGACTTTGGTCCCGCCGTTCCCGTGTTTGCATTCCCTCCCAAGCCCACCACCATGGAACTGTTGTCATTGCTCTGGGCTGCAAGCAGGTTGATCGAGCCGCCGTTGTTTGAAGCCACCCCGGTGTTGGCCCCGAAGCTCGCATCCAATTTTTCACTAAACCCGTCGTTCGTCACCAAGTTCGTGATGGTTAGAGCAGAGGTTCCAAAGGAGCCTCCCACATGCACGGTGCCAAAGTTAACCCCATTGCCTCCGGAAGCTATCACGTTATTACCGCCGTTATCCGGAACCGTAGCCAATGTCGTAATCGGTGAAGACGCAGACGCCAGCCGGAAAACCGTTCCGGTTACCGTCACGACTTGGGTCTGGGGCACCAGGGTCGTGGTACCCAGTCCGCTCGTTCCGGCGCCGTCCGACACTAGGTTGACCGTAACGGTTCCTGTCTTGACTCCTACCGTTCCGGTGTACGTATTCCCTCCCAAGCCCATCACCATGGAGCTGTTGTTCGTGCTTTGAGGCGCAAGCAGGTTGATCGAGCCGCCGTTGTTGGAAGCAACTCCCCCGTTGGGCCCGAATGAGGTATCCAGTTTTTCGCTAAACCCGTCGTTTGCCGCGGTGTTTTGAATACTCAGCGCAGATGTTCCAAAGGTGCCGCCCAAATGGACGTTGCCAAGGGCAACCGGCGTCGTAATCGAGTTCACTGACGCCAGCCGGAAAACCGTTCCGGTTACCGTTATGATTTGGGTCCCCAAGTCTGTGGTGCCCAGACCGCTCGTTCCGGCGCCGTTCGACACCAGGTCGACCGTAACGGTCCCTGACTTTGCTCCCGCCGTTGCCGTATTCCCTCCCATCCTCACCACCATCGAACTGTTGTCCGTGCTTTGAGGTGCAAGCAGGCTGATCGAGCCGCCATTGGTGTTTGCCAATCCGGTGGTGCCCACGAAGAGGGCATCCAGTTTTTCGCTAAACCCGTCGTTTGCCGCGGTGTTTTGAATACTCAGCGCAGAAGTCGCAAAGGTGTCGCCCACATGGACGTTGCCGAGGTTAACCGGCGTCGTAATCGAGTTCGTTCCCGCCAACCGGTATGCGGTTTGCGAGAAGGCCACGCTTTGCGGGCTGTTGGTGGCATTGGGATCGGTTGCGGTGATGTTAAAACTATTGACCCCCGCTACGGCAGTGTAGCTGCCAGTGATACCGTTGACTGCACCTGCGTCGCCTGCCGTCCGCGTTCCGGAACCGGCGACACCGCCCAGCGTGTAGCTCAAGCCGGCTGAACCCGTTGGGGCTGTGTTGCCGATGAACAGATTTACCGTCTGAGCTCCCACGCGGACGATCGCCGCGTTGCCACCAAGAGCCAGAGCGGCCGTCGCCTTGTGCTGGGCATCGAGTTCATTGGCATTCACCGTGCCGTAAACCAGCGAATAATTGCTGTTCAAACCGGTCACCGTTCCGAAGGTTCCCGTCAGGCTGCTGCCGCCGACCAGTCTGTATAAACCGGCCGAAGTGAGCATTCCTGTCAGATCAAGTGTGTTGGTGGTCCCGAGTGCAACGGCTCCAGCGGACGAGAGCTGGGGGCTTGCTGTCTGGTTGGCTGCCATTGCAACAGTGCCGCCTCCGGCTCCACCTCCAAAGGAGAGGCTGCCAATCGTGTTGGTATGGGTGCCCATGTTCAGCTTGCCGGGGTTGACCCCATTGCCCAGCGTGAGCGCCGAACTGCTTGGGATCGCGTTATTAACCCCCAGCGTGAGCGTGCCGCCATTGGAGACAAGGGTCTGGCCGTTATAGGCGGCTGCGGTGCTGATCGTGGTTGTGCCGCCGATAATAACCAATTGTGAGCCGGGGAGCGCGCCTCCAATTACGCCGGTAACGTTGATCCCATTGGCGCCGCCGCTGAGACTCAGATTTGTTCCATTGTTATTGATCGGACCGCTGAGGGTCAAAAGACCGGTGCCGATGTTTTGAACTATATCGTTTCCGTTGCCCAGAACGTTGATGGTCTTGTCAAGTGTCCCTGCTGGTGCTTGATAAGCCAACCATCCGGATGAAGTGGCTGCCACCCCCAAGTTTACAGTTGTCCCGGCGCCAAGCGACTGTGGGGTCGCGCCGGCGGAAACTGAGGTGATGTAGAGAATTCCGTTCTGGATCGATGTCGCACCGGTGTATGTGTTGTTCCCTAAAAGAGCCCATGAGCCTGCTCCACTCTTGGTGACAGCCAGCGTGGTGGCCGCCCCGTTGGAGATGGCACCACGGATTAAGTTGCCGTTTGTGTTCGCACCGGCAAGGTTCAACACCGTATTGCCAACCGCTCCCCCGCTGATCGCCCCTCCTGTGTTCAAAGAGCCGGCCCCGGCCCCGACCCCGTTGGCGCTGTTGTTTTGCAACGTGTATGTTCCATTGGCCCCCTCAATCACCAGCGGGGCATTGATTGTTTCCGTTGCGTTTGTGGCAGTGAGCGACGCCTGAATTTGAATGGTTCCGCCATTGGTCAGCAACAACGAATTGCTGCCGGTGCTGCCAATGAAGTAGTTTCCTGCGTTACCAGTAAAATTGATTCCCGCGATATTTTGCGATACGGAATCAATGACAACCGGATTGACTGCGGTATTCCCCCATGTATTAGCGATCGGCGTGTTGAAGATCGCCACATCCGGACTGGTCGTAACGACCGTGGAACCCGGCGCCGCCCCTCCACCCCAGTTTGAGCCAGTGCTCCAAGCGCCATTCGCCACTGATCCGCCTGTCCAGGTCTGACCCGCCGCGTGCGCGGCAAGAGACGTTAAAAGTAGAGCCAGAACTGCGACGGCCCGGTATTTGATATGGATGAAGTTTCCTTGTGTTGTTTTCATGGGTTGTGGAATTTTAGGCTGTTGAATTTAGCCAGTTTAATTTGAAGTGACATAATCCTGTGTCGTTGAATCCTCTTGTATACTTCAAGTGGGCGGCATCATAGGTTAACAATTTTTTTAATGTCCAGTAAAATTATCCAAAAGTTTGCAGCCTGTTTGAAACCTGAAAACCCCGCCTAAAAAAAGGATTGGATGA
>Ga0364873_10795_pt1 | contig 10917 bp, 10 predicted proteins | sample ExccelAu500001D3_2_FD_206928 | JGI IMG/M metagenome (GOLD analysis project Ga0364873, IMG submission 206928) | Enriched cells from Trout Bog Lake Hypolimnion, Wisconsin, USA - BchlTB.Aug07.5000.01.D3 | ecosystem: Environmental > Aquatic > Freshwater > Lake > Hypolimnion/Profundal zone | place... | reverse complement strand
TTCATTGGAATACAAACATTTTCCCTTGCAGTTAGATGAATACGATATTGTTCTCATCAACACCAAAGTGCATCATTCATTGGCAAGCGGCGAATACAATAAAAGAAGAAAACAATGCGAAGAAGGTCTTGCATTATTGAAAACAAAATTAACTGACGCTACATCCTTCAGAAGCATTTCTTCAAAACAGGTAAGAGAACAAAAGAATTTACTCGATCCTAAAACTTATGATCGTTGTTTATATGTTACGGAAGAGATCGAACGTACACAATTGGCGGGAAAATATCTGGAGGAAAATAATCTGATAGAATTCGGCAAACTCATGTTTCAAACACATGAAGGCTTAAGTAAATTATATGAAGTAAGTTGCGATGAACTTGATTTCTTAGTGGATGAAGCAAAGAAACATGCTTCCATCATCGGCGCAAGAGTAATGGGCGGCGGCTTTGGCGGTTGTACCATCAACCTTATCAAAAAAGAAAACACAAATGCAACAGTTGCATCCATCACATCTGCTTATACTGAAAAATTCGGTGTTGTTCCGGAAGTGTATATCATGAATACCAGTGATGGTACTTATGAAATAACAGGTTAATCATAATTCATTCTGATAAAAAAAGTTGCCGATTGTAGAATCGGCGACTTTTTTTATACTATAAACTTATTACAGCGATCATACTTATTTCCACATTTACTGCTTTTGGCAATCCTTTCACAGCAACGGTTTCACGGGCAGGGTAGTCGCCGTTAAAGTAAGAACCGTAGACTTCATTCACTTCAGCAAATAAACTCATATCGCTCAGAAAAATGGTCGTCTTAGTTACATGATCGAATGTAAGTTTAGCTTCATCCAAAATGGCTTTCAGGTTTTTCATCACCTGATGTGTTTCTTCTTTTACCGTGCCTTTGATCACTTCGTTGGTTGCAGGATCAATAGCTACCTGTCCGCTGATGAATAATAAGCCTTCTGTTCTTACAGCCTGGTTATACGGACCGATAGGTGCAGGCGCTTTGGGTGTATTGATAATTTGTTTTGACATTTGCTTGATTTTATTTCATTGGCAAATAACTGCATTTCCATCAACTGTGCAACCTATTTTTGTAAAAACTTGCTCGCAGATGCATATTGTGGTAAAAGCAGACCAACAACAAAAAGAAGAATTTCTTTCAAGACCTATTCCTACAGCTGTTAAAATAAGTTGGATGGAAAAAGATCTTATTGAAGGCGATATATATTTTGATCTGTTGTTTGAAGAGGAAGGTGCTTGTTTCAGTCACATAAAAAATCAACCCGTTTTTGTCAATGCAGTTATCGCAACCTGCAAAGAGCTTCCTGTTAATTACATTCGCATTAACGCATGGAATGGTTTTTTAATGAGACCTTTGTTAGAAGTTGTTTCATTTGATGAATTTTATAAAAAACAAGCTTCAGAAATATTAAATGATCTGGGCTGGAATTTTCAATTTGTTGCAGATGAACCGGGGATGATAGCAGCAAGGATCATCGGTATGATCATCAATGAAGCATATTTTGCATTAGGCGAAAAAATCAGTTCAAAAAAAGAAATGGATATTGCCATGAAATTGGGAACCAATTATCCTTATGGTCCCTTTGAATGGAGTGAAAAGATCGGCTTGCAGAAAATATATCAATTATTGAAAAAATTAAGTGTGCAGGACAAACGTTACAGCATCGCCCCTGCCTTACTAAATGAATTAATATAATGGCCTTTATACTGAATATAGATACAGCTACTGAATATGCCGGTGTTTGCATAAGTAACGGGAAAGATATATTAGCCATTGAAGAAAGCAACGAACAAAAGAATCATGCAGCCTTTGTTCAATCAGCAATAAAAAAAGTATTAGCTGATGCAGGACTGAAGCCTACATCAATTGAAGCTATTGCAATTACTGAGGGGCCGGGCAGTTATACCGGCTTGAGAGTTGGAATGGCTTCTGCAAAAGGACTATGTTACGCTTTGAAAATCCCACTTATCCTTATCAATACTTTAGAAGTAATGGCTCTTGCCTCCATTGAAGCTACAGAAAGTAACAAGATAATGATGGATGATCTATTATTCTGCCCGATGATAGATGCCCGAAGGCAGGAAGTGTTCACTGCTTTATATAATAATGATTTGCAAAAAATTTTACCGCCATTTGCATCGGTATTGGATGATCATTCATTTTCTTCAGAATTGACAAAGCATAGTATCATGTTCAGCGGAAACGGAAGCAGGAAGCTTAAAGAGTTGATTAGTCATAGAAATGCCATTTTTTTAGATGTTGTACACCATATATCACAGCTTTCATTCCTGTCAGCAAAAGCATTTACAGAAAACAAATTCAGTAATCTGGCTTATAGTGAACCATTTTATCTCAAAGAATTCTTTGATCCTTCCAAAAAAAGTTTTTGAAATATATTTTTTAAATTATGTAAAATAATAACAAATAGTTTAACTTTATACTTTAAACGGTACGTTTTTTTTAACCCCCAATTCTCAAAAACATGAACCATCCATTAACATCACTCACCTTGAACAATGGCAAGGCCACCGTTAAAATCAACTTTCTGCAAACAAAGAAAGCTGCAATGATTTTAAGGGCATTAAATCACAAACTTCGTCAGCAAATGTTGAAGTTGCTTGATGAAAACAAAAAAATGACTGTTACTGAATTGTATGTAAAACTGAGACTTGAACAATCAGTTGCATCACAGCATCTGGCTATTTTACGTCGTGCAGGTATTGTAACCACAGTTCGTAATGGCAAGTTCATTTTTTATTCTCCAAGTTATTCACGTATTGCAGAAGTAATGAAATACTCTGCTGATTTGGTTGAATAACAACTTAATCCTTACCATATTCAATGCCCGCAAAAGCGGGCATTTTTGTTACCGTCATTCCGTTAATCGTTAACACCGAAATTATTTTGCCTTTATCTTTGTTTTCAAATAATTGAATATGTATATCCAACAATTATATACAGGTTGTTTAAGTGAAGCTGCTTATTATATTGAAAGTGATGGAGAGGCTGCAGTCATCGATCCCCTGAGAGATATTGATGAATATCTTCATCTTGCACAGGAACGCAAATCCAAGATCAAATATATTTTTGAAACTCATTTTCATGCAGACTTTGTAAGCGGTCATATCGATCTGGCATCAGCAACAGGTGCAACGATTGTTTACGGACCGGAAACCATTACCAATTTCCCTGTTCATGTGGCAAAAGATGGCGAAAAATTTACCATTGGAAAAATAAGCATAGAAGTATTGCATACACCCGGACATACTTTAGAAAGCAGTTGTTATTTATTGAAAGATGAGAACAATAAAGACCATGCAATATTTACCGGAGATACTCTATTTGTAGGAGATGTTGGCCGTCCCGATCTTGCGCAAAAGGGTGAAATTTTAACAACAAATGATCTTGCAGGGATGATGTATGAAAGCATTCAGCAAAAAATTATACCACTTGCTGATGATGTGATCTTATATCCTGCACACGGTGCCGGAAGTAGTTGCGGAAAAAATTTGGGGCCTGAAACTTTCAGTACCATCGGCGAACAAAAACAAAGCAATTATGCATTGCAACAACAAACAAAAGAAGATTTTATAAAAGCTGTTACGGAAGGATTATCAGCGCCACCGCAATATTTTCCCATCAATGCAAAGATCAACAAAGAAGGTTATGAAAGCATACATGACATAACTGAAAAAGGTTTAAAACCATTAACTGTCAAAGATTTTAAAGAAAAGATAAACAATGAGGAGCTGATCATTTTAGATACAAGAAATGCTGATCAGTTTGTAAATGGTTTTGTGCCGGGATCAATTTTTATTGGATTAGAAGGACGTTTTGCAGAATGGGCCGGAAGTTTATTAGCTTTTGACAAACCTATTCTTTTGATAACGGAGGAAGGAAAAGAAAAAGAAACCATTGTCCGTTTGGCAAGAGTAGGTTTTGAAAAGTTTGAAGGTTATCTGCAAGGTGGTTTTGAAGCATGGAAAACAGCCGGTGAAAGGTTAGACCTTTTGATTAATGTAGAAGCTGATGAGTTGGCGATGGATATTCCTTTTGATGAAAACCTTGTTATTGTTGATGTAAGAAAAGAAACAGAGTTTGCTGACGGTCATATTAAACAGGCAGTAAATATTCCTTTGCTTGAATTAGTTGATCCCGGAAGCATGGCCAATTTGGATGATCATCATAATATTTACCTGCATTGTGCAGGAGGATACAGAAGCGTAATTGCATCTTCTCTGATGAAAAGACAGGGTATTCATAATATCAGAAATGTAGAAGGAGGATGGAATAAGATAAATGAGCTGAAAGATAAATTTGAAATAGAAAAAAATGTTGAGGCTTTAAACTAAACAGTATCACACAACCAGTTTCCCGAATTTTTCTTCATCATAGCCGATCTTCCACCTGCGGTGGCTCCATAGGTAATTAGAAGGATTTTGTTTAACAGAATGCTCTATCTTTTTCACCAACAATTTTGTGAGCTCTCCGTCCTTGAAACTTCTGGCATCCTCTGTTACCAGTTCCATATCTGTTTTATAATAACCACGTTTTGTTCTGTAAAAATCTGCATAGAGCACTACCGTATTATTATACTTTGCTCCTTTTTCCGGCCCTTTTACAAAAGGTGTCATCTTTCCGAAAAATGGCAACCAATAAGATTTATCAGGTCGGCTGGGGCTTTGATCTGCCACTAAAATCAAGCTGTATTTATCCTTCGTGTATTTAGGAAATTTGCTTTTGAATTCTGTTGCAGGAATCAATATGGTACCAAATTTTGATCGCATATTAAAGATTATTCTGTCAAATACTTTATTTGCAAGAGGCATATACACCACTAAAAAAGGGAATTTACTTTCTATTGAAACACCAAGGTTGGCGAATTCCCAGCTAAAGTAATGGCCGCAGATGATCTGTATTCTGTCTTTCTTATTATAAAATCCATTCAGGACTTCTACGTTAACAGTAAACCTTTTTTGGAATTCTTTTTTACTTATTGAGATCAGTTTGATCACTTCAATAAAACTATCAATGAATTGATGATAAAAATTTTTGGCAATACGTATCCTTTCTTTTTCTGTTTTTTCCGGAAATGCGATCAGCAAATTGCCCATCACCACATCTTTCCTGTAGCCGACAATGTAATAAGTAAGAAGATAAAAAAGATCGCTGATCAGATAAATCACGCTCCAGGGCAATAATGAGAACAAGTAAAGGATCGGATAAATAAAGTAATACATTTTCACAGAATTAGAAACTGCAAAGATACATTATCAACTTTTTTTAAAAAAGGGTGAAACAATACTTTGAATGAAAATCATTCAAGGCCATTATTCAATACTTAAGTTTTTATGTTTTGCTTCATCATATGTAAACTTCCATCTGCGGTGGCTCCATAAATAATTAGAGGGGCGAAGCCTGATCTGTTCTTCCAAAAAATCTCTGAATAATTTTGTAAGCTCCCCTCTTTGTAAAACATTTGGATGGTTTGTGATGAGCTTTAATTCTGATCGGTAATAACCTCGCTTAACTTTATAATAAGTACTAAAAATTATGGCAGGGTTGGCGGAGAATGCGCTGCGTTCAGGACCGGTAACAAATGGTGTCATCTTATTAAAAAAAGAAAGCCAGTATGATCCTTTTGGATTACCCGGATTTTGATCTGCACCCAATGCCAATGCATATCGTTTATTTACATATTGATGAAACTGTGTTTTGAATTTATCTGCCGGCATTACTATCGTTCCGAATCTGGTTCGCATCTTAAGTATGATCCTGTCCATCACTTTATTGCTTAACGGAATATACACACCGATAAAAGGATATTTTGAATTGGCACAATATGCAAGGTTTAAATATTCCCAGTTAAAAAAATGACCCCCATGCAAATGCACATTTTGTCCGGTAGCATACAAATCGTTCATCACTTCATAATTGCAAACAAATCTTCTATTCAACTCTTCTTTTGAGATAGAGATCAACTTAATGGTTTCAATGAAGGTATCGATGAGTTGGTGATAAAAATCTTTTGCGATTATTATCCTTTCTTTCTCGGTTTTTTCCGGAAATGCGATCAGCAAATTGCCCATCACTACATCTTTCCTGTAACCGAAAACATAATAGATTAAAACATAAATCGCATCACTGATCATATACATGATCCGCCAGGAAATCAGAGATAATAAGTAAAAAAAAGAATAGGCTACATAATACATTAAATAAAGATAGCCCTATGGTCTTATAAAATAATATTCTGCAGCAATTGGCTTTTACCCGGATGGTCGGTATTAAAATGTAATCCCCTGCTTTCTTTTCTGAATTCAGCGCCTTTAACGATCAAATATCCCACTGTTATGATATTTCTCAGCTCGCAAAGTTGTGGTGATACTCTTGTTGAACGATATAGTTCTTCGATTTCTGTAAATAAAAGGTCCAATCGCTTCATTGCCCTGTGCAAACGAACATCAGTTCTAACAATACCTACATAATCACTCATCACTTGTTGCAACTCTTTTACGCTTTGTGTGATCAGGATCATTTCTTTAGGGTCGCTTGTACCCTTTGCATTCCAATCAGGAATATTTATTTCAAAATTTATTTCATTTACTTTATCGGCACTATCCAAATAACATCTGTGACCAAATACCATTGCTTCCAGCAAACTGTTACTGGCTAAGCGATTGGCTCCATGCAAACCTGTACTTGCACATTCGCCGCAAGCGTATAAATTTTTTATCGATGTTCTTCCCCATTCATCTGTTTTAATGCCGCCGCAACTGTAATGTGCAGCAGGTGAAACCGGGATCATGTGTTTGGTAACATCAATCCCGATACTCAAACACTTTTCATAAATATTCGGAAAGTGATGAATAAAACTTTCTTTGCCGATATGCCTGCAATCCAAATAAACATGTTCGGTTCCGGCTTTCTTCATTTCATTATCAATAGCCCTTGCCACAATGTCACGCGGAGCAAGGTCTTTGCGTTCATCATATTTTTCCATGAAAGCCTCTCCGTTTTTATTACGAAGAATTCCGCCATCACCTCGAACAGCTTCGGTAATTAAAAATGATGGCGATTCGCCCGGTTCATATAATGCGGTTGGATGAAACTGAATGAACTCCATATTTTCAATTCTTCCTTTTGCACGATACACCATAGCAATTCCATCGCCCGTTGCAATACGCGGATTGGTTGTTGTACGATAAGCCTGGCCATTTCCACCTGTTGCCAATAATGTTATTTTAGAAAGTATCTTTTCGATTTGATTGGTGTTGAGGTTTAACACATATACACCATAACAGGTTATATCTGGGGTTGATTTAGTAACTAAAAAACCAAGATGATGTTGTGTAATAATATCAATCACAAAACAATGATTGATGAGTGTGATATTTTTTGTTTGCCCTACTTCATGCAGTAATGCACGCTCCATTTCTTTTCCTGTAACATCTTTATGATGTAAAATTCTGTATTCACTATGCCCGCCTTCTCTACCTAAAGAATATTCTCCTTTTTCATCCTTATCAAATTCAGCGCCGTATTCGATGATCTCTTTAATTCTTTCAGGTCCTTCTTTTACAACTATTTCTACAATATGCTTATTACATAATCCATCGCCTGCAATTTCAGTATCCTCCCTATGCTTATCATAACTGTCTTTCGATTCATCCATCACTCCGGCAATACCGCCTTGCGCATATTTGGTATTCGTTTCATCAGCCTGTGTTTTGGTGATGACCAATATTTTTTTATCAGGATGATGCTTCGCAGTTTTCAATGCATACGTTAATCCCGCAATTCCACTTCCAATAACTAAAAAATCTGTTTGCATACCCCTATCCCTCAAAGAGGAATTTAATTTAAAAATTTATGATACCAACTTCTATGCTGCTATTAAACATCGTTGCGTCGCACACTTCATCGTTCAGTTCTTTATTCATCCATTTATCATTCAACATCTAGCACTTAACATTATTAACTCGGTTCGATCCATGCATCATTTTCTTTCAATAAATTAATTAATTCATCAACCGCGGTTTCACTGTCAATATTTTTTTTCATCACTTCTTTGCCTTTATACAATGTGATCTTTCCAACACCACTTCCCACATAACCAAAATCTGCATCCGCCATCTCACCCGGTCCATTTACAATACAACCCATGATGGCGATCTTCACACCTTTTAAATGATTGGTCCTTGAACGGATTTTTCCGGTTGTTTCCTGCAGATCAAATAATGTTCTGCCGCAACTCGGACAAGAAATATATTCTGTCTTTGAAATCCTTGTTCTAGTTGCCTGTAAAATATTAAATGCCGTGTTATTCAAAAATTGTTCAACAGAATTATTGCGTACATAATTTCTGCCGCTTGCATTTTTGAAACTTGAATCTTGTGGCTTGTAACTTTCTTCAATCATTCCCAAACAAATACCATCACCAAATCCATCTAATAATAATGCACCGCACTCTGTTGAGTAATGAATCAAATGTTCATCTGCTGTTTGCCAATGACTGTCACAAATTAATATCACAGGATTATCAATCTTCCTGTCCATCAGTTCCATCAACATTCTTCTCACCGAAGGCATAGCATATTTGTTGGTGCTGCTTAAACAGAATACAATCGTTTTGTCATTGGCTATTTCATCCAGATAAGTAAAATCATTAATCGGGGTTTCATCATTAAAACAATCGATCATCACAAAATTGATCATATCGCTTTTTTGTTCTGCTTCTTCAAATCCGCCTGTATCAAAAATGGGGAAGTATTTTTCTTTGTCACTTATCAATGCCCATGTTGCAGGATATACAATCACTTTCAATGTACCCGGTAAGGCAAAATCAATTCTTTGATGCCCTGTAAAAATATAATCGGCAGCAGCATCGCTGATATTCCATTTATCAGTTGCTGCATCATAGGTGTAGCCGACATTCTGTAAACTATTTGTTGTTATTCTTTCGATCTTACTCAGATCTGCAATCACTACGGGAACATGTTTTGCGCCGATATTATCCACTGCAAATGTTCCTCTTCTTTTATATTCAAACGGGGAATACGGAATGTTTTTAATTATCGGAATGTTACCGTCTACTCTCAACCGCCCACCGTCCGCAGAATATCGTTTCACCAAATCTTTACAAACAGGAATTTCAAATTCAGGATCTTCCGTTAATGAAACACGTATCGTATCACCAATGCCATCTTCCAACAAAGTGCCGATACCTGCTGCACTTTTCACTCTGCCGTCTTCACCATCACCGGCTTCCGTAACACCGAGATGCAAAGGATAAGATTCACCAAACTCAGCATCCATCTGTTGTATCAATAAACGATAAGCCTGCACCATCACTTGTGGATTGCTCGACTTCATGCTCAAAATAATATTGTGATAATTTTCTCCCCTTGCAATTCTTAAAAACTCCATTGCACTTTCTACCATCCCCATTGCCGTATCACCATAACGACTCATGATTCTATCACTCAGCGAACCATGATTGGTGCCAATACGCATAGCAGTGCCATACTCTTTACAAATTTTTATTAAGGGCGTAAATCTTTCACGAATCCTGTCGATCTCTTCAACATATTCAGCATCGGTATATTCAATTTGCTCAAATTTTTTCTTATCAACATAATTACCCGGATTCACTCTTACTTTCTCAACGATCCTGGCGGCAATTTCCGCAGCATTGGGTGTAAAATGGATATCCGCGATCAACGGAGTTGTGTAACCGCGTTTGCGTAACTCATTTTTTATATTTAATAAATTCTCAGCTTCTTTTTTTGAGGGGGCAGTGATGCGTATCAGCTCTGCTCCTGCTTCAATACATCGTATAGATTGTTCAACTGTGGCAATCGTATCCATTGTATCCGTTGTGGTCATCGTTTGTACGCGAATGGGATGAAGATTGCCCAAAAGCAGATCGCCGATCTTTACTTCTTTCGTTTTTAAACGGGAATATTTCGTTAATGAGTTACAATACAATTGCATGAATGATATTCTGTTTCTGAAATACAAATGTCATCAAAAAAATCAACTAATTTTAATTACAATCTGTTAACGATGAAACAAACCCTTTGTTCACTGTTCTGCCTGATTTTTATTTCCGTATCAGCACAGCAAAATATTTCGGAAAAAGGAAAATCTTTTACGATAAACAGCAGGTACAGCATGTTTCCTGATTCATTGAGGAATGCTTCGCCGAGGTTCTATGATGGAAAGACCTATGCTGCAACGGAGCATTACAGCGACAGCAGTGCATATATTTTTGTGCCTGATTATTTTGACAGGACAAAACCCTTTGATTTTGTTTTTTGGTTTCACGGTTGGGGCAATAATATAGATACGGCATTAGTTCAATATCAACTGCAGCAACAATTTTATGCAGCACATTTGAATGCCGTTTTTATTTTTCCCGAAGGGCCAAAAAATGCACCGGACAGCTATGGCGGCAAATTTGAGCAGCCTAAAATATTTGATCTGTTCGTAAAAGACATTGAACAGCATTTGCAGCAGGAAGAAAAACATTTACAGGAATTGCAAAAACAAAAAATAAAACAAACCAAACCCGATAAGGATTGGTAATTATTTCATCGATTCTAAAAACCGTTGAAAGTTATAATTGTTTGCAATTACATCATTATGCTTTTTCTTGCTGTGTAAGAAAATGATGCGGTTATTTTTCAGATCTGTTGCCGAACAGTCATCTTCTTCCTTTTCTATAAAGTTCCATTTCCACGAAAGCATATCGGTCATCAGGTCTTTTGAATTTTGAATTGTTCCGCCCTGATCGGTAAAAATATCAATGAACTTAGTTGTTGGATGTTGTTGCAGATGCATGATAAATTTTTCTTCTTCTCCGTATAAAGCATCAAATAATAA
>Ga0364873_10717_pt1 | contig 10925 bp, 9 predicted proteins | sample ExccelAu500001D3_2_FD_206928 | JGI IMG/M metagenome (GOLD analysis project Ga0364873, IMG submission 206928) | Enriched cells from Trout Bog Lake Hypolimnion, Wisconsin, USA - BchlTB.Aug07.5000.01.D3 | ecosystem: Environmental > Aquatic > Freshwater > Lake > Hypolimnion/Profundal zone | place: USA... | reverse complement strand
CATCTGTCCGTTTATCCCAATTCATTCGCTTGTCCTTTGCTTTCAATGCCCGCTTGAGGGGGCTCAAATGCGGTCAAGACCCTGAAAAAGTCGAGTGCTCCGCCTACGTTTGTAGGGACGATACAATTTCCTCAAAGGTTTCGTCCCTTTCCCTCTGATCAGAGGGCAGTTCTCATCAATTTCGTATGAATGTCGCTTTCCGATGAAAGAAGTCGCGACAATTGTAAGCGAGCGGGGCAATCTCAGCACAATTGCGCCCGGGGCATGGGAGGCATTTCGAACGTGAAGACTTGGATGCTTTCTCACTTCTTCGCGTCTATTCCGGCGGTCCCTCAAGGCCCGGGGCAAACAGCGCCCTGAAACGTGCATTGCAACGTTTCGAAGATTTCACCCTTGGCAATCCCCCGGCGCCGTCGCCATGGAGGCAACGTAAAGCAATGAAAGTGCTCATCTTTGGGGCAAGCGGCATGGTCGGCCAGGGGGTTCTCCGCGAATGCCTGCTCGATCCTGACGTAGAGTTGGTCGCCACTGTCGGCCGGACGCCGGCCGCCAATCCACTCCTCGGACCGCAGCCAGCTGTGTGGCGTCAGATTATCCATTCCGATCTGAGCGACCTTAACGCCATCCACGACGACCTTGCAGGATTCGATGCCTGCTTTTTCCCCCTCGGCGTCTCGTCAAGCGGGATGACGGAGGCCGATTATGACCACGTCACCTATGGCCTCACTCTGTCCGCTGCCCAAACCCTGAGCAGACTCGACCCGGGCATGACCTTTATCTATGTTTCCGGTGCCGGTACTGACAGCACCGAACAAGGGCGCGTCATGTGGGCCCGGGTCAAGGGCCGCACGGAAAATGCTCTTCTGCGCCTGCCCCTCAACGCCTTCATGTTCCGCCCCGGCATCATCCAGCCCCTTGACGGTATCCGGTCAAAAACCGCAAGTTACCGGCTCCTCTACACGCTGACGAAGCCGCTGCTTCCCCTTCTCCATTGGGCTCTGCCCAATCGCGTTCTCACGACCCGCGAAATCGGTCTCGCCATGCTGGCTGTTGCCCGGCGAGGTTATCCCAAGCGCTTTCTCGAGACGAAAGACATTCGCGCCGTCGTTGAGGCACAAAGCTAGAACTGGTCGCATTAGCTGGGTTTTGAAAGGGCGCGACTTTAGCTGCGCCGAACAGGGCGCATTAAGCCTGGGGCTTTAGCTCCTGAGGGATTTTCCGCAGAGGTTGGGTAGCATTCACACAACCAGCGCGTGGGCTTCCTAAAACTGTCTGATTCACCACCCTAGTTGACGTGCGCCAGCTGACCGCTGAGCGTCAGGTTGATGCCAACCTCTTTCGCCACCTTGAAAAATCCCCAACTTGGGTCCTTCAGCCCCCACTGCACGTAAGGAACCATGAAATGCCCCTTGGCCGTCAGGTTCGTGCCTTCGATGTGGATCTGCATAGGCAGCGTCAAGTCATGCGGAGAGCCGTGCAGGGTAAACACGCCTGTCACCTGGATCGTCGAGTCGCCGGTCGCCGACAGGTCCCCTTGGTAGCTGCTCGGAGCAAACGTCACCTCGGCGAAATGGCCCACGTCCAGGATGTCGGAGTTCATCCTTTTGTCGCGGCTCGCGTTTCCGCTGTTGCCGCTCCCGGCCGTTACCACAAAAGAACCCGACATTTTCTTTTCCCGGTCGTAGCTGATCGATCCCCCTTGCACGCGAAAGGTTCCTTCCACGTTATGGCTCCCTTCCGCCAGCGTGAAAGCAACCGTGCTTGCATCCGGATTCACATTGAACGTCTCATGTTGCGCAACCACGACAGGCGAAACAGCGAGAGGAATGGCAAGGAAGATGGCTTGGGCGAATGTCTTCATGGGGATTCTCCTGGACGCTATCGATTACTGGCGCCAATTGCACCTTGGTCTTCATTGTTGATTGGCTGTGAACGGTCGCGCTGTGATGGCAATTCAGTCCGTGCGCGACCCGCGGTCAAGTGGCTCCAAAGTTCACCTCTAAGACGGTTTCAGTTTCACTTTGGAAAGCGTGGATTCAAGCATCTTCCCGTGACTTTTCCTTCATATTGTCCGAATGCTGAAGCCAGCATCCTGACCAAAAGCAAGCAGGGAGCCCCTCACCTTTGAGACGCACTTCCCGTCTGCGTGTGCGAATTCGTTGCCATAAGATTTCAGCGGTCTTTCTTCAAGCATAGGACAAGCGAATGAATTGGGATAAACGGACAGATGACAACATCTTCATATCGATACAACTTCAAATTCCCTCCCGAATTGGAACCCCCGGCTTGATGGGCTCGAAAAGCAAATACAAATGGACTAATATCCCATCATGCGCGTCCTGTTAGTCGAAGACGAAGTAGACATTCAGAGCTTCCTTAGACGCTCACTTGAGGAAGCCGGTTATGAAGTGGAGGCAGCAAACGACGGAAAGAGCGCCGAGAAACTGGCTGTCGATAGCACCTTCGACATCCTGATTGTTGACCTCGGCCTGCCTGATCAGGATGGAATCACTCTCATCCTCCGCCTCCGGCAATTGGGGGTGCGAGCGCCCGTTCTCATCCTCTCGGCGCGGCGCTCCGTCGACGATCGGGTCCGCGGACTTGAGCAAGGCGGCGACGATTATCTGACGAAGCCCTTCGCCCTCGCCGAGTTACTTGCGCGCCTTCGCAACCTGCTCAAGCGCAATAGCCCGTCATCCGGTGAGGCAACCCGCATTCGCGTTCAGGACCTTGAACTCGACCTGCTCCGCCGTGAGGCTTCGCGTGGAGGCCAGGTCCTCCAGCTTACTCAGCAGGAGTTCGTCCTCCTTGAGTATCTATGCCGCAATGCCGGCCGCGTCGTCACGCGCTCCATGATTCTCGACAAGGTTTGGGGCATGCGCATCCAGCCGGATACAAACGTGGTGGATGTCCATATCTATCGCCTCCGCGGTAAAGTGGACGGTGCGGGGCTGGTCCCCCTCATCAGGACCATGCGAGGTGTGGGCTATGTACTCAAAGACCGATAAAAAGCCCATGCGCAGCGCCGCCTGGCGCATCTCCCTGTGGGCAACGCTTGCATTTGCCTTCGGAACCATGGTGGTCTTCGTTTTTCTCCACAACTTCGTCGCGGGCGACATCCAGCGTCGCGGTGATGTATGGCTCTCGGGCGAAGTGGAAACCTTGGGCGACGTCGCCGAGCATACCCCGAAAGACGCTCTCTACGACCGTGTCGTTGGCGAGGTCGCGGAGCTGGCTGAACACGAAGTGCCTAACAAGGAAGCCGACAAAAGCGAACCTGACGACACTGTCTTTTTCCTGCAGTCTGCCAGCGATGGCTCGCTCAAATTATGGGTTGGCGCCGGAAGCGGCGAAGAACCCCTCAAGGCCATCCGCGCCACCAAAATCCTTGAAGACCACCCAACCGACGTGCGCATTCCCGGGTTTCCCATTCCCTACCGCGTTGCTGCCATATCCATGGACGACGGCAGTCGCATCTTCCTCGGCCTGTCCGAACGCGATGAACTGCGTGTCCTTCGTTATCTGCGCCTGCGCTTTCTACTCTTGTGGTTTCTCATTGTTCTGCTCGGCTTCAGCATTGTCTTTTTCACCACTCGGCGCATGCTCAGCCATGTCCGCAAGATTACTGAGGCGGCCTCGCACATCGGCCACTCCGAACTGGACGCGCGCGTGCCCACCACCCGGCGAAACGACGAAGTCAGCCAACTGGCGCTCACCCTCAATCGCATGCTCGACCGGATTGAGAGTTCCATGCACCAGCTTCACACCATTACCGATTCGCTGGCACACGACCTGCGCAGCCCTCTCACCGCCATTCGCGGCAAACTCGAGATGTCGCTGTCCTCAGATGGCGAGCATGCCGAACCCATCGTCGCCGCCATTGAGGAGCTGGACCGCCTTACCGACTTTCTCAACAAATCACTCGACGTTGCCGAGGCCAAGGCCGATGCCCTCCGTCTCACCCGCAGTGCAGTTGACCTCACTGATCTGCTGCGCACCATGATTGATCTCTACGAGCCTTCCATGTCTGAAAATGGCCTGCGCGTTCACCTCATCAGCAACGGCCCCGTCGAAATCTTCGCTGACGCCGCCCTCATTCATCGCATGGTCGCTAATCTTCTTGATAACGAGCTCAAACACCTGCCGCCAAACTGCACCCTCTCCATCGAATCGCGGGATGACGATGACACAGCCTGGCTCATCCTTGAGGACAATGGCCACGGCTTTGATCCCGACGTCTTGCACCATCTCTTCGAGCGCCGGGTCAAAGGTCGCGAATCAAACGGCCACGGCCTGGGACTGGCCTTTGTGGATGCTGTCGCCCGCGCCCATGGAGGAACCGTCACTGCCTCCAATTGCGAGGCAGGCGGAGCAAGGATCGCCGTCTCTCTTCCACTAGCTGCAGCGCAGCACAATCCTGCGCCCATAGCGTCGGGCACCGCTTCAAACTGATTTCTATTGACGGTCCAGAAAAATGTTCTTCGAAGAAGGCAGCTAGCCCAGCGACTCCACCAGCCGGTTCATCTGCTCTTCCTGCTCTTCAATGGATTCCACGAGCTTGAACTGCGTCCGGCAGCGGTCAAGATTGTGTCCCTCGCGGTGCACCTTGAAGTACGTGTCACCGGCCAGGTAATCCGCCAGAAAGCGTGTGCCAATCTCGAACGTAATCAACTTCCCCGAGAACGCCAGCAGCGCCTTTTCTTCCTTGGTCAGGAATCCTCGCGCCGAGCTCAGGTAGCCGCGCATTAATGCCTCAAACATCGGGAACTGCATCGTCACTTTTCGCAAGTCCCGCTCGTCTTCCATCGCCGGGCTCGTTGTCGTACGCACCATGTCGCCAAAATCGTATGGAGCCAATCCCGGCATCACGGTATCCAGGTCGATCACACAAATTCCTTCGCCCGTCGCATCGTCCAGCATCACGTTGTTGAATTTCGTATCGTTGTGCGTAACCCGCTCCGGCAGCTTCGCATCCAGCAGCACGCTGGTCATGGGCTTGCGCGCGAGCGCGAAAGCAATTTCCGCTTTCGCCAGCGCCGCCCGTCCAGCCGTGTCCGCCGCAATGGCCTGCTCCAGCGCGCTGAATCGTTTCGGCGTGTGATGAAAATCCGGAATCGTGTCGTGCAGTCGCGGCGCGGGCAGTCCCGCAAGTTGTTGCTGGAACCGTCCGAATGCCCGTCCAGCCTGGAAGGCCTGTTCCGTCGTTTCCACTGCGTCGTAGGTTCGCGCCTTTTCAATAAAACGATAAGCGCGCCAGTGGTTGCCTTCCGCATCCACGTGCCATCCGCGCCCATCCCGCGCAGGAATGAGATGCAACGCGCGCCGGCTCGAGTCCGGCTCATCGGCAACAATCGTTGCCAGGTGCGCCGTTACCCGCTCCACATTCTGCATCAGGGCTATAGGATTCTTGAAGATGTTGTGATTGATCCGCTGCAGGATGTAGCGTTGCGGCGCGCCGCCATTCTTGAAAAACGCGCGATAGGTGTCGTTGATGTGGCCGCTGCCGTACGATTCGGCCTTAAGGAACTCACCGTCTATTTCAAACGCCCGCGCCGCGGCGCTCACCTGCAACTCGCTCGTCATGCCCAAAGTCTTTCAGGATAAATGCCGTCTTTCACCAGCCGTTGAATGCTCCCCACAACATGCCCGTGGTCTTCGCGATAGGTAACGCCAAACCATGAGTCATTGCTGCGCAGCACTTTCACCCGTCCCTGGCCCGCAACCATAATCTCGTTTACCGTACTCGGAATGTAGCATTCCTTCTTCAGGTCCCCGCCATTCGCTTCCAGAAACTTCCTGAAGTGCTCCTTCAGTTGTCCGAAGATCTCGGGCGTAAATCCCCAAAAATTCATTGACACCGGCTCATCCCCGTTCAACACCGTCACCTTGCCGTCGCCGTCCGTATTCTTTGCCTTGTCTCCATCGCGGCCAATGGCAGTCAGCTCCGCAATCGATTCCAGGTAGCCATCCTTGCTCACCTTGCACACGCCGCGCGCCACCGTTCCAAAGTCTGAAAGCGTATTGCGCAGAACAAATCCCACCATCGCGTAGTCCTTTGAACCCGATTTCAGCTGCTCGGCCAGCACGCGATAGCTCTCCGCCCCATAAAAGTCGTCAGCATTGATCACCGCAAACGGCTCGTGAATCACGCCAGCAGTCATCAGAATCGCCTGCGTCGTCCCCCACGGCTTCGTCCGCCCCTCAGGCACCTTGAATGGCGAAGGAATCTTGTCCAGTTCCTGGAAGACGTACTCCACCTTGATGCGCTTTTCAAAGCGCGAACCCACTACTTCTTTAAAGGGCTCCTCAATATCCTTACGGATCACAAAAACCAACTTGCCGAACCCTGCGCGCATGGCGTCAAAGATCGAGTAGTCGATAATCGTCTCGCCGCTCGGGCCAACCGCCTCAATCTGTTTCAAACCGCCATAACGGCTGCCCATTCCGGCGGCCAGTACAAGCAACGTGGGTGCATTCGCTGAGCTCATCTACGTGCATCCTCCCTGAATTGTGCTTCTCTCGCATGGTAAAGCCCGGGACCCAAGTCGCGCATGACGCCCGTCACCAGCTACCCCAAGCTCCTCAGCCCCTGGCCCCAGCCCACCGCCCGTTCACGCCTCAAAAATGGCTCGGAAGCGGTGCGGCGCCCTGGTACGTCAGGCTAAGTCCCCAATCCAACTCCGATGGAAATGCAGGCAGTTGAATCTCTCCAATATTGTTCGCCTTCACCACTCCGTCTCCCGCGTCGCTCCATGCACCTGATCGCGGGTCGAACCACTGCGCCCGATAAAGGCTCGTTGGTTTCGCGCCACGCACAAGGCTCACCGGGCAACCCTTCTCAAAATAGACAAGAAAAACATTCCTGTCGGCCGTCCGCGCGGCATAGGCCCACCCCTCGTATCCCTTCTCAATCTGTGTCTGGCAGGGAACCACTAGCCCCTGGTCCGGCTCCAACTCCTGATATCGCTTCCCCACTGAGAAGGCGAACGTCCGCAAATGCCGCATCTGCGCTGCTGAAGTCCATTGAAACGCGTCCCACATCTTCGTCGGCGCGCTCGGCTCAATATCCGCCGACCAAATCCCCTCCGCTCCGTAAACATGTCCGGCCAAACCGCCCGAAAGAAAATTCCCATACATCGCCGAGCGCACAAACTGGTCGTCCTTCGCCGATCCCCCCTCAGCGCCGTATTTGTAATTCACATCCCGTGAATCTTTGTATCCCGCATAGTAGGGCTCCCCATTCAGCGCCGGCCGCGGGTGCGCATCCCTGAAAATCTCCGTCATGTACCAGTAGTATTCGTGCTCCCGCTTGTTCCCCACCTGGTGCAGCGTCACCCACGAGTCCTCGCCCCAATTCACCAGCGTCGATGGGTTCGCATTCGCCGACAGCAACGTTCCAAAGGGAGGCAATCCGTACTTCTGCTTCACCAGCTCGATGGCCTTTACAAAATCCGGAACCGTAATGCTCTCCTGGATCACGTCCAGATGAATCGGGCTCAGCACCGTGTTGTTTGCCTGGTACCGCGACCATACATATTGAACGAACCGCGAGTAGGACTCAGGCCATTTGTAATACTGCTTCCAAAGCTCACTCGCATCCCGCCGCGAAACTTCAATAAACGCTACAAATCCATGCGCGTTCAGGTAATCAATCTTCCTGTCGATGTACTTGAAGTACTCCGGATTGATCCGGTCCACATCCGGAAAAACTTTCTCAAACCCCGGCACCTTGCCCGGAAAGGCAAACGGCCGCCCGCCCTCGTTGTCCATGTTCTTCGCGCTGCCAGTGCCAAACTCCAACCATGCTGATCGAACTGTCGTCTTGTCCCTGTCTCCCACCACAATGTGCCAGGGCAGCCCATCCGTTTCCCAATTGGGAAATGCCGCAATCAAGTTGATCCAGTTAAAGCCCTGCGCCTTGCGCAGCCTCACGTAGTCTTTGAATCCGGCCGATGGCCCCAGTGGTCGCTCCTCCTCGTCGTCGTACCACTTGAAGCGATTGGTTCCCGTAGCCCACCACGTATCCCCTATTGCGAAAAATGGCGTGCCGTCCGGGGTTTCGAGCGCATGATTGTTCGGCGTCGCCTGCAGGAATCCCCGCCGCAAAGGGTTCTCTTGTTTCTCCGCCTCGCTCCACTCTGCAGCCACAAACGAGCCTGTCTTTCCCGCAAGCCCGGCATCATGCGGCTCAGACCCGCTCTTCCAACGCCAGTTCCCAGGCGACGTAGCGGTCACGCGCACCCGAAAACTGTTCCCGCCATCCCAGAACCCGTACACACGCTTGCTGAATCCCGGCCCGGTCAAATCAACCCATACCGTCGCATTCAAATATGGGTTCGCAAACGTCTCTGCGGAAGTAAAACTCAGTTCCACCTTTTCCCAGGCATGCGTGCGCGTACCGCCGGCGTCCACTGCCTCGCCAAACACCCGTCCCCGCGCGCTTCCCATCGCCGCCACACCCGCTCCGGCCTTCACAAACTCGCGCCGTGTCAACAATCTCCGGTCCACGTCAGCCTCCCCTTCAGCACCAATCGCAGTTCAATTGCAGTCACGAGAATTATCCTTCACCTCCCAAGCTGTTGAATAGGTTGCGCCGCCCGGCAGTCTCCTTCCATCGCGCATCCGGTGCCGCCTCGTCCCATGCGCACGGCCGCAGGATTAAACTGTCACAGGAGCCGAACATGAGACTTGGTCTGGGCCTTTACCGGCACATGCTGAACGACGAGTACTACTCCTTCGCCGTTCAGGCTGGCTGCACGCAGGTCATTGTTCACTTGGTGGACTACTTCCGGCAGGGTGAAGCCAACCCCTCCCAGAACCAGCCCACCGGCGGCAAATACAAGCCCTGGGGGGTGGCCGGCGATCCAAACAAGCTCTGGACAGCCGCCGAGCTCATCGCCCTCCGCAGGCAGGTTGAATCCGCTGGGCTCAAGCTTGAAGCCATCGAAAACCTCGATCCCGCACACTGGCACGACGTCCTGCTCGACGGCCCCAAACGGCCCCAGCACATCCAGAACGTGCAATCCATCCTGCGCGCCATGGGCGAAGCCGGCATCGGAACCCTCGGCTACAACTTCTCCATCGCCGGCGTCTGCGGCCGCGTCTCGGGCCGGTTTGCCCGGGGCGGCGCCGAGTCAGTTGGCATGGACGGCGAAGTCGACACGCCCATCCCCAATGGCACCGTCTGGAACATGATCTACGACCAGAACGCACCAGCCGGGTTTTTACCATCCATCTCCCACGACGAACTCTGGCGTCGGCTCCAGCGCTTCCTTGAAGACGTTCTCCCCGTAGCTGAAAAAGCCGGCGTCCGCCTCGCCGCGCATCCCGACGATCCACCCACGCCCACCATGCGCCGCCAACCGCGCCTCGTCTACCAGCAGGCCATGTACCAGCGCTTGATCGACATCTCCCCCAGCCCCAGCAACATGCTCGAGTTCTGCCTCGGCACCCTCGCTGAAATGTCTGAGGGCAATCTTTACGAAACTGTCCAGCAGTACAGCGCTCAAAAGCGCCTGGCCTACGTTCACTTCCGCAACGTCGCAGGAAAAGTGCCCGACTATCACGAGACCTTCATCGACGATGGCGACGTAGACATGCTGCGCATCATGGGCATTCTCCACCGCAACAAATTCGAGGGCGTTCTCATCCCCGACCACAGCCCCCAGATGACCTGCACGGCGCCCTGGCACGCTGGCATGGCCCACACCCTGGGCTTCATGCGCGCCGCCATCATGGCTCTCGATCGCGGCTTCGACCCGGAAAAGCATCCCGCGCCCGTTCTTGCAGGCGCAAGCGAATGAGTACGAAAATTCCCTGATCTCCGCCAACCGGAAAGGACAAATTCCCCTGAACCCCTCTTCGATACTCGAAAAGTTCACCCTCAACGACAAGGTCGCGCTGGTCACCGGCTCCTCCCGCGGGCTCGGAGCGGCCATCGCCATCGCACTGGCTGAAGCGGGCGCAAAAATCGCCCTTCACGGATCCGCCCACGCCCCGGCAGCTACGCAAAAGCGCGTCGCCAAAACCGGCCACGAATGCATCGCCCTTGCCGGCGACGTGGGCCACGCCGACGTCTGCGCGCGCCTCGTTGAAGAAACCGTCCAGCACTTCGGCACCATCGACATCCTCGTCAACAACGCCGGCATTATCCGCCGCGCCCCCGCTGCCGTCCACTCTGAAGAAGACTGGAAATCCGTCATCGACGTGAACCTGACCAGCGTCTTCCGCCTCACCCAGCACGCCGGCCGTCACATGCTGGCCAAGGGCTCCGGAAAAATCATCAACATAGCCTCCCTGCTCACCTTTCAGGGCGGAATCAACGTCCCCTCCTATGCCGCGGCCAAGGGCGGTGTTGGCCAGCTCACCAAGGCCTTCGCCAACGAGTGGGCCTCCAAAGGCGTCAACGTCAATGCCATCGCGCCCGGCTACTTTGCTACGGATAACACTGAGGCGCTGCAGAATAATCCCGAGCGCGCCCGCCAGATTCTCGAGCGCATCCCCGCCGGTCGCTGGGGAGATCCTGAAGACCTGGCCGGCGCGGCTGTATTTCTAGCCTCCGCCGCGAGCAATTACATCCACGGCCACATTCTGGTCGTCGATGGCGGCTGGCTCAACCGATAATTTCCCAACCGATCATCGCCCAAGTTTTAAGTTGGAGAACTCATGACCGAAAGCCGCCTAGTCTACACAGCCACCGACGCCACATCCAAAACAACCCCCGAACCCGGCATGATCCGCCAGGTGCTCGCCTTCAACCCTCACCTCATGCTCGTCCGCCACAATTTCGAAAAGGGCTGGGTCGGCGCGCGTCACAGCCACCCCCATCACCAGATGGTCTACATCGTCAGCGGCCACATAGTCTTTCAGGCCGAAGGCAAATCCTGGGACCTCCGCACCGGCGACAGCGTCGTAGTCGACGGCAA
>Ga0364873_10676_pt2 | contig 10927 bp, 8 predicted proteins | sample ExccelAu500001D3_2_FD_206928 | JGI IMG/M metagenome (GOLD analysis project Ga0364873, IMG submission 206928) | Enriched cells from Trout Bog Lake Hypolimnion, Wisconsin, USA - BchlTB.Aug07.5000.01.D3 | ecosystem: Environmental > Aquatic > Freshwater > Lake > Hypolimnion/Profundal zone | place: USA... | reverse complement strand
CTCTGAAACCTTGGGACTCTATACCGATTATTATGAATTATCGATGGCTCAGGGCTATTTATTGGCCGGGAAAAAAGATGAATCAGCTGAGCCTCGATAATGTTACCTTCCACCCTGAGAATCGGTTCATTCGGGAAAACAAGTTCACCCTCCCGCACCGATATTATCGTTCCGTTGAAGCGGAATTCTTTCAGATAATCGATGAAATCGGGAAGTAATCCAAGCTTTTTAAGGTAGTCCAGGTTTTCTTCCGAATATTGGAAGGCTAAAATAGCATTCAGCAAATCGGCCAGACCGGCAAATACGAGGAACCCTCCATCAAAGGGATTAGTTCTGAAAAAGTAGTCAAAGACAGCAGATTCATCTTTTTTCCCGGCCAATAAATAGCCCTGAGCCATCGATAATTCATAATAATCGGTATAGAGTCCCAAGGTTTCAGAGGTGAAAGTTGTCATCATAATGCCGATATTATTGAGTTTTCGTTGCTGATCAGTAACATAGCATTACCGATCAGAGCCAGAAACTACCACTATTAAAATTCAGAATGCATATTCCAAAGTTCAAAATTTCCTGAATACTTCGCAATTTGCATTTTTCATTCACTTTTTTGCTTTAGTTTCGGTTATCTCACAATGGTCTGTGACCGGTCCGGTCCAACCGAAACGATGGAGATCGGAACCTGCAATTCAGATTCAAGATAAGCGATGTAATTGCTTAACTCCTTTGGAAATTTATCTTCGCTTGTAACTCCGGTGAGTGGTTGTTTCCAGCCTGGAACTGAATCGTAAATTGGTTCCACCGTATCGTCTAGTTCATACGGAAAATCTTCGGTCAGAACCCCTCCGATTTTATACTTTGTACAAATTGAGATAGCGGTGAAATCATCGAGAACATCGGCTTTCATCATGATTAATTCGGTTACACCATTGATCATGATGGCATATTTCAGGGCCACCAGATCGAGCCAGCCGCAGCGACGTGGACGTCCTGTAGTTGAACCATATTCGTGTCCGACATCCCTGAGTTTTTGTCCTGTAGCATCGTTTAATTCAGTAGGGAAAGGTCCGCTACCAACCCGGGTGCAATATGCCTTGAAAATTCCGTAGACTTTACCAATCTTGTTTGGTGCAATTCCCAAACCGGTGCAGGCTCCTGCAGTTATTGTATTTGAGGATGTTACGAAAGGGTAGGAGCCGAAGTCTATATCGAGCATCGTTCCCTGGGCACCTTCAGCAATAACCGATCTGCCAGCTTTTAACTGGTTATTAATGAATGTTTCGCTTTCAATGAGTTGAAATTGGCGGATTGTTTCAATTCCTTCAAACCATGCTTTTTCATAATCTGCAAGTGCTGATTCGTAATCAAAATGATAATAATTACTCAACAGATCAGTATGTTGTTTGACCCTGATCCTGTATTTCTCTTCAAAATTGAAGAGGATATCTCCAACCCTAAGGCCGTCTCTCCCAATTTTATCCCGGTATGCAGGGCCAATTCCTTTGAGTGTTGAACCAATTTTTGCATCCCCTTTTGCAGCTTCTGAGGCCGCATCCAATAACCGGTGTGTAGGGAGAATAAGATGCGCTTTTTTTGAGATATAGAGGGTTTTCTTCAGATCAAATCCAAGTTTAAGCAATGAATCGATCTCTTTTTTGAAAATACAGGGGTCAATCACAACGCCATTACCAATTACATTAATCTTATCATCCCTGAATATTCCGGAAGGGATAGTATGCAGAACGTGTTTTATGTGATTGAATTCCAAGGTGTGCCCGGCATTGGGGCCGCCCTGAAACCTTGTAATAACATCATAGTGCGGGGTTAAAACATCCACAATTTTCCCTTTTCCTTCGTCTCCCCATTGAAGACCAAGTAATACATCTACCTTCATTCGATTATCTTTATATTATTTACATTGGGCAAAAATCGACCAAAGGTACTGATTAATTTCGGAAAACAGGAATAAAAATTGAGCTGAAAGTCCGGATTCGGACATGAACAGGATTGCCGGACCAAAGTTTATTATCGGATTGATTGCTAACATGAAGGTTTCTTATAGCTATCCTTGGACAACTCTTTTTGAACTTGTTTTTAACCCGGGTTTTAAGATAACTCAGTGTTATCGGAGAAATTAATTTCTCTGTCACGTTCCTGCTCTAATCAGACGTAGCACTAATCAGGTTACATCAATAAAAAATGAGAATTTTTCACGGATCAGTTAATATCTTCCATTTCTCCGTAAAGATAAAGGGAGTGATGGGAGAGTCTGAAATTATGCTGGGCGCAGGCGTCTTTAATAATCTCAAGAATTCTCGGATCATGGAATTCCTTTACGTTTCCATTTCTGATATCGATCAAATGATCATGTTGTTTGGATGCCAGTGTCTTCTCAAATTGGGCAATATTCTTCCCGAACTGGTGCTTAATGACTAATTTGCAGTCAAGCAAAAGTTCAATGGTGTTATACAATGTTGCACGACTTACCCGATAATTTTTATTTTTCATCGAGATATATAACGTCTCAATGTCGAAATGACCATCCCTTGAGTAGATCTCATCAAGGATGGCAAAACGCTCCGGAGTCTTCCGATGTCCCTTTCTTTCAAGGTATTCGGTAAAAAGTGATTTTACTGTTTCTCTACTGTTAAGCATACTATTCGTACTTAATCTAAGTTAAAATAGAGTGTAAAATTAGAAAATATTTTGAGAATAAAATATTTTGGGAATAAAATGTAGCAGGCAAGGGACTAAATTTCCTTACGCTGGACAGTGTCGACGCCTTTTATATTTAAAAGCTTGGTAATCAGTTTTTCCAGTAAATCAGTATTTTGAATATAGAGGTAAAGGTTACCTTCAAAAATACCATCATGCGCATCAAGATTGATCGACCGCATATTGATACCATATTCATTTGAAATGACATTTGTGATCTTATTGGCAATACCCTGATGGTCGAATCCTCTGATATACAAGTGGGTAAGATAGTAAAGCATTTTTGATTTTGTCCAGGTAGCTTCAATAATCTCATCACCATGACTAGACATCAATTTTACTGCTTCAGGGCACGATTTATTGTGAATCATAATTTGTCCGTCGTCGGAAACAAAACCTACCACGTCATCACCGGGGATAGGGTTGCAGCAGGTGGCGAGCTGGAAATTTGCTTTTGTCTGGTCTTCATTTAGTAGGAATGGCTTTTTTTTATCGATGATCAGGTTTTCATTTTTTTTATCGCCTCCAAAAACAAAGGAGAGCTTCCAGAATTTAACAAATTTATTTACCGACTTTTCAAGAAGGGTTGTCTCGAGGTTATCCAGACTAACCAGGCCCATCCCGATTTCTGCGTACAGCTGCTCCTTGGAATGCAATCCATAGTGGTTGATGAGCTTTTTAAGGGTATTTGATGCTGGTTTTACATTTAGTTTCTCCAGCTGCTGATTTAACTGGATCCGCCCCTCTTCAATATGTTTTTTCTGTTCCTGTTTAAAGGAATCCCTGATTTTTGATTTTGCCCGTGCAGTAATGGCGCTCTCGATCCACGAGGGTTTTGGTGATTGTTTATCTGAGGTTAGAATTTCAACCTGATCGCCGCTTTTAAGCACATGACTCATTGGGACCAGAATGTGGTTTACCTTGGCACCAATACAATGATTCCCGAGTTCCGAATGGATGTCGTAGGCGCAATCAAGTACGGTAGCCCCTTTGGGCAGCATCTTCATCTCACCTTTGGGAGTAAATATGACGATCTCCTGGGAATATAGATTTAATTTAAACTCATCCAGAAAATCAAGGGCATCAGATTCGGGATTACTGAGTAACTCCCGGATTTTCATCAGCCATTTATCCAGCTCGTTCTCTGAAGCGCCCTCCTCCTTGTAGCGGTAATGGGCGGCAAACCCGCGTTCTGCTATTTCGTCCATCCTTTCTGTCCGGATCTGTACTTCAACCCATTGTCCTTCGGGACCCATAACTGTGACATGAAGAGCTTCATAACCATTTGCCTTTGGAATAGTGATCCAGTCACGGATCCGGTCCGGTTTCGGGGTGTAGATATCGGTGATCAATGATAGAATATCAAAGCTTTGCCTTTTTTCGGAGATTCCTTCTTTGGGTTTAAAAACAATCCTGATCGCGAGCAGATCGTAAATTTCATCAAAGGTTACATTTTTTGTCTGCATCTTATTCCAGATCGAATAAATCGATTTGGGGCGTCCGCTGATGGTGAAATCAAAATTCTCAGCATATAATTTTTCCTGAATGGGTTTGGCAAAATCGAAAACCAGGTAATTAATCCGCTCCTCCTCACTTTGGAGCTTCATCTTTATTTGCTGGTAAATTTCAGGATTTTTATATTTAAGACTTAGATCCTCGAGCTCAGATTTGATAGCATAAAGTCCAAGGCGATGGGCGAGCGGGGCAAGAATATAAAGAGTTTCAGAGGTGATCTTGAGTTGCTTCTGATAGGGCATGGAGTCAAGTGTCCTCATATTGTGCAAACGGTCGGCAAGTTTGATCAGAATTACCCTCACATCATCGGAAAGGGTAAGGAGCATTTTTCTGAAATTAGTTGCCTGATTTGAATCGAAGGTTCCGGAGAGTTTGGTAAGCCCATCGACCAGCGAAGCTACCTTTTCCCCAAACATATTCTCAATATCGCTGAGTGTGTATTCTGTGTCCTCCACAACATCATGAAGAATAGCTGCAAGAACCGACTTGGTCCCAAGCCCTATTTCGCTCACAACAATCTTGGCAACTGCAATTGGATGAATGATATATGGCTCTCCCGATTTGCGTCTGATTCCCATATGGGCTGTATTGGCAAATTGAAAAGCTTTCCGTATAAGCTGTTCATTTTCAGTCGATAATGGTCTGGTGAAGGACTTTAAAAGGTCTTCAAACAAATCTTCAATTTCTCTTTTTTCTATTTCGGTCTGCAAGTCCATGCTTTATTAAATACCTCAAAAATATGTATAATCAAATCTGAATCTTCCTCAGTTCCTTTTATTGTATATGTTGTTTAAAACGATTTCGATAGTCTCAACCATCGTACCCCATGAAAATTTCTCTTTCTCTTCGATCACATTCGCTGTGAAAAAGTTACTACGGTCATTACTGTAAAAATCAAAAATGGCATCGGTAATTGCCTCAGGTCCGGGCTTCACGACATAGCCAACCTTTCCATGTGGGATCATTTCGGCTAAACCTCCCACATCGGTTACGAGCATTGGTTTATTGTAATTGAAAGCAATTTGGGTAACCCCGCTTTGGGTGGCTGACTTATAAGGTTGAACAACCATGTCGGCTGCCCCAAAATAATTTGCAACATCCTGATCATCAATAAATCCAATGCGTAATTCGATATGATCTGTAAGATTCATTTCACTGATTATTTGCATATATTTTTCGGGAGAAGTATAAAATTCGCCGGCAATAATCAATTTTACAGGAAACCTGCGAAGTTTTTCATCGCCAAAAGCCTCTAAAAGCCAATCGAGCCCTTTATAATCGCGGATAAAACCAAAAAACAAAAGGTACCTGAAATCAGGACTCAACTTCAACCGTTTTATGGCTTTTTCACGGCTTACAATCTTCCCGAATATATCATAGAGCGGATGTGGGGTAAAAACCATTGGTGCGCGCGGGCTGAACGACTTCAGGTCATTCAAAACAGCTCTAGACATTGTGACAAATCCATTGCAACTCTCTGTGAAATATCTTGTTAAAGTGTTATCGAAGAAATGTTTTTCATGGGGGATTATATTGTCTGTAATGGCAATCACCTGGGTGTGTTTGTTTTTTCGGGTAATTCTGGCAATTGTACCCAGGCATGGTGCCATAAAAGGTGTCCAATATCTGAGTAAAAGCAGATCCGGCTTCAACCGTTTAATTTCTCTTCCAATGGTCAGCCAGTTGAATGGGTTGACAGAATTAACCTTAATCCTGATATTGAGTCCTTCGGGTGCAGGTTGATCGGATAATTGAGTCCTGCCAGGAAACAAAAAAGAGGGATATTGAAGTGAAAAGGTATAAATTATCACTTCATCCCCATTGTCAATAAGCGCTTTGGTAAGTCGTTCATTGAATGTGGCAATTCCTCCGCTTCGGAAGGGCCAGGTTGTTCCTACCAGAATTATTTTTTTTTTCACTCAGGGATATTTTCAGACAAAGTTAAAATTTTTCTTCAAGATCGTTAAATTAGATTCTTTCGAATCCATTATCTTTGACCAATTGTAAAACCGGAAAATCAGGCATGGATGAGCGACCATTGATCTTAATTACCAACGATGACGGAATTTATGCCAAAGGCATTAATGAGCTGATTGAAGTAATCCGTCTGTTTGGGAATATCGTCGTTGTCGCTCCGGATAGTCCGCGTTCAGGTATGGGTCATGCCATAACAGTGGATCATCCCTTGAGAGTTACCCGTCTTCAGGAGGAAGATGGACTTCTGATTTACTCTTGTACCGGTACACCTGCAGACTGTATCAAACTGGCCTGTAATCAATTATTGGATAAGCTGCCCGATTTTATTATTTCCGGGATCAATCATGGGGCAAATACTTCTGTTTCAATTTTATATTCAGGAACCATGGGCGCCGCCCTTGAGGGGTGCATTCATGGGGTCCCTTCAATCGGTTTTTCTTTAAATGATTATAGTCCTGATGCTGATTTTTCACGGGCCAAGATTGTGGTGGCCCGTATTTTTCAGACCATTGCCCAACACGGTCTTCCGGAAGGGGTCTGCTTAAATGTGAATATACCTCAGGGGGAGGTTAAAGGGATTAATTTTTGTCGACAAACCCGCGGAAAGTGGGTTGAAGAATTTGAGAAACGCACCGATCCCCATGGTCGGGGATACTTTTGGCTGAAAGGATATTTCAACAATGCGGAAGCTGAAGCGCGCGATACCGATGATTTTGCATTGCTTAACGGCTTTGTTTCTGTCGTCCCGGTAAACACCGACCTCACCGCTTATACCGCTTTCCCGCAAATGCAAAAATGGAAATTCTAAGCTTATGTATGTTGATGACAGATCGTTGTTTTTTAATAAAATAGGGTACGGGCTGATCGTCGGATTCGTCACACCGGTCGTATTCTTCCTGCTCTACTATATATTCCGGTTTGGCCAGCTTAGTTTCGCAGATTATATCCGGTTTTTGATTGAATCAAAAAAACTGGTTAACGTTTTAAGTCTGGTGGTTTTGCCTAATCTGGCTCCCTTTATGCTTCTGATTAACAGCAGTCGCTACTCTTCGGGCAGGGGAGTCCTGACCGCGACTGTTCTGGAAGGAGTCGTAATTTTTATTTTGAAATTTGTGTTGTAATCCCGGCACGTTTCATTGAGAATTAATTACTGAATTCAAAAAAATAACCGAAGGATGAGATATTTTATCATAGCGGGAGAAGCTTCCGGCGATCTGCATGCTTCCCATTTAATGCGGGAACTGAAAAAGGAGGATATTAATGCCCATTTTATGTTTTTTGGAGGGGAGTTGATGGCCAATGAAGGGGGCACCTTGTTGAAACACTACCGTGAAATGGCTTTTATGGGGGTCTTTCCTGTCCTTCTCAATCTGGATAAAATCAGGAATAACTTTAAATTGGCTGAGCAAAAGTTACTGGAGTTTAAAACTGACGTGTTGGTCCTGGTCGATTACCCGGGGTTCAATCTGAGGATGGCTGAATTCGCAAAGGCAAACGGAATAAAGGTCTTTTATTATATCTCCCCCAAAATATGGGCCTGGAAGACCAAAAGGGTTCATAAAGTGAAAAAATTTGTCGATGAGATGTTCACGATTTTTCCGTTTGAAACCGAATTCTATCATAAGTTTGGTTACCCTGTCAGGTATGTCGGAAACCCAACGATCGATGAGCTGACACACCGGATCAATCAGCAGGAAACATTTGCCGAATTTATTCAACGGAACAATCTTCCGCATAAGCCGATCATTGCACTTCTTGCGGGAAGCCGCAGACAGGAGATTCAGCGAATTTTACCGGTTCTTGCAGCTGTGTCGACACGATTTTCTGATTATCAGTTTGTTATAGGTGGTGCTCCTTCCCAGTCCCAGCCGTTTTATACGGATGTTTTGGGAGAGTTCGCTATTCCTGTATTATTTGGTCAAACATACGATTTGTTGCAGCAATCCACTGCGGCACTCGTTGCTTCGGGTACTGCCACACTGGAAACAGCGTTTATCGGGATTCCCCAGGTAGTTTGTTACCGGATAGAAGCCGGATGGCTGGGGACCCTGGTGAAGAATATTCTGGTTAAGGTACCCTGGTTTTCACTGGTAAATCTTATTGCCGGACGCGAAGTTGTTAAAGAGCTTTTTCAGCATAACTGTACTCCTCAAACCGTGGGTGATGAGTTGGATCTTATTCTTTCTGATCATTCTTACCGGGAATCGATGCTGAAAGGTTACGAGGATGTTTTGTCGGCATTGGGCGGCCCGGGATGTGCCGAACGGGGTGCAAAACTGATGGTTGAATTATTGTCAAAAAAATAGTTGTGAATATGCTTAGTCTGTTCAGAAAAGAGATCACCCAATTTTTTGGTTCAATAACCGGAACGATGGTATCGGTAGTTTTTCTGGTTGTAACCGGCCTTTTTTTATGGGTTTTTTCAGGGAACTATAATATTCCTGATGGCGGATATGCAAGCCTGAATGGTCTTTTCGAAATTGCTCCGTGGATTTACCTGTTCCTGATCCCTGCGGTTACGATGCGGATGTTTTCCGATGAGAAGCGAAGTGGTACTATGGAACTGTTGCTTACTCGTCCCATTTCTGAAATCCGGCTGATTTTTGCCAAATTTCTGGCAGCTCTTTTTGTTGTCTTATTAACCTTATTGCCAACACTAATCTATTTTTACTCGGTCTATTCCCTGGGAAATCCCGTTGGGTGTGTTGATACCGGGGCAACATGGGGCAGCTACACCGGACTCTTATTACTCGCTGTGATTTACCTGACAATAGGGCTTTTCACCTCTTCTCTCACAGACAATCAGGTTGTTGCATTTATTCTTGCTGTTTTTATTTGCTTCTTTTGGTACTCAGGGTTTGACTTTATTGCCCATTTGCCGTTTTATCCGGGTATCTCGGCAAAGATCAGTTCGCTTGGAATTGATGCCCATTACGAATCGGTTAGCAGGGGTGTACTGGACAGCCGTGACCTTCTCTATTTCATATTTATGGCCGGGTTTTTCATCCTGATTACACGGATTGTTCTTGAATGGAAACGAAGGCCGGTAAAAAGATCAGTCAGACATTTTTTAGTTTATATTTCAGTATTACTGATCATTACATGGATTTCTGATTCCAGTTTCTTTCGTCTCGATTTGACTTCTGAAAAGAGGTATACCCTTTCTGATCAAATGCATCAACTGCTTAAAAAAGTCAATACCCCGGTTGACGCTGAGCTCCTGCTGGCCGGAGATCTCCCCCCCGGTTTTATAAAATTGCAATCGGCTGCCCTTGAAAAACTGCATGACATCCGAATTTACTGTGGACAGCCATTTAAAATTTATACCACTGATCCATATGAAGTTGATGATAAGAAAAAGTATCTGGACTACCTGCAGTCGATGGGGATTGCTCCCGTAAATTTGCGCATTAATACAGACAGGGGAGTATCCAATAAAACCGTTTTCCCGACTTTGATATTGCACGGTGGTGGAAATGAAATCGCCATCAATTTGCTGAAAAATGATCCGTTTTTGCGCGATGAGGAGAATTTAAGCAGATCAGCAGAATTACTTGAATATGAATTTGCCCGTGGCTTGACATTACTGTTTCAGGATAAGCGTGAAAATATAGCCTTCCTGACCGGGAATAATGAATTGGAGGAGATCCAGGTCAGAGATATATCTGCAAATCTTTCTGAAAGCTTTAATATTCAGCGAATTTCGGTCGATCGGCTTTTGGCGGTTCCGGATAGTTTTAGGAGTTTGGTCATCGCCAATCCGACAAAACCTTTTTCAGAACGGGATAAATTCGCTGTTGATCAATATTTAATGCGCGGAGGGAGGATCCTTTGGCTGATCGATCCGGTAAGTGTCAGTCTCGACAGCCTTTCGGGTGGAATGTCAACCCTTGCCTTTCCACGCGACCTAAATCTGACGGATCAGCTTTTTCACTATGGCGTCAGGCTAAATTCTGATCTGATTCAGGATGTTGAATGTCAGCAAATTAAGGTGAATACCGCACAGGTTGGCCAACCACCGAAATATTCTATGGCACCCTGGTATTTTTCTCCGCTGTTGTCCCCGGCTCAGAACCACCCTATTGGGAAGAACGTTAACCGGGTGTTATCTGAATTTGTCAGCTCAGTTGATCTGGTTGGAGAGTCCGCGACGACAAAGAGTACGATTATTCTCACCTCTTCGCCTTATGCGCGGTCCAATCAAAGTCCCATGGTAGTGAACCTGGGAATGATAGATGCTCCCCCTGCACGGGAACTTTTTAATAAACAGTATATTCCAACCGGTATTTTAACGGAAGGGATTTTTACTTCTGTTTTTAAAAACAGATTGATCAGGGAACTTATTGCCCCTGGTGTTACACCTGCCTTCGAAAGTAAACCGACAAAGATGATCGTGATTGCTGACGGTGGCATGATTGCCAATAAAGTGAGTTTTTCGGGTGGGAAATACGTTCCGCTTCCATTGGGATATGATAAAATCTCGAACATTACTTTTGGGAATAAAGAGTTTCTGATTAATGCCGTTCATTACCTTTGTGACGATTCCGGGCTCATGGAATTGAGATCGCGCACCATGCAGATGCGTCTGCTTGACAAGGTGAAATTACGAGAGCAAAAGACGTTCTGGCAGCTGATCAATGTCGTTCTGCCGGTAGTGCTTGTTCTTTCCGGAGGTCTTCTTTTCTGGTTTCTGCGAATCCGGAAATATGCAAGGCAACCGTCT
>Ga0364873_10793_pt1 | contig 10930 bp, 10 predicted proteins | sample ExccelAu500001D3_2_FD_206928 | JGI IMG/M metagenome (GOLD analysis project Ga0364873, IMG submission 206928) | Enriched cells from Trout Bog Lake Hypolimnion, Wisconsin, USA - BchlTB.Aug07.5000.01.D3 | ecosystem: Environmental > Aquatic > Freshwater > Lake > Hypolimnion/Profundal zone | place... | reverse complement strand
CCCATATAATGGAATATCCCACTCATCATTAGGTCTAGAAGTTCCATTCCCAAAAGCAATAGTTCCATCTGCAAGTATTGTCTGTAATGAGTTTGTATACTTGAATGGAGATAAATTATTATATGTTTTAATGTCCGAATTATACTTAGACAACTCAGGAATTCCGGTTATTGGGAAATTATTAGTTTGATACCCATTACTAAGAGTAGATAATACAGTATTCTGAATATATGATCTATAATACTGTATTAATTGTTCTGTTTTAATACCAGGCTCTGTTGGATCAGGTCTATTGGGACCAATATATCCATCATATTGTATAAAGTCTCCACGTTTATCCCAAGCATCAAACACATTTCCATGATTCCATACGTATGGGTTAAATACACTAGTCTTAGTATTGGATGTTGATTCTTTAAATACCGTACTAGTATCTGTATATACCATCTTTGCATGGCAAGATCTTACGTCCTGCTTAAGAGACATTGCTGGACGTAGTTGCATTCCAGAAGTTAATATTGGACTGCCAAATATGGTCTCTGGAGAAAATAATTGCATTAATCTATTGTCCTGATATGATATATGCAACCATGCAGCATTAACCGGAGAGTTATTTCTATCTCTATATATCTCTGTCCATGGATTTGGCCATATACCATTCTTATCTACAAAATTAGATGAAGTCCATCCGTAAATAGTTGGATTAGATGTAAAGTTAGTTGGGCTAATGCATGAATTCTGTGCTAATGGAAATATCTTTACATCAAAATGTGTATTTTGTGGCCATACAGTCTCTGTGTATATATCAAAAGCACTATATGGCACATCGATTTGTGGCTGATAATGACGAACCCATGGAGATGATATTTTAACATTCTGATCATTGAATGATGCTCCCTGAGTTTGATTGGCATCTACCTTTGCATCATCTCCAGTAACTTGGAATATCATTGGGGTTATAATACCTTGAGCAACAATAGTCTTATCAGATTCTTGACGTTGTACTCTTAAGAACTTATATCCAACTATTCCCTGAGCGGTAAGTCGCCTAACTCCCTCTGCAGATATCACAAACTCTATTGTAACTCTAGTATTGTCAGAAAATCCATAGTAATTTGGTGGAACTTTTACGTCAGCAATCCACTGAGGGGTAGATTTTCTAGATTGATTATCATAGAACTCTATAGCCCATCGATATGTTTCTCCACACTTCATGTATCTAGATTCTAGCGGATCATACTCATATACATATTGTATATCACTGGTCGTAGTCTTTTTAATATGATATGATATGTGCCTACCTTCTCCTCCATACTTCCATGTATTTGTAGAGATATTATCTGTTACATAATATGTTTCTGGGTGAAAAAAGTATATACTCTTATCTTGTATACAATCATGTTTTGCTGGAACATTGTTTCCATATAGATCTGTAAATTCTCTTGCAGACTTATCTAGCGTAGATTCTACATTAAATTTATCCCAAATATTTATCATTCCTGATACATCAGAAGAGTATGCTCTACTATCAAAATAGTTAGAATCATTAACTGATAATTGAGTTTTATTTGGTTGGTCCCAATTAACGTCAAATATGTCTTCTGTTATATTTGCTAATAACAATCTATTCTTCTTTGCTATAATACATCTTGGTATAATCTCCGTTCCGCCCAGTAACGCTAGAGAATCCAATGATATATCATATTGAGTTCTACCATCATCGGTAACTGTTAGTGTATTTGATCCTGGAGATGAATAAGTTCCAAGGACTGATACTATTGGAGTTACATCTAATGAACTATATTTTAATACATAGACCCTAATATAATCATAACTTGGATCTATATTATTTATTTTTATAATATTAGTTTGTCCAACTATTTCATTAACTGCTCCACCTCCATAATTACCCTTCCCAAGAAATATTAATTCAGAAGCTGGAGATATTTTTGTTTGTCCACCATTAACATTAAACAAGTTATATGCGTACTGAACTGCTCCAGAAGTATAGTCTCCACCAGACATTGTTTCCGATACATATGGCTGAGACATTGTATACTGTGGAACCATATATAAAACCTTCTTAGGCTTCTTTAAATCATTAGTAGATAATATATTTACAGAAAATACTTGGTGTACTCCATCTGCAATATATACCTTAATTACTAATTCACTTTCAACATTTACAACTATATCTAAATTTTTTTCTGGTAAATCATTCCATCCAAGATTATTTATATATACTAGATTTAATCCATTTGCATCAGAATATCTCCATATACAATCTATACTTGATGTTGTAGTTGTTAAAAAATATGTATATGGCCCATCTGCTACGACAGACACGATAGACATAACTTCCGATGAAGATGGATTTAGTGCAACTATTTCAGGATTAACAACGCCATCGAATATTGCATACGACAGTTCTCCGCTAATCTTATATTGAACCATAAGACTGCCACTATTGGCACTTATGGAATCTATAGAAGTAAATTCAAATAGCAATTCATTCCCAGGTTGACATCTTATAGTGCCATTATTGGGTATATTAATATGATCTCCATTAGAATATGATGATGTAATACGACCATTTCTAAGCATGACATATTGATCCTTGCTACGCTTAGAAGGTGGCATATCAACATTTAATCCCCCAAGAAATGAATATTTATCTTTCTTTAACATTACTGTTTTTTAATTTGTTCTGGATGACCCATATCCCTGAAGAATGAACTATGAGGATTACCATTTCTAATAAGCGTATTCATTGTATTACTAAGAGCTTGACGACCATCAATAGATAATAGTGCAGCATGAGATTGTGCTTGGCCTATATACCAGCAGTACTCCTTTTCAGCTCTCTCAGATGCATGCAATGTATCTCTTCCAAGATCAGCCATGATACCAAAATATTGAGCCTTTACATATGATTCAATAGCTTTCTCTATTGTAGGATCATTGGGAATCATTGGAACACCATCTTCATCAACCATTATGCCATCATATGCAATATCTATAACTCCTCGTTCAAATGAAGTATACACATAATTTCCATTAAATTTATATGTATTATGAGGAGCTATTCCCCTCATGTTTGACTTATCATAAAACTCATGGAATGGATCTGTAGACTCATACATAGGTTCATAAGATTGTTCTGTTGTTTTAGGATTATAAAACAAATTAGTACTGGCATACGTCCATTGACCATCTTCTGGATAATCCCAAATCATTCCAGGAGGAGATGGTTCAAATGTCCATGTAGACATATCTTTATCCATATTAATACCTTTGACAACACGTCTTGCCTGTTTCATATATATCATATCTTCAGGCTTAGTACATCTATAATTTTCAATTCCAAGCCTCATAATTTTAGACTGCATAAAATTAGTAGATCCTATTAATCGTATAACATCTAAGCTCCAGACAACTAATGATTCATATGATGCATCAGTCATTAACGGATGACGCATTATTCTGTCAATAACAGATTTGAGTGATATAAATCCAACGTACATCTTATTTCGTTTTAGTTTCTAGCGAATCAAATTCGCCCAACATAATCTGTTTGCATATATTGCGTTTTACAGCCCTATTAACCTGTGCAGTATAGAATAGTCTATTATGAAATAAACATCCTCTTTTACGATATATTAATGTAAATATATATCCAGAACTATGAGGGTTGGTAAAATACACAAATTGTTTCTTATATAATTCAGGATAATCTGTCCACAATTGCTTTGTAGCTCCCCAGTTTATTGGTCTCTTGATATACGGCTCCCCATTATCATCATACTTAATGCCGGGTCTATATTTACGAGTAATTATCCTACCAAGACTATATGGCAATTTAAAGTCATACTTCTCAGTAGCCATTGCACTTGCTATATTCATTAATATAGCATCTAATATATCATTGTATTGCTTATATTCTAGATCGTGTTTTGTGTCTTTATATTGCTTATGATAATTTTTATAGTAGTCACGAATTCCATAATCACTGATTACCTTATGCACTCTTTCTAAACCCTTTCTGTGTTTTATCATACTAATACCTATTGTATCTGTTTTGATATTTCTGATTGACCTGTCCCTGTGGATTATCTTCTAATTGCTCATTAGTTTCGTCATTAAGAGTATCTCTAGGAATACCTAATATTTCAGTAATTTTAGGATCAACTATTTTCCTAACATCCAACCAATCATTCTCGGCAAGAGGATATTTAGATGTCCAAAAGTCTTGTCCAGAATTAGTTATAGCATATACTGCTTCAGGATCTTCGAATATAGCCCTTACAACGACCTTATTTATTAACTTGTATAGATTATTATGTCCATTAAAAATAATGGTTCCCTGCTCGTCTAATGCGCAAAAGATTTGATCTGAAGTATATATATTATGTCCAACGAACGGCAATCTCTCCATGGTTACGACATTTAATGGAATACTTAAGTGTGTGTCTGCAATATCTTTAGCAGTTATCTTTATTGGAGCATTAGGATTTCCAGTTGTCTTTATTACGGTAGGTATAGATATAGTTGATTGGGCATTTATGCCAATATTAACAGTTATTGATTGATAAGCTATTGATGGTACTATATTTCTTGGATCAGAATATCTCTGTTGTAGAATAGTAGATCTTGCAGACTTAATAAAGAATGCAATGAGATCATTCGTAATTTGACTGTCATCCGACATCAAATTGAAAGATTCCCTAATCTCATATATTAATTGCTGAAGAGTCATTGTGTAAAATTTTTACAAATATAGCTATTATTTTATAATAAAAAAGGGTGCCATTTAGACACCCCTTTTATAGCTAAATTAGTACTGATTATTTTGCTGCTGGATGATAAGTTCCTGCTGCATCAGTCCATGTGATTTGCTGACCATCTGTAGCTGCAGTGGTAAGGTCAATTACTTGCTGTACAAGTGCTAATTCTGCATCAAAAGCTGCAACGTTAGCTGCCGGAACTGCAATAGTTAATTGGCGTGGTGATTTCTGAACCGCATGATCATTTTGATCTCCACCCCAGAACCTAATATCATATACAGTATATACTGTAGTGGTTACAACATCGGACTGAAGTGCAAAATCAAATGGATATGCCAACCCACGAAGTTCATCACCAAATGCTCCACGAGTCTGCCATTCTAAGTCTTGCAGATAAGTGATAGAGCATGGGTTTAATACATTTGCAACATTAACAATAGTAGTGGTTCCAGTTACAAGGGTTGTAGGACTTACATGAGTGCCTTTAATGTTATAATCAATAGCTCTACCATCTTTCTTTCCAGTAACAAATGGTAATGCAGTAGACTGTAATACTACACCAGAACCGCTAGATGTAATGGTAAACCATGTTTGACCCATACGAGTTAATGCAGCATTTAAAGATGTTGCAAGTCCTGCATACACATCAGTAAGCGAAGTTGTAGTTGCAGTAAAGCTCCCGTTAAGAAGAACCGTATCATCATTAGATAATGCTCCATCATTGAAGATCTTAACCATAATTTCATACAAATCTCCAACTACAGCAGAGTCAAATGTTACGGTAGAACTAGGTAGTACTGGACTTACTGGAACCTGCTTCTTAATGGATATGATCTTATCAGGATCAATAACATCAGACTTACGTAACCGTCCATCAAGATGCTTTACATATACTGAGAATTTATTCTTCCCAGTAGGGGTAGCTCCATATTGATCAAATATCTTACCTTCGCCAGCAGCACCACTAGTTGCGAATGTAGCAGCAGTAGTCTGTGCGGTAATAGCATTCAATACAATAAGGTCTCTTTCATTTCTAATCGAAAAAAGTGCCATAATTTAATGTTTTAATATTATTATTATTATTTATAAGTTATTAACTGTTTATGGATAATGTAGACGCAGCCATTTTAGCATTTAAATCATCTCTTCTATTAGAGAATCCAATAGTTATTGCTCTATCGAGTATTTTCTCGTGTAAGGGTTTAAGGGGGGCATCAATATCTAAATTAGAATTAGTAGATATACCCATTATACTAGCCTCTAATAAATCTTCCGCAACAATAAACGGAGGAACTTCTGCAACATATTTAATATAATACTGTGGATTGACGGATGGAGATATAGATGTTATAATCTCACTATATCTCTTAAATGTTCCATTAACTACCATTGATATACCTGTAGACCATGAATAGCCGCGCATAGAGGCCCTAAATGGATTATCGAATGAATAGTATGCCTCATCATCCTGGATGGGCTTAATACGCATTAAAATCTCACCATTGGCATCTTTCAAAGACTCTGCAACTATATATACAACATCGCTTGGTAATTCATATATAATACTTCCATGCTTAAGCCTCATATTATCTGACAATGTTGCTTGAGATGTAATTTGAACCGATCTAGTAATGGATAATAATTGCTTTTTAATCTTCTCATTCCTGTCAAAGAATGGCAACATTTCCTTTACTATCTCATTTGCAGCATTAGTAAGCAATAGGGACTTCTCATACTCATCAAAGAATATTAAAGACCCATACTTAGCCTCAGAATGTCTATCAGAATATATATCAAATGCATTAGAAAATTCTCTATATGTCATTATTCATTGCGTTTATTAACCTCTATCTGAGCGTTTAAATCCCCAATATAGTCTGCTTTGCAAAGTTCCACGGCTCTTCCAAGAATCTCTTCGTGTAACTCCTGAGACAACATGCATTCAGTTTGTACTGCAATGCCACCAATTGTTAATCCAGTATCGGTAAGATCCTCTAGGATAATTGGAGTTGGTCTCTGCAGATACCTAACATAATAAATATACGCCTTAGTAATGTCAAAATTACTCTTCACTATTAACTCTACATCTAGATTACCAGTACTAATATCTCCACCCCTAATGAATCGCCATGTTTGACGAATTGGTGGATCTTTATATGCTTTACCAAGAATAGTTTGATATTGCTTATATTCAATTGGAATCACTGTAGTGTCGTATGCATATACAGATGGAGATCCAGTACCATTGAATGAGAATCTTTCATTTAGAATCATCATAACATCGTCGGTAATCTTCAACTGCAGTGCTTTAATGCCAAATGATTGCATACTCAAAGCCCCTCCACCAAGAGTTGCTCCAGTACCGGTACCAATAGCCTTAACGCCTATAATATTTGAAAAATCTACATCCCTCTTTGGTGATCCACCGAATCCCTCTTGATATTTATTGCCCTTAGGATTAAAATAATTCTTAACAATCTCTAGTTGTGCTTGAGTAAGATATAACGATTTCTCGTATTCTGTAACTCCATGTGCAAGGTTACTGTCTATATTATTAAACCTAACATCAAATTGCCTTGAAAATTCTGAAGTAGTCATTATTCTGCAACTTTAATTCTAGTTTCTATTTTAAGTCTGATAGGTTGGTTCACCGGAGCATCAAGGAAATTGGCTGCAGTAGAAAGAGTTGCCTCCCCGCCATCAGATAATGGTTTGCCTTCTGCAGTATAATATTGACTATCTAAGAATCTAACAGCTCCACATGCGACACCTTTACTAATAATCATCTTAGTTTTAAGTTGTTTGTCGCTAAGAACTAATAGAAATTCCTTAGTATTACCTTCTATAATATCGCCTATCCACCCTTGAATTGTAGCTAATTTAGTGGTCTTAGTTACCGCAGATCCCCTAACGGCCTTACATACATATTCAAGTACTTCTCTATCATCTTCGTATTTACCATATAGTTTATATGCCTCTTGTTTGCCAGTCAACTTACGATGCATTTCCTGCTCACGTTCACCATCTTTAACAGCATAAAACATATATGATACTTTATCATTAATCTGATCAAATGAAGGCGCAACAATATTATCATACGACAACATTACCTTAGCCTTAATATAATCCTCTGGAGAAGATAAATCAAAAAAGTTTTCACCCTTCTCTAACTTAACTTTAATGCCCTCCCAGTAGTTATTCTCTTTCTTATATACACTAAGCCCATCTTTGCCAAGGCCCATATAATCTTCAAGAAATGCTTTCTCGTCATTAGTTAATACATTCTTATAGTCTCCATTCCTTAAAATAGGAGATGAGAATACCCTAACTGCACCCTCAAGCATGCCACCATATAGGATATGTTTTGGATTTGTAATAAATCCTCTAGGTCTTGGATAAAACTTAATTATTAATGTCTTATTCTCCAAACAACTTGGAATAACTGCACTTTCCTCTAACTCACTCTTTGCCATGTGATTTTTATTAAGTAAAACAATAGGGAGCCCAGCTTAACTGAGCCCCCATGTTTATTATGCTAATTCTACAGGTATTAAACTTGCCGTACGTGACGGATCTAATACTAATGCACCAAGAGTACATTGTTTATGAATGACTGCCTTGTCTTCGTCAAAAGACATATTGTCATTATTAATAGCTCCAGTAAACGGGTTTCTAAAGCCCCACTGATAGCCACGAATTTCTTCCTGACCCTTAATCTTTGCAATCTGTATATTTGGCTCTTCCATGCTGCCGATGTAGAGAATATCGTAACGATAGGACTCTGCTGGCATAATTACTGAGCCGCGGAAATCAGATGCATAAATTTTATTACGTACTGGATCATCATAGAATGGGTCTACCTCAACAGATACTGTTACACCATTAGGAGCACGCCATTCAACAAACTGGAATCCAGCAGCTAAAGCATTCTGGTGTAACGGAGACTGGACCTTATCAATAGATGTCCCATTGGTAAAACGAGATCCAGTGGTTACTGATCCAAGCCATCCAGTAGCAATATCAGTAATCGCTTTGTGGAATTGGGCTGCACCACCTTCTCCAGTCCTAAGGACAAATCTACGTTCACCCATCCCTAATTTAGAATGAGATAAACTGTATAGCATATCCTCAATTAATTTAATGGAGAATTTGCCATAGAACTGAGTATTACATACTTCCATTTGTTCGCGAATCATTTTGTTATCGTAAAGGCTCTTTATCCCCTACTTCTGCAACTATGTGAATTGCTGCAGATCGGACTATATCTTCACCCTCCAATTACTCGGATAGGGTGCAATGCTCTCGTGGAGTGGCATTTGCCAGCAAGAGATTTCTTCTTGCAATTTTATTCTCTGAATAGTTTCTAATATTAATATTATTTCTCTGTAAAATTCTTCTTACAGTTCCTTTTCTAATATCATATTTATTAGCTATGTCCATTGTTCCAATATTATTAATATAATCTTCAACTACTCCAAGTTCAATTAATTCAGATACTTTCTGTAGTTCAATACCATATTTAATATTATTATCCTTAAGAATGCTAGTAATTTTTTCTATATCTGTATGAAGTGTTTTTGCTATTTTGATGGCAGATATACCATTGTTAAATAAATCAATAACTTCTTCAACATTTATATTACTAGGCTTTCTTGTGACGTTCCCGCCAATGGACATATTATAGCCAAATCTATTATCAGTGGAATTATACAATTTTATCCAATACATCTCTCTTTCGTTTAATTTATCAAGAGTAGTTTCTTCTAGCAATTCAACATGAAATTTATGGCTTCCATATTTTTTAATTGCTTTACCAATAACATACTGACAAGAAGATAGGTGCTTACCAAATCTCTTTTGAATAGAGTCTTTAGTTTGACCAATATAAACTTTCGAGTTTACAATATTCTTTATTATGTAAATCCTTCCAATCATTTAATCTAATATTCAGAGTTTCATTCTCTAGTCTCTACACTACTTTAGGATTGTTATTCCTTAAGTTAGCACGGTATTGCCCTTTATTTCATCACTGGGTTCCACCGTTTTAGCATTGTTTACTTATGGCTGATTACGCAGCCAGTCGAGCATAAGCAGCGAACACTGCTGTTGGTCTACCCGAACCCATCTTAATCACGTTGCCAGACTTACCAATATTATGGTATTCGCCAGCACTATCACGATTAGTACGAGAATAGATAATTGCATGATTTTTTTCTTCAGCAAATTCTTCCTCTAATTTAAAATCGACGTAATGCATCCATCCATTCATAATAGTCTTGTTACCAGCTTTGTCAACGACAGGAATACCCATTTGGATCTTCATATCATCAATATTGCCAGGAACCTCATGCTTAATACGAATAGTTGTCCATTCGTTACGCATAGATGTTGGAGAGGTAAAATGAATATCGCCAACCTGACGAGACATTTTTTCTTCAACTGGAGAAAAGTCCTTAGAGAATTTCTTGCCTGCAATCAATTCAGACCCAGGCATACCACCAGGAAGGTATCCAAGTAACTCAACAGTGTATGCTACATATTGCCCTTCTGATCTACCATCACCGATTACTCGAATTGGATATAGTTCATTCTTCTCGCCTCAATTTGTTACCCTAGAAGCTCTTTATCTTCTAGATCTTACACTTTATTATCGTGTAAGTTCGGAGTACATTTTAACCCTCATCAATTCTGTAGGGTCCCGACACTCGTGGAGATATTATATTCTGTTGCCAGTTTCAATCTCTACTCTCTACGATGCCAATAGAATATTATTTCTATTGATTATCTCGGTATTAGCCGATAGATTATTTCTATTAAATGGCCTTCACCGATATTGCCGGATATTCGATATAGATTACTCTATAAAGTCGCAATTGCGTTTACGATTTGATTTCCGTCTGCGAACCAATCTTCTTCAAAGAGCAATTCAAATCTTGCTCCAGCAGATCCAATACCAGTATCTCCAGTCAGAACAGTAACTCCATTAATGCGAGCACTAACAAGTTTGATGTTCCTTCTAGAAGAACCAATAAGTTGCCAAACAAATTCATCCGACGTATCGAAGTACTTTGTTGGAAATTGCGAGAGATAATTCTCTAACGACTTACCACGATTATAGGCCAGAAGCTGGATCATATTCCTAGCTG
>Ga0364873_10043_pt4 | contig 10964 bp, 7 predicted proteins | sample ExccelAu500001D3_2_FD_206928 | JGI IMG/M metagenome (GOLD analysis project Ga0364873, IMG submission 206928) | Enriched cells from Trout Bog Lake Hypolimnion, Wisconsin, USA - BchlTB.Aug07.5000.01.D3 | ecosystem: Environmental > Aquatic > Freshwater > Lake > Hypolimnion/Profundal zone | place: USA... | reverse complement strand
GCGCGTCTTCCTGAATCTCGTATTTGATCCCGACATGGCTTACTCGAGCTTCGGTCGCTAGGTAAGCCGCGCTGGTTTCAATGACGGTCCGAAGATAGCCCATCTTCTTGTTGGGGCGCAATTCTCTTCCAGCGGAGATATCCGAAACGAGGCGGGAATAGCCGACGATTCGATCGACCGAACTCTTCAGGTCGCCGAACATCGGCTCCAAAGTGCCGATGTACATCCGGACCGAATCGTTCTGTTCTTGGAGATTGAGCTGTTCCTGTAGACCTTGCATGGCGAGGTCGCTGAAACTAAGCGTTGCGTAAAGGCTGGCCGCCAAGTTTCCAATATCGTGGCTCACCTTGCCCATTCCGAGGAGGGTAGAGGCTCGTGCGCTCTCCTCGGTGAGCCGGTAATTCATGTACGCCATCGTTGCGACGGCGGCAATGATATCGAGCACGTCGGCGTCGGTCTCGTTGAAGTTTCCTTCGCTCTTGTTAAGCAGTTGGACGACACCGATCGGGGTTTCATCCTCCATCATCAATGGCGTCGCAACCATGCTAAGCACCGGTACACCGGTCGCCTTCTCAAATGGGTTCCATTCGCTATCCGGTTTCGGCTCGAATGCCCGTGTAATGGTCTGGCGAGCCTGAAACGCTTTCCCGGACATCCCAAAATCGTCCGCTATATCTCTGAACGGAAGCAAGCTAGCAATCCGCTCGGGGAAGACGTGCTGGAACCGCAGACGGTGGGTCGATGGCTCGTGGAGGTAGATCGTTCCACCCGTGGCGCCTACCGCCTCGACGCAGATCGCAAGGACGTCCTTCATCAACAAGTCGAAGTTGCCGCTGCTCGCCAATTTGCGAGTAGCGACCTGCACCGCCTTGATGAGATGGTCGTTCGTAGGCATTCCTTTAACCGAGTGTACTTGACGATGCCAATAGCATTACGGAGGAGATACGTAACCGGGGGTAGGTATGAGAATGTTTGCCAGAATCAATTCTTATGGTTCATTCTCCGTCTTTTTAGTTTCTCGTGCTCGCGTTTCCATACGTTCGCGCATTTTCACTTCGTATCCGCGGTCGGTGGGATCGTAATAAGTCCGACCCTTCAGGGCATCCGGAAGGTTCTGCTGGGCAACGAATCCGCCCTCGTAGTCGTGAGCGTAACGATAACCTTTCCCATACCCCAGTTCTTTCATCAGTCCGGTCGGTGCATTTCTTAAGTGGATCGGGACCGGATCGTTCCTGGTTTGCTCGACATCGGCAGTTGCCGCCCCCCAAGCCATGTAGACTGCGTTACTTTTTGGTGCGGCAGCGAGATACGCAACTGCCTCGGCAAGGGCAAGTGCGCCTTCCGGCATACCAATGAAGTGTACGGCTTGCTGCGCTGCCATCGTTAGCGATAAGGCGAGAGGGTCGGCAAGGCCGATATCCTCGGTTGCCATCCTAACAATTCGCCGGGCTAGAAAGAGCGGATCCTCGCCTCCGTTCAGCATCCTTGCCAGCCAATAGAGCGATGCATCGATATCGCTCCCGCGAACACTTTTGTGAAGAGCGGAGATCAGGTCGTAGTGCATCTCCCCGTTCTTGTCGTAAAGAACTGCGCGACGTTGAACTGCGCTCGTAACCGTTTGGATGTCTACGATCAGGGGCCCAGAGATATCCTCCTGTTTCGCTTCCGCAACCGAAACCGACATCTCGAGCATGTTCAGGGCAGATCTGGCATCTCCGTTAGCGAAGTTCACGATAACGCGATCGGCTTCTTCTCGGAACTCGATCTGTTTCGTCCCAAAACCACGCTCCTTGTCTGATAGCGATCTCTCTAGGACTCCCGATATCTCCTCGTCGTTAAGTGAGTTTAGGACATAGACTCGAGTTCGAGAGAGAAGAGCCGAATTGACCTCGAACGAAGGATTCTCAGTGGTAGCCCCGATCAGGCGAACGGTCCCATCCTCTACAACGGGCAAAATCGCATCTTGCTGGGCTTTGTTGAACCGGTGGATCTCGTCGATGAACAGAATCGTGCGATGCCCCATCGCACGCCGGTGGCGCGCACTCTCGACGATCTTCCTCAAATCGGCGACTCCGGCCGAGACCGCACTGACCCGATCGAAGATCGCCGACGTAACATTAGCTACGATTTCGGCCAGAGTCGTCTTTCCAACGCCGGGAGGGCCCCAAAGGATTACCGAACCCAGGCGGTCCGCTTCCACGAGTTTCCGAAACGCCGCGTCCGGACCAACCAGATGGCGCTGGCCGAAGAACTCGTCAAACGACCTTGGTCGCATTCGGGAAGCAAGTGGAGCATCCATTGCCGCCTGAGCCGACGTAAAAAGCCCATGCTGATCGTCGGAAACGTTCCTCATGGGAACACCTTACACGAGTCTGCCCTGGACCTACCCAAATCGGCCGGAGATGTAGTCCTCGGTTTGCTTTTTCTGCGGGTAGAGGAAGATGTTCTGGGTCGCGTTCACTTCGATCAACTGACCCATCATAAAGAACGCGGTGAAGTCGCTTGCTCTTTGTGCCTGCTGCATGTTGTGGGTCACGATGATGATCGTGTAATCGCGCTTCATTTCAAAGATCAGGTCCTCGATTCGCGACGTCGCGATCGGGTCGAGCGCCGAACATGGTTCGTCCATTAGGATGATTTTCGGATCGACAGCCATCGTTCGCGCGATGCAAAGTCTCTGCTGCTGGCCTCCCGAGAGCGACAGCCCTGACTGCTTGAGCTTGTCCTTGACTTCTTCCCAGAGCGCCGCCTTGCGTAGCGAGCTTTCCACGATCTGATCGAGATCGGCTTTGTTCTTGACTCCGTGGATTCTGGGCCCGTAGGTGATGTTGTCGTAGATCGACATTGGGAATGGGTTTGGCTTCTGAAACACCATTCCGACCTCTTTGCGCAACTCAACCGGGTCAATTCCAGCCTTGTAGATGTCTTCGCCGTCGAGCATCACCTGACCCTCCATTCTGGTCCCGTCGATGAGGTCGTTCATCCGGTTAAAGCATCTTAGGAAGGTCGATTTTCCGCACCCGGAAGGACCGATAAACGCAAACACGCGATTGGCCGGTATGTCGATGCTGATCCCTTTTAGGGCCTGGAAATTGCCGTAAAAGAAATTTAGGTCTCTGGCCGAGATCTTGGGCTGTGTGGTCGTTGGGACCGGCGCGCTCATTTGCAGAGTCATGATGCCAGATTTAGCGTACGGCGCAGACGTTAAGACGCGATTATGAATCGCAGAATGTTCGCTCTGGTTTCATTCGACTGTTGCGTGGCCTTCGGAGCGGATAGTCGTGCTCCTATGGCACCTTTGCGTGAAAGAGGTTTCGCACCGAGATTCTGGGGCGGGCTGACACTCCAACTCCATTCGCCTCGTACCCAAGCCTTCGGTTGAGTTCCATCCCACCAAATCGTCGGAACTGTTCTTCGACTTCTGGCGACCAATAATGCTCGCGTTGCGTTCTTTTTCCTGACCACGTGATCGTCTTCGTGTTTAGAACGGAATCGAGCACGTCTTCGAAATCGATGGAGCGCCGATCGATCCCGACGTGTTCGCAGATCGATGCAAGGGACTGAAACTGAGACGCCTCACCGAAATCGCCCATCAACGACTCGTACTGGACGTTGATCGAATCGGCCCGTCCTTGCCAAGCTAGAACCGGTTTGACCCAGTCGCGGAAATACCAATGGTATGCATCCAAGAATCGGGCCATTCTTTCCGGGCCGTCGGGTGCTTGGATCCACTCGGAATAGGCGCTGTCGTCTCGCCCGGTGTCGGCGATAAAACGCATTAGCGAAACGGCGCAATCGCGGAGGTCGCGATACAGGAAGATCACCTTTAGGCCTTGGCATGCCTTCACTATCTGGCGATCGCAGGGAAGATGGCTCACGGCGAATTGGGACGGAAGGATCTTGGGAATTGAATACTCCAAAGGGAGATTGATGCGGAATCGATCGGGTCGCATCCGGTATTCGTCCTGTGTGCCTCGACAGTGAAACGTCGAACTATCTTTGGCAATATGGAGTTTCGTGTCGCTGATGCCCAGGTGATCCAGGATCGCTCCGACAAGATAGGTGCCTGATTTTGGAACAGAGCAAACTAGTATTCGGGCTGTGGTTACGGGTGTTTCTTGACCAGACGGTGAGCCGGTAATTCTATCAGGGCCATCCATGCCTGGATTCTGCTCCCTGACGATCGATTTAGAGGTTAATACACTATAACTTTCCTCTAAGGAATCGAGTTTTTTCGCCTGAAGTCCCCTGGAATATTTGCTGGGTTAGAGGCAATCTAAGACAAGACGGATTGGCCTTCGACGTGTTCACCAAAAAACCTGAGAATCTTCAAAAAAGCCTTCAATTTGACAAATATTGAAACTTCGTTAGAGCTGGATTGCACGCTGACGAAGGGCGTGGTCGACAAGAACGAGGGCAACCATTGCTTCGACCATCGGAACCGCTCTTGGCAAGACGCACGGGTCGTGACGGCCACGTCCCTTCAATGTTGTGTTCTCATGATCGGTCGTCACCGTGTGCTGCTCCGTCATGATCGTCGCCGTCGGCTTGAAAGCGGCGTGAACGACGATCGGCATTCCATTTGAAATGCCTCCTTGCACGCCGCCGCTTCGATTGGTACGGGTAGTGACGGCCTTGGCATCGTCCGCCTCAAATTCGTCGTTCGCTTCCAGCCCCGTCAACTCTGTCAGACCGAAGCCGGCGCCGATTTCGAACCCCTTGCATGCCGGCAGTGACAGAAGCGCTTTCCCTAGGTCGGCTTCCAGCTTGTCGAACACGGGTTCGCCCCAGCCGGCAGGGACGCCTCGCGCAACGCACCCAACGACCCCTCCAATCGAGTTTCCCTGCTTTCGAATCTGCTCGATATGCTCAAGCATCTGTTCTGCCACCACCGGATCAGGGCACCGCACGATGTTCGACTCGACTTCCGCCATCGTCACAGCAATGGGATCAATGACTGCGCGTAGGTGATGAACTTTCTCGACGTAGCCGACAATCTCAACTCCGAAACCGGCAAGTACCTTCTTGGCGAGGGCGCCAGCGGCCACGCGGCCGATCGTTTCCCGGGCCGACGACCTTCCTCCGCCCGACCAAGCCCGGATGCCGTACTTCTGGTCGTAGGCATAGTCGGCGTGCGATGGCCGATATTTGTGTTGGATCTCGTCGTAATCTTTCGATCGTTGATCCTCGTTCCGGACCATCATCGAGATCGGTGTACCGAGGGTGAACCCATCGAGAACCCCGCTGAGGATCTCGACAGTATCGGATTCCTTTCGCTGGGTGACGATCTTGGATTGGCCTGGTCGTCGTCGGTCGAGTTCGTACTGTATTTCATCAAGGCTGATAGCTATTCGCGGAGGGCATCCATCGACAACGACGCCAACCCCGCCGCCGTGGGACTCGCCCCACGTCGAAATGCGAAACAAGGTTCCGAAGCTGCTGGACATTCCATGGAGGATACCGAACCTCGATGGTAGGGAAGCAAAGGACAATTCGCGGTTAGCGCCCTTAACACAAACCGGGAGGGGCGCTTCCGCGTATCCTTATTGGAATGCAATACGATCCGGGTTTTGAGCGGCTCCGCGTTGACCCGACCCAGTTGAAGCGCGCAATCCGAACGGGCAGGATTCTCCTCACCGTTGGGTTGATCGTGGTCCTCCTGTTCACTCTGGTCGTCCCGTACACAGACTTCCTCTGGTATGCCCACGATGCTCGGCATCCTGACGTTTTCGAGATCGGTTACGGCACGCGAGGAACTCTGCTAGTCGGCGCCTTTCTCATTACTTGGGCGGTGGTCTATTGGAATGTCAGGAAGGCGTTCAAAGTAAGCCTAATCTTCCTTAGCAACCCGCAAGGCGCTGGTCAAGCACTGCTGTCGAACGCGATCGATTGGATTACGCGACGAGGAGCGATCCTCGTGATGCTGGTCGCCCCGATCCTATCGTTCTTGCTCGCGACGGGTTTTTCGAACGAGTGGAACACCTTGCTGTTAGCCCAGCATCCCCAGGCTTTTGGCGTTAAAGACCCGCTCTACGGTATCGACCTCGGCTTCTTCGTCTTTACGCTTCCTTGGTATCGGGCGTTGTCGAACTACGTATTCGGCGTGCTATTGCTCACGACCTTGATCTCGGTCGGCGTTTATGCTGGGCTGCAGGCGATGGCAATGTTCGCCAGGATCGAGTTGAGTCGCCCACACATCCGGTCCCATATCAGCCTTTTGATCGGCCTCACATTCCTCACTTACGCATTGCAGACTTGGCTGAAGAGCTATGAGTTCGGGTTGATGGACAGCGGGCAGTTCACTGGCGCCGGGTTCGCTGCGACCTACCAACTCGGATTTGTACGGATTTTGGCTTGGCTGCTGGCGATTGTTGGTATCGGGTCGATCATCGGCCAAAAGTTTGGGAAGCCGTACACAGCGCCTGCATATGGCGGGGTCATCGTCGTCGTTTACTACCTTTTGGTCGTAGAGGGCGCAACCGTCCTGATCCAACGCCTTTCCGTAAACCAAGACTCCATTCACAAAGAGGCGCCATATGCTCAGAAGGCGATCGAGATGACGCGCATGGCATACGGTTTGAACAGGATTTCGGTGAAGGATTGGCAGATCGAAGATACGCCTACGTCCGCCCAGATCACCTCGTCGAGTGCAACGCTCGCCAATATGCGGCTTTGGGATCCAAACGTCCTTCGCCAGTCGCTCGAAGGGCTGCAAAGCTTCAAACAGTTCTACTCATTCAATGACGTCGACATCGATCGCTACATGATTAACGGCCAGCAGACCCTCCTCATGCTGTCTCCTCGCGACGTACGCCTCGACGGCCTTCCCGCCCAATCTCAAAACTGGGCTAACCAACGTCTACGATACACTCACGGATACGGCGTAACGATTTCGCAAGTCGACCGAGCGACTCCCGATGGGCAGCCGGCCCTCTTGGCAAGCAACATGCCGGTGCAGTCGATTCCCGACATTCCCGTCAAAGAGCCCCGGATCTACTTTAGTGACCAGCGCGATTCGGCACAACAACCGATCGATGAGTACGCACTTGTCGATACCGGCCAGCAGGAATTTGACTACCCGACGGCAACAAGCTCGGCGAACAATCAGTGGACTGGTGATCGAGGCGTTCCAATTAGCGGATTGCTCTCGCGGTTGGCTTTCAGCATCCTCTTGAGCGACGGCAACCTACTTATCTCTAAGAACGTGACCGAGAACACCCGTCTGCTCATGCGCCGAAACGTGCTGGAGCGTGCGGCAAAGATCTATCCGTTCCTGCGTTTCGATCAGGATCCGTACATCGTTGTCCACAACGGACGCCTAATTTGGATTCTCGATGGATATACATCCACGGATATGATCCCGTACTCCGAGCGAATCGAGGCGTCCAATGGATCGCTCAACTACATTCGAAACTCGGTAAAGCTCACTGTCGATGCCTATAGCGGTGAGACTACTGCTTTCGCCGTCGAGCCGAACGAACCAATCTTGAAGGCATACCGGCAGATTTACCCCGGACTGGTACGGGATCTTACGGAATTGCCTGCCGGGATCGAAGAGCATTTTCGTTATCCAGAGGATCTGTTCCAAATTCAGTCCCTAAAGCTGTTGAACTATCACGTCACCGAGCCAACGGTTTTCCTGACTAACTCTGACGCCTGGGATGTCGCCCGCGAGCGAGACCTAACCGGCGCGAAAGCACCGATCAGGCCCTACTACGTTCAACTGCAACTCAAGAACGAAGCACGACCCCAGTTCCAACTCATCTTGCCGTTTACGCCGACCCAGAAGCCGAATATGAGCGGTTGGCTCACTGCCCAATGCGATAAAGGCGTCTACGGACAGATGACGCTCTACCGGTTCAGCGGCCCACTTCCGAAAGGTCCCGAATTGATGGAGGCAGATTTCAGCAGCACTCCCGCGATTAGCTACATCAACCGGCAGTATCGGAACGATCAAAGCGATGTAATCGTGGGGAATCTGCTCGTTATCCCGATTGGCAAGAGCGTGATGTATTCGGAATCGCTGTTTCTAGTCAGTAAGACGAGCGGAATCCAGTCCGTGCCGAGGCTGTTTCGAGTGATCCTGGCATTGAACAACAAAGTGGTTGTGGGCGATACGTACGCCGATGCGCTGAAACAGCTATTTGAAAACACCGGAGCCGCGCCCCCTCCGCAAGAGAATGCCGAAACTGCTCCTGGTATCGCCCCGAAACTGCCTGTAGCAAAGCCGACTGCGCCGACCATCGCTAACGTCAAGTCTGCGCTTGAGTTGTTCGATCAGGCGAATGCGGCATTGAAGAACGGCGATTTCGCTAAGTACGGCGAGCTTCAGAAGCAACTTCGGAAGATCCTAGTTGGCCTTGCCGCTAAGTCATAATCGTTGCCATGACGGTCGGGATCGTGGGTCTGGGATTGATCGGCGGATCGATTGGCCTTGCCTTGCGTGAGCCTGGGCGGAGGATCGTGGGATATGACCCTAACTCCGCCTCGGTCAAAGTTGCCTTCGACCGCGGCTGCATCGATGCTTTCGCCGAACTCGACGAAGTATCAAAAGCCGATATCGTCTTCGTAGCCGTCCCGCCTCGTCACGTTGTCGAGGTTCTCGACTCGATCAGAGAGCAAAAGGGACCCGAAACGGTTTATACCGATTGCACCAGCGTCAAATCGGAGGTCGTCGAGTGGGCGCTAGCCCACAACGATCCGCAGTTTGTAATGGGGCACCCGATGGCTGGTCACGAGCGTTCCGGCGCGGCATTTGCCTCCGCCTGGATGTTTCGAGGCTCTAAGTGGATCGTAAGTCCACTTAACTCGACGGCAGTGGCATCGCTCAAGAAGGTCGATGGGCTGATCACGGCGATGGGAGCAACTTCGGTAAAGATGGACGCTATCGTCCATGACCGCGAAATCGCCATCGTCAGCCACCTCCCTCATGCCCTCGCCGGCGTTCTTGTCCAACTAGCGGATAACCACCAAGAAGTCGACGTCACCGGCGGATCCTGGCGCGACCTGACGCGAGTCGGCGGTGCAGACCCGGTACTCTGGACTCAGATATTCATCGCCAACCGAGAAGAGATCTCAAAAGCGATCGAGGAGACCCAAGCGAAGCTTGCAGAGCTAAAAACCCACCTGGACGCAAACGAATACGACGGAGTCTGGGCCTTCTTCGCCCAAGCAAGAAACGCCAAAGAAAGAATTTCTTAACACCACCCAACCCCCGAAATACCCAAACCTAGTCATCCATCCACCGCTCCAACGCTCAATACCGAAATACCCAACACCGCAACCCCGAAACCCCGCCATCCCTCGAACGCTCGAACGCTCTATTCCGAAATACCCAAATACCCAAATACCGAAACCCCGCCATCCCTCGACCGCTCCAACGCTCTCCGTCTACCATGTCCACAACCCTCCAAATCAACCCGGTCGTAACCCTTGAAGGAGAATTGCGCGGGCCAAGCGACAAATCGCTCACTCATCGGTCTTATATGTTCGCCGCAATTGCGAACGGCGAATCCGTGGTAAGGCAGCCGCTCAGGGGAGAAGATTGCGAATCGACGCTTAGGTGCATGGGACAGCTTGGCCTGCGCCACGAATGGCTTTCGCCGAGTGAAGTACGTCTCATTCCGCCGACAGAATGGAGGCAGCCGAATACTCACCTCGATTGCGGCAACAGCGGGACGACGATGCGTCTGCTGAGCGGTCTGCTTGCCTCTCGGGAACTGGACTGCACACTAATCGGCGACGCTTCGCTTTCCCGACGCCCGATGAAGCGGATCGGAGAGCCGTTAAGACTAATGGGCGCAGTTTTTGAGGGGGACACACCGCCGATTCGAATTGTTGGGAGGCACTTGAAGGCGATCGACTATCGATGCCCGGTGGCAAGCGCCCAGATCAAGAGTTGCTGCCTTCTCGCTGGATTGCGCGCATCAGGAGTAACCACTGTTACCGAGCCTAGCCTTAGCAGGGACCACACCGAGAGGATGCTTCGCGCAATGGGAGCCCACGTCGTTAGAAGTGGCGAGAATCCTGAACCGGATCCGCTTGGCACCACCTCGTCAAAGATCGCGCACTTGTCGCCGTCGGTGGCTATTCATCCGACCCACGCCCTCAACCCGTTTGAGTTCACCGTTCCCGCCGATATCAGCAGCGCTGCCTTCTTTATAGTCGCGGCCGCGATTCTGCAGAACGCGCGACTGACTCTATTGGATCTCAGCGTTAACCCAACGCGTACAGGGATTTTCGATGTATTGGAGCAGGCAAGAGTACCGTTTGAAATCGGGAATTACCGGGATGAGCTCGGCGAACCGGTCGCCGATGCCGTGGTTGGTTGGGCACGGGATCTCCAGCCGTTTACGATCGAGGGGAGTCTGGTTCCCAGACTGATCGACGAGATTCCAGTCTTGGCGGTTCTTGCGACTCAGTGCGCGGGCACCTGCATTATTCGTGATGCGCGGGAGCTTCGCGTCAAAGAGAGCGACCGGATCGAACTGGTTGCCGATGGTCTGCGCCGAATGGGAGCGATCGTGGAAACGTTCGAAGATGGAATGGCGATATCTGGGCCGACCGCACTTCGCGCCGCAACGATTGAAGCCAATGGCGATCACCGCATTGCAATGGCATTCGCCATCGCCGGCTTAATCGCCGACGGCACCACGACGATCCACGGCGCGGAGACCATTGCAACCAGCTATCCGACATTCGAGTCAGACCTTATGAGGCTATCCATTGTCTAGCAGTAACACGAAATTTGTCATCGCAATCGACGGACCGGCCGGCGCTGGAAAGAGCACGGTTTCTAAAGCGCTCGCCAAAGACCTCGGACTCAGCTATCTCGACACGGGCGCAATGTACCGCTGCTTGGCGCTGAAGGCCCATCGGCTTGGAATACCACGCCAAGCCGAATCCGACGTTGCCGCTCTTATGAAGTCAACTGCAATCGAGTTCGGCCACGGAGATCCACAGCC
>Ga0364873_10787_pt1 | contig 11072 bp, 6 predicted proteins | sample ExccelAu500001D3_2_FD_206928 | JGI IMG/M metagenome (GOLD analysis project Ga0364873, IMG submission 206928) | Enriched cells from Trout Bog Lake Hypolimnion, Wisconsin, USA - BchlTB.Aug07.5000.01.D3 | ecosystem: Environmental > Aquatic > Freshwater > Lake > Hypolimnion/Profundal zone | place: USA... | reverse complement strand
GATCACACCGGACATCAATGTCTTTTCCTTTAATAAAACCGCCATTCTATGTAGCAAAGTACCCGAATCTTCTTCAGCTATTTCCTGGTCTCCCTCAACAATCTCAGGCAAATGGGTACGCGAAATAAGTAACGCCACAAACAATACCACCAATCCAATTATCAAATAAGGTATTTGCACTGAAGATGCTTCTTTATTTAAGTAGGTATTTAACTGTGTCGGTGACATCGCGGCAGTTTGTGCAGCCGTCAAATTTTTCCCCGATAAGATAAACATCCCCCCTAACAGTGGTGCCAAAGAAGCGGCCAATCCGTTAAACGATTGTGAAAGATTGATCCTGAAAGCTGCTTTATCTGGGTCGCCTAAAACAGTTATATACGGATTCGCTGCTGTTTCCAAAAAAGCCGCACCGCAAAATATGATAAATAAAGAACCCAAAAAGAAGGCATAGGTTCTGGCAGCCGCTGCCGGATAAAACAGGAGAGCACCTGTTGCAAATAAGACCAATCCTAAAAGAATTCCACCTTTATAGCCATATCTTTTCATGAATTGGGCCGCAGGAATAGCCAACAAAAAATATGCAATATAGGATGCTGAGTCAACAAGCGATGATTGAAGATCAGTTAACTGGCATGCTTTCTTTAAGTGAGGTATAAGTATAGGGTCAAGGTTTAACGCAAATCCCCATATAAAAAAAAGGGAAGTAACAAGTGCAACAGCAACCAGGTTTTTATCTTTCGTCATGAAACAGGTTTAAAATAATTTATAATTTGAAAATTTGAAAATGTGTTAATTTGAAAATGAAGACAACACTATTCATCAAATTTTCAAATCCAGTTAATTGGCGGGCTGAATATAATTATTTAAATGCAGCTTGTATGTCCTGCAGCGAGATTCCTAAGGTTTTTAATGCTATTTGGTTAAGTTCATCCTTATCACCACTAAAATGAAACACACAGTGCTTGTGCGTAAGCCCTTCATTTGGCTTTAAAAAGGCGGCGGGCGATACGCTTTCTATTTCATAAAACGGCCCCATTTGTGTCCCATTTGCCAGCGGACCGTCGTTATAGGCATTTACGGCATCCCCCACAAATGGGTTTTTGTCGGTACGCCACTCCTGGTTCAAATAGGTTGCTTTCGGGTCAATATCAAAAAGGGCAATCGTTAGCACATTATTTTCGGCATCATAACTACCAGCCAATGTTTTTGCACGGTTAGGCGGCATACCCAATTTCCCGCGGGATTTACCGTCGGCCTTAAATAATAAAATGCCGTTATTGTATTTAACCCTGTCAGGAGGAATCTGGCCAAAGTAGTCGGTTGTTGCTATTTTACCAGTATCATTGTTGTTATACGGCACAACAACTACTGTTTTTGCTGAAGGTGAAAACATATCCAGGTTCCACAGGCAAGGCGCTCCGGTATGTTTGTCCCAGGCGAAAATGCTGGTATTAATAATGGTATTTGTAGTGCTAAATGCAACGGGCTTTATTTTGCTGTCAAAATCAATACCCAATAGTTTTTTTACATCCGCCGGTTCAAGCATTTCTATATCACGGACAACGGTAAGGTTAAATATTAGTCCCAGATAATTCATTACCCTGGTTGATTTGGTCAGCGATGCTTTTTTATCCGAGCTGAAGGTTAGTTTCCAGCTTTCAAAATCAAAAGCCGTTGGTGTATGCCAATTGGCAAACTCCATTTTCTTATATGGTTTAAAAAACAAGGCGAATTTTCCACCTTCAGGCCCGAGCCATAAACGGTCCTCACCGCCATAGGCATTCATGTGCGGGTCTAATGAAGTAGCTGAAAATGTTTTATAATTTATCCATCCAAAACTTTTCCCGTTTAAACCATCGGCAGTTGAGGTAAATACCTTTGCCTGGTATTTTGGTGAAATAATTATCTGCCCATTACCATCTTTGCTGTTCAGTACGATTACACTATCACTGCGCCGCAAAAAATCGAGATCGTAGCCAAAGGTACCTTTAGGGTACTGGCTTTCGACGTTTTGGTTTTGAGAGTTTTTATCACGGCAGGAAACCAGCAGGATTAATGCAACTAATACCAATAAATTTGTGGTTTTCATTTTTATTCTGATTTGTGTTTTGGATTAATTGCAATGGTGTTGATCAATGTGCCGATAGCATCAATGCTGATCTCTATGATATCATCCTCCTGCAATGTAAAGTCAGGCGAAGGCACCAGGCAGGTACCAGTCATCAGGTAGCAGCCATGCGAAAAATCGCATTCGCGGTACAGATACCCGGTCAATTCGGTAAATGATCTTTTTATGCGGGAAACGGTGGTAGCATCTTCATAAACTTTCACATTATCCCTCCTGATGATCATCTTTATTGCAGTTTCGCCGCTTATTGGTAAGGAGGTAACATAAAGGCAGGGTCCCAGGCCTGCGCTTTTTTCATAAATTTTAGCCTGTGGCAAATAGAGCGCATTTTCCCCTTCAATGCTCCTTGAGCTCATGTCATTCCCAATCGTATAGCCCTGAATATTTCCGTTTTCGTTGATAAATAAAGTTAGTTCAGGTTCAGGCACATTCCAGGCAGAATCTTTGCGGATAAAAACCTGTTGTTTATGCCCGGAAACCCTGGCGGCTGTTGCCTTAAAAAACAACTCCGGACGTTCTGCGTCATACACCCTGTCGTATAAGCTTGCTGCACCAGAATTGTGCGACTCTTCCATACGGGCATCACGGCTTTTAAGATAGGTAACCCCTGCGGCCCATACCTCCTGATGTCCAATCGGTGGGAAAATACTTTCATCTTCCAGGTAATTCACCTCTTCAGCAAGGGTCAACTGCCGGGCCGTTTTAACTTTTGAAAGTAAATAGCCTTCCAGATTATCCCTGTTAACAATGCTGTCCCAATGCCCGTTTATAAGATACATGGAGAAGTTATGCTCCAGTATTATCCCGTTTATGGTGTTATACAATTTCATAATCAATTTTAAAGAAAATTTCCGTCAAATTAATATTTTAAATTTTATCTGTTCGGACTTTGTCTAATCTCTGGTCAGGATCTTCCCCTGAACAATACTGGCCAAATATGGAACCCTATTATAAACCATCCGCTTATGCTTGAAACTTTAATTATTCCGCCATACATTTGTTAAGCTTGTGCATGTCAGCAGCATTATTATGACTGGATATAAAAATAGCTTCCTTTAGATTTGATACCTGAGCAAAATAACGAACGCTTTCGGTAGCGGCGCAATAGGCACCGTGTATTATTTTTTGTCACCAATTTATGGTAACAAAAAATAATACACGGCGCCAGATTTAAAATGCTGAACAATTCCCGGAGCGCCAGAAAGCAAAATGTGAAGAGCCGGAAAGACGAGCCCGGATCGAATGAAATAGCAAATTCTTGTTTTGATCGCTGGCCATTCCCTCCTTTATTCTTAGCTCTTTCCTCAGTATTTCAGCACGATAAACCCGGTCTTATGCTTGATCTGCCCGTCAGCACTATAATACAGTGAATAAAAATAAGTGCCCGGCTGCTGCATCCTGCCATTTATGCTGGAACGCCCGTCAAATACTTTTGAAACATTATTGTACCCTTTTGCCTGGTATACGAGTGAGCCGCTACGGTCAATGATCGATAAATGATTATCCGGGTAAGCAATAATGCCGTCAATAATAAGAAAATCGTTGATACCGTCGCCGTTTGGCGAAACACCCTGGTGTACCATAACACCGTCATTTTCGATGGTTATGTCTTCTGCTGGTTTCGTATCGCTTACGGGCAGGTAAAGGCTCATCAACGGACCGCTTGCCCTGGTCAAGTCTATCGAATACCTGGCCGTTGTGCCATCCTGGGCAGTCACTATTGTATTTATAATGTTTAATCCGACAGACAAGGCTATACTACCCGACGCTGTTCCCGAAGCTACAGCTACACCATTCACTTCTATGGTTGCGGTTGGATCCTGTGTGGTTGCTGTAACCGTTACCGATGTGGTTGCATTGCTGACCGACGTAGTGTAAGTTGTCGTGCCCGCGGAGGTACCGGTGTTGGTTAGTGTTGAAGCCGGGGTCAGACTAATCATGCTCAGCGAGGCATTGCTTGATTTTGCCCGTGTAGCAATTATAGTATAAGTATGTGTTGTTGCGCCATCCTGCGCGGTTACAACGGTAGTGATGGTATTAGCGCCAACAGCCAGCGCAATACTCCCCGACGCCGTTCCGGAAGTTACCGCAACACCGTTCACTTTTATCGTTGCATTGGCATCGGCAGTTGTTGCGGTGACTGTTACCGATGTAGTAGCATTGCTGACCGATGTGGTGTAATTTGTCGTGGTGCCGATTGTACCCGTATTTGTCAGCGCTGAAGCCGGCGTCAGTTTAATAGTGCTGACTAAAGCATTATCTGATAACCTGGTTACAATTATTAAATAGGTGTGGGTTGTGCCATCCTGAGCGGTAACTACGGTATTGATAGTAGTTTGCCCGAACGGTATGGCAATTGCGCCCGATGCGATTCCGGAGGGTACCGTTACGCCGTTCACTTTTATGGTTGCGGTTGGATCCTGTGCGGTCGGTGTAACTGTTACCGATGCAGTGGCGCTGGCGGCACTCGTAGTATAGGTTGTTGTGCTGCCGGTTGTACCGGTATTGGTTAGTAAAGTAGCGGGGGTCAGCCCAATCATGCTTATCAGGGCATTATTTGATAACCTGGTTATAGTTAACGAGTATGTATGAGTTGCTGTGCCATCCTGGGCTGTTAGTACGGTAGTGATGGTATTGGCGCCAACAGTCAAAGCGATGCTGCCTGAAGGTTTTCCGGATGTTACTGCTATGCCATTCACTGTTATTGTCGCGGTTGTATCCTGCGCTGTTGGCGTAACCGTTACCGATGTCGTAGCGTTGCTGACCGTTGCGGTGTAAGTTGTTGTTGTACCGCTTGTACCTGTATTGGTTAACGTAGCGGCAGGTGTCAGTCTAATGGAACTTAGTAAAGCATTGTTTGACGGCCTGGCTACAGTTATTGAATAAGTACGGGTTACTGTGCCATTCTGTGCGGTTACTACGGTGGTGATGGTATTAGCGCCCACAGACAAAGCAATGCTGCCCGAGGTTTTTCCGGAAGTTACTGCTGTACCGTTCACTGTTATTGTTGCGTTCGGATCGGTGCTGGTGGGGGTAACACTTATACCAGTCGTTGCATATGTTACTTTTGCTGAATAACCGGGAGTACCTGCCGCAAATGCAGGCGTTAAGGTACCGCTGCTGATTGCCAGATTTGAGAGGCTCGCATCGGCAGAAGGTGCACGGGTTACTATAATAGCGTATGTCCTGGTTGTTATTCCGTCCTCAGCGGTTACAACAGTAGTTATGGTTGTACCTGCTCCTTCCGCTAAAGCAATTGCACCGGATGCTGTTCCCGATGTCACGGTGGCGCCGTTCACCTTAATTGTCGCGGATGCATCCTGTGCTGTTGGCGTAACCGTTACCGATGCGGTTGCATTAACAACCGATGTAGTATAAGTTGTTGTGCTGCCAACCGTGCCGGTATTAACCAGTGTTGAAGCAGGTGTGAGTCTTATGGTGCTCAGCAGCGCATTCGTTGGTGCGGCAAACACCCAGGCGGCGCCACGGTTGCTATTGTCATTATTTCCGCCTACTATGGCAGTATTGCCGTTGGCGCTGAGGAATACCGAGAACCCCTGCCCTGTTGCGCCTGTACTGCCGGTGCCCGACAGTTTGTTGCCCCGCTGGCTCCAGGTACTTCCGCTACGCGTATATACCCAGGCGGCGCCCTGGCTGCTGTTATCTAAATTTCCACCCACGACAGCTGTATTCCCGTCGGCACTGATCGATACCGATTGACCCTGCCGGGCCGCACCCGTATTGCCGGCACCCATCAGCTTGCCGCCCTGCTGGCTCCATGTATTCCCGCTACGCGCATAAACCCAGGCAGCACCCTGGCCGCTATTGTCTAAATTTCCACCCACGATGGCTGTACTCCCATCGGCACTGACCGATACCGATTGACCCTGCCCTGCCGCACCTGTATTGCCGGTGCCAACCAGTTTAATACTCTGCTGGTGCCAGATACCGCCGCCGCGCCAATACACCCAGGCACCGCCCTGGCCGCTGTTGTCCTGATCTCCTCCAACTATAGCCGTATTTCCATCGGCGCTTACGGCTACTGACCAGCCCTGCTGGGCCGCACCCGTATTACCCGAGCCAACCAGCTTATTACCCTGTTGGCTCCATGTACCGCCACTGCGCGTATATACCCAGGCCGCACCATGATTGGCGTTGTCTGTATTTCCACCAACTATGGCTGTATTTCCATCGCCGCTGAGGGATACCGACTGACCCTGCCCTGCCGCACCTGTATTGCCGGTGCCAACCAGTTTATTACCCTGCTGGCTCCAGTTACCGCCACTACGCGTATATACCCAGGCCGCGCCCTGGTTGCTGTTGTCTGTATTTCCGCCGACAATGGCCGTATTCCCGTCTGCGCTTATTGCCACTGACCCGCCCTGCCGGGCCGCACCCGTATTGCCGGTGCCTACCAGCTTACCGCCCTGCTGGCTCCACTTGACGCCGCTGCGCGTATATACCCAGGCGGCGCCCTGGCTGCTGTTGTCATCGGGACCTCCTACTATGGCCGTATTGCCATCGGCGCTAAGAGATAGGGAATAACCCTGTTGTGGGAAGCCTGCACCGCCGGTGCCAACCAGCTTGCTGCCCTGCTGCACGGCAGGATATGGTGTCGGGGTAACGGTAAAACTGCCGCTGGCCGTTGCTGTAACTCCATTTGTTACAAGCGATACCGGGCCTGTTGCCGCTCCCGGCATTACCAGGCCGGTTAACACTGTGCCCGTATTATTAATAATTAATGCGGCAGCGCCGCCAATGCTAAAGGTTGTTGGTGTGCCTAAATTTGTACCGTTTATGGTCACCAAAGTGCCCACCGGGCCACTTGCCGGCGAAAACGAGGTAATGGTGGATGGTATTGTATATACCCAGGCGCCTCCACGTCCACCACCGGCATTGGGACCACCTATAAGGGCCGTATTGCCATTGGCGCTAAGGGATACCGACCAACCCTGCTGTGCCAAGCCCGTATAGCCCGTGGCTACCAGCTTACTGCCCTGCTGACTCCACGTATTGCCACTGCGCGTAAATACCCAGACTGCGCCTACACTATTGTTATCTGCCGATACACCCACAATGACCGTATTGCCGTCAGCGCTAAGGGATACCTTCCCGCCCGGGTTTGGCGAGCCAACGTGACCCGTGCCAGATAGCAGATCGCCCTGCTGGCTCCAGATTCCCCCGCTGCGGGTAAATACATGGATGTCAATAAGGGCCGTATTGCCATCGGCGCTAAGGGATACCGATTGGCCCAGCCCATTGCTGCCGGGACTAACAAGCTTGCTGCCCTGCTGGCTCCAGGTAGCCCCGCTGCGGGTATATACCCAAGCGGCGCCCTGGCCATTGTTGTCTGCCGCCCCGGTCACAATGGCCGTATTACCGTCGGCGCTAAGGGCTACAGCCCCGCCCTGGTATGCCGAGCCAACGGCACCCGCGCCAACCAGCTTGTTGCCCTGCTGGCTCCAGATACCACCACTGCGCACAAATACCCAGGCAGCGCCGGTGTTACCGTTAATGCTCAGGCGCGGGTCGTCTTCAGGTGCGCCCACGATGAACGTATTACCGTCGGCGCTAAGAGAAATCGACCAGCCCTGGTGTGACTGTCCTATATTGCCGGAGCCAACAAGCTTGCCGCCCTGCTGGCTCCAGGTACCGCCGCTGCGCGTAAATACCCAAACGGCTCCCACATCATTATTATCTGACCATCCACCAACGATGGCCGTGTTCCCATCCGCGCTTATCGCTACAGATAACCCCAGGCCTGCCAGGCCTGTATTGCCCGTGCCAACCAGTTTACTGCCTTGCTGCGTCCACGCGCCGCTGCTGTTGCGTGTATAAATCCAGGCGGCACCCTCTCCATCATAGTCTTGAGGTCCCCCCACGATCGCCGTATTGCCGTCGGCGCTTACCGCTATTGAAAAACCCTCTTGTGGCGCGCCTATGTTGCCGGTGCCTACCAGCATACTGCCCTGCTGGGCGGCAGGAAATAATGTTGGCGTAACTGTAAAATTACTGCTGCCAGATGCCGAGCCCCCGCTTGTAGTAAGCGATATGGCGCCCGTTACCGCGCCCGGCATTACAAAGCCCGTTAACACCGTGCCCGTATTATTAATCACCAATGCCCTAACCCCGCCAATGCTAAAGGCCGTTGGGGTAGCTAAATTGGTTCCATTTATGGTAACCAAAGTGCCTATCGCCCCGCTTGCCGGTGAAAACGACGTGATGGCAGGGCCCTGGGCAAATACCCTTACGGCGAATGAAATCATCACAAAAAATAAAAACAGCTTTTTGGAGGTTTTTTTGTTTGAAGGGGTGGCGGGTAAACTTAGTTTCATAATAATTTGAGGTTATAGGTGATTGAGCATAATAAATAATATAGATCGTAAACAAATTTCAGTTGTTTAAATAAAGGCTTTTTGCTACTCACCGAAGCTTTTTCCCCGGCATTTACCGAATTTAAGCGTGCTGTGATTGTAACCGGATCACAACTATTACCCCGGCCGGCAAGGGTGTTGCCCGCGAATATTAGCGACGAAATTCCTTTTGCCGGAGAAAAACTTCCGACGCAGGGATAAACACGCGACCACCCAAAAGCAAGCCTTGTTGTGAAATCAAAAAGCAGGGAAGCAGACAGGGGTAGGTTTAACGTCATAATTAGCGGTCACCCTGTAAATGTAAAATTATTTTATCATTAAAGCCGCTTTCTTTATTCAAAAGAATTTAGAGTTTCCCCAGGGCTTTTTTACCACTCTTAAACCAGGGAGGTGCTCCCCTTTTGCATAGCAGAGCCCTTCCTTCAAGCTTATTTTAATTTATGGATGTTTTTATCGGCGGTGGGTCTGTCTGATCGCTGATTAAGACCTTCTCAAATAATACCGGCAAATAAAAGAAGCTTTTTATAAACAATCAGCTCCTGCTTGAAACTTCAATTATTCCGTCACACATTTGTTACGCTTGTGCAAGTCAACAGCATTATTATGGCATGAACGATGATAAACGAATCATATCTTAAAATATATTTGTACAGACGATTAGTTCAGGCAAAACTGTTTATTGACACGCTATTTTTTTTCCTTACTTAGCATATTTAAAATATTACCTGAACACAACCATATCATACACCTTATATACAATATATTATGCAAAACATTAAATCAACATTAGACAAGAAAAACAGGGACGAATTGATTACCAAGATCAAAACACTTAACGAAAACAGCACCGCTCAATGGGGTAAAATGAATGTTTATCAAATGATAAAACATTGCCGATTATGGGAGGAAATGATCTTCGGTGAGATAAAGTGTAAACAGACATTCATTGGCAGACTGGTTGGTAAAGTAGTCTTGAAAGGTTTAATAAAAGATGAAAAACCATTGAAACGGAGTACGCCAACAGCTGCTGAACTTAGAGTAATAGAAAATAATGGCGATATTGCATCCGAAAGAACAAAATGGATTGCTCTTATTGAGGGAAATGCTGATTCTCTAACCGCGAGTTTCATACACCCATTTTTCGGAAAAATGACAAAAGAAGAAATTGGAATTTTAGCTTATAAACACATTGATCACCACCTCAAACAGTTTAACAGTTAATGCACTTCTAAAAAGATGATTAAAAACCGATCACCTTTTGATCAACCTATCTTTTAAAATCTCATTAAGTACTTTCTCCCGCAGATTTTGACTAATGGTTATTTTCTCTGTACCGATGTTTATCATATTGCCTTCGATACTTTTTATTTTATCGCGGTTAACAATAAATGATTTATGGACCTTTATAAATTGATTGGAAGGCAATTGTTCTTCCAGGCTTTTCAGTGTTATGTACACAATCATTTTTCGCACGGTGGTATACAACAGCACATAGTTCAGCATTGATTCAGCATAAAGCAGGTCGGCGTACAATACCTTTTCTATCTGGAAATCGCATTTAATAAAAAAATGGTCGTCATTTTTTTGGCCTGATTGGGTCATTTGCTTTTTGGTTTCGAAAGCCACCCTCGCTTTGTTACAAGCCTTTAAAAAGCGCTCGAATGGGATAGGCTTTACGAGGTAATCCAGTACATCCAAGGCAAAAGCCTCAACAGCATGTTCGGGATAGGCGGTAGTCATGATGATACTGGCGGAATTCTTCGAATTCTTTAAAAAATTCACCCCGTTTATTACCGGCATATTAATATCAAGAAATATCAGGTCGACAACATTGTTACATAGTAAGGAAATTGCTTTCGCCGGGTTTTCAGCCTGCCCCACAAGTTCTAAAAACTCAACATCCTCAATAAATTCTTCTAACAATTTACGGGCTATCGGCTCATCGTCAATAATTATACATTTTAGTTTCATACAAGCTGTAATTTCAGGAGTGCCTCATAGCTGCAGAGCTCCTGTTTAAATGTGATCTCATACTTAGCCGGGTATAGCAGTTCGAGCCTGCGTTTAAGATTAGCTATGCCTATACCACCCTGGCCGGGTATAGTTGATGAAACTTCCCTGGGTTCTGTTGTATTTTGCACTCTGAAAGTAAACAGGTCCTCTTTAACATTCAAATTGATACATATTCTATTTTCCCTGTCGGAAAAACTGCTTACAAATTTAAATGCATTCTCAATCAAAATCACGAGCAACAATGGCGCAATACTATATTGACCTGACCCCGCGTCTATTTCCAGCGCCACTTTAAGGTTTTCTTCTTTGCGGATCTGCTGAAAGGAAACATAATTCCTGATATACTCAATTTCCTTTTTAAGGCTGATCTGATCTTCGCTGCAATCATACAACTGATAACGCAGCAGATCCGAAAATTTTAACAAAATATTCCTCGCAGTTTGATTTTGCTTGTCAATTTGTCCGTATATAGCGTTAAGTGAATTAAAAAGTGCGTGCGGGTTAATTTGGGCCTTTAAAAAGTCCAGTTCGTGTTTCACGCGCTCCTTGTCTAAAAG
>Ga0364873_10784_pt1 | contig 11101 bp, 13 predicted proteins | sample ExccelAu500001D3_2_FD_206928 | JGI IMG/M metagenome (GOLD analysis project Ga0364873, IMG submission 206928) | Enriched cells from Trout Bog Lake Hypolimnion, Wisconsin, USA - BchlTB.Aug07.5000.01.D3 | ecosystem: Environmental > Aquatic > Freshwater > Lake > Hypolimnion/Profundal zone | place... | reverse complement strand
AAAAGATTTGCCAGCTTCTCATAATGTTTTAGAGCTAGCCTCGTAGGAATGACTTTCTTTTTTCTACCATCTACAGTATCGGTCACTAAGCGAATATACCCACCTTGCTCCAACTGTTTAACCCGTCCGTGTAAAGTAGCTTGTGAGCAAATGTGGCTAAGCGCCAATAAATCACCTACTAAAACTTCTTCTTTTTGTGAATAAGCGACCATCACCACATCTAGTAGCTGTTTTTGTATCGCATCTAAACCTGTTTTGCTTTCAAGTGTTTTGATGCAATTAAGGAAGCGAAGATAAGAATTTTCGATTGTGCTCATATATAAATGATTTTCAATAAGTAAGTAATTGTCTCAATGAATTTTTATGCGCCACTATTTTGCAACTTATTTTATACCTGTCTTTAGCTTAGATATGAAACTCAGTATGGTTAGCTTACTTCGCATTATCAACACCGCAGCACAAACAAATAAAGCATTTCCAATGAAATTGCCAATAACTGTCACAAAACCACTATGAAACAAGTCACCACTCATTTGACCTATTGTTAGACTACTAACCACATATGCAAAAACAAATCCATTAATGATGCTTGACACAGTAGCCAGCACTACTATTTGATAATAATGAAGATTGGATAAGCTTTTGTCTATCTTAAATAATTTCAGCCCCAACTCAACTACTAGATATAAAGCAATCGTTACGGATGTTGCAGCAATGAACCAACTAACCCAAGGCTGAGCAGGGTCTGTAAGCATTAGGCGAGAAAAAATAGCTAAGCCAGTTCCGAGAGCGCCGCGCCATTTAAAAATCAAAATTGCAAATAGCTTCACGCCTGCCGGAAGAAATAGAAAATAAGTAATAGGACTGCTCTTCAGTGCTGGGATTAAATAAAGGTAACCAGCAAAAATCCAATACAGCGCGAATGAGATTGAAATCTCAAGGAGGTAGCTTTTTATATTATTCAAACAACTATTCGTAATTTTTTAGATGTTTATATTATTGCAAATTATATAAATTACTGCCGGATAGGCTTTTTATATAGCAAAAGGGGTCGATCCTGCGCGACAGTCTGAAACTCGCAGAGATATTAGAATCCTGTGCTTTCCCAGTCAATATGAGTGATTGACGACTTAGACAGGCTATCAATCATTTAATTTGATTTGTCGACCTAGGTCTTTGTAATTGATTAATGTAAACGAACTTATCTCTTGCTGAGTGGCGCCACCTTTATCGGAGAGGCTGGCAAGACTTTGCAATATCACGTCGGATGCCGGTTGATATTCTTCTCTAGAAAGTAGGAATTTTTTAGCTTTCTTGGTCAGAAGCCACGCATACATTTGCCCCAATACCTCCTTCTGATTAGCAAAATGCAAAATATTGGCTAAAAGGGTTGGGCCATCAAAATCGTCATCCTCTATTGAGCCATCCACATAATCATCACTAACATCCCTCAGCCAAATTCCTAAGACTCTTTGCGGACTATTTATATCAAATAGGAACTTTATTAGATGCTCAAAAATATCGAACTCATCATCATATTCATTTAGGGAAAAGCCAAGCCGCCCCCAGAGTGCATCGCAATCGTCATTAAAGCCCTTAGCATATTTGGCTATCAATTTGTGATCACCATCAAATACAAAATCACCTAAGCTAACATCAATCTTAGCTCCATCAATGATCACCTTAGCACATAAGAATGCCTCCCCAGTGGCGGACGAAAAGCCAGTTCTATACCAATACTTGCTCATTAAATATTTCAGGTCAGCCACATTGCTTGTCGAGAAAGTTGTAAAAAATTGACCCCCTCGAAAATTAGGCGAAATATACATATCAAACTCAACCATGACAACCTCATTAATTTATGTTGGTTATTGAGACTTTACCAAGTTCCTGTTGCCCGGTCTTAATCTTCTGTCGAGCTCGCTCAGCTTTAACAGCCCCTTGATCTCGTTTAACACGATCTTTCATTGATTTAAGTCTTGCCTGCTCTGGGCTTAATGGCTTTGTTGGTGCTATTTCGTCAAATCTCATAGTTAGCCAATCTGCTGTGGTGGGTGCGGTACGTTCTTAGCGCCAAAGATTGCTTGAAATAGTTTATTAGCTTGCGCTGGATTTTGGGCATACAGGATTGTCTCTACCCACATGCCACCTGCATTCACTATTGCCTTATATCTCTTCATATAAGTATTTATTGACGTATTCATAAGGTGTCGTGTTTAGCACGACACCACACAGCCCCTTATTTCTTAAAACCCAGTTTTAGTGCGCCACTAGCTATTTCAATTTGAGCATCCAACTCACCTTGTTCTACAGCTAATTTGATAGTTTCCAGCGCCTTAACTAATGCCTGTGCGTTTTCTACTTCGACGCTGTGTTTGCCTTTTGCCAATTCAATCACTTTCGTTCCATATTTGACGGACACACAGACTTTGCCAGCGTCATTACGAAACCACCACTCACGAATTCTTTTAGGAATTTCTACTTGGCGACGCAAACCCGTTTCTTTATCTTTAATGCTTTTGAATTTGGTCACCACAAACGGCGTACCATCAATTTGACTTTTAGCTAGCTGGATTTGTTCCCATAACTTATTGCTCAACTTGTTTCTGCGAAAGACAGTTGCGGGAATGTGAGTTGGTTTTTTAGCTGTAATTAGCTTGAGTGAATCTAATGCGCTCATTGCTTCTCCTTATTTGTTAATGGGCACACTTAATTTATTACCTGACACCCATTAAGGTCGACCGAAATATCAGTTTGTCCAAAACCACCAAATATCACCGTCTTTTTATATTGGTTTTTCTTTAGCAGGGCTAAATAACTGTGAGTGGCGAAGTGAGTTGCGAATGAGTGGCTGTAGAAACCAGTTACCAGTCTCGGTTAGTTGCTAATGAGTTTCTGCTTGGGACAAATGAGTAACTCAGACTAGTAACTACGCAACCAGAAACAAGAAACTTCTTTCTTGTCCTCTGCAACTTCTCTACGCAACTAACTGCGCCACTCACTGCAACCAATAAGGAGAAATTAATATGCAGAAAGAAATCGCAGTTCGTCTATATCAAAACGTCAAATATGGCACCACCTACGCTAAAGGCGTTCGCCATCAAGCACTATTTAATGCCGCCGCAGACATCAAAAATCCAAAGGTGAAATATCTATTGGATTTTTATACTTATGAACATTGGGAGTTTTTGGCTAAAGAAAATCAGCTAGATATCGTCAATCAAGTGCGTGACGAAGTTAATAAGGATATGTTGATCAGTTGGGTTGTTCGATATGACTTAGCAACAAAGACAAAGACGCCTATCTATGGCTTTAGCACTTTGGATATGAAAACTAATAAGCTAATACTGTGTGTTTTAGATGGTGATGCAGGAATAGAAGACAGTTGGCAATTAACTGCAAAACCGTGCAGGGCGGTAGCTGGTAAGAATGTCGCTGAACTACTGGCAACCAATAGCGAATTGGCTAACTGGTAGATGGCAAAAAGCTACTGTCGTTTTGGACACGACAGTAGCTACAGTAGAAAAAATAAGTTATTGCGGCAATACTCCGCCCATATTAATACCAGCAATCATTACATCACTAGCAAAGGTTCGCAAAGAGCCTTTTGCTTTATGTGCCATGGCAGAAATTGTTGCTACAGATAAAGCATCTGAAGTAAGTGCCATCTTTTGCAAGATACTTTGCCCAATTACTGCATAGGCACTGGCATCAGCCGACTGATTCATTTCAATCAAATGACTGCGATTAATAATGCCATCATCAACTCGGTCAATGTAGTTGGTGGTGAAGATGAAGAAACTGCGTGGCAAATCCATTGTTGACTTAAGCGACTGCTGAGCACCATTCGTTAATTTATCGACCTCATCAAGTACAAAATAGTCACTCCCAGAATGGTGATGCCAAGCAGAGCGGGAATTACATTTATTGATAGTACTGACAATATTTGTAATACTCATTCCGCCGCCACATCGAAATATTTCAGGTGCAGCCACTTCAACTGCTTGCATCTGACCAGTACTACTAGCTTGAGAAGAATTACCTGCATAAGCGGTTTCTAGCAAGTTCGGTAACAAGAAACCCAATGTGCTTTTACCTGCCCCATAAGTGCCGTGCAGTAAAATGCCGCTTTTGCCGTTAAACGGGAATGGCAACTTACGAGCCAAAATCAATTCCAGTAAATCACGCTCTGCTTGTTCGTTAATCAAAAAATCATCCAAACAACTCGGTGCAAATAAAGACATAAATCCTCCAATAATGAAAAGTAAAAAGGGGCTACGGAAAACATAGCCCCTATTGATTAAGCAAACTCAGGTTGTGCTTTAGCTTCAATGACAAAGGCTGCATCAAATGAGGCTGTTGTAATTGCTAAACGCTCTTTTTCAGAAATCTCTTCAATGGTTTTAGCCACTTGCTTTGCCATCTTGCCTTCAGTCTTAGTCTCTGCCTTTTCCTTTTCTTCAGCTTCGGTATGCGCCCTCTTAAGAGCATTCGCCTCTTCACGCTCTTTTGCTTTAGCAAGCGTGTAGTAAGCAGCTAGTGCTGTTTTGACGGCGCCTTCATGTTTAACTACTGCGTTGATTTCAAATTCGCCTGTAGGCAAATAAGTAGCAACAAGTACAACTTGCTTATCGTTCCAATCAGCGTTTGCTTTAACCGCTAAAGCATCAAACTTCACCGTGCCAATCACTGCTTCGCTGACTTGCGTTTTAACAAGTTCGGCTCGTTTGGTAGCCGATAAAGGTTTAGTACCGCCTGTACGAATTTGCTCAACACCGCCGTTTTGCTCCAAAAAGGCAATTAAGTCTGTTGCAGCCACTTCTTGACGTAATGCTTCACGCAAAGCGATGCTGTAAGCAGATACACGACGACGGTCAACACCGAATACACACTTAACAACACGGGTCATATCGTGCGTAGTAGCGCCGAAGCTATTTGTATAGCCACGCTCCTCAATAAAAGCCTCCATTGCTGCGAGCTTTGCCTTGCGAACATCCTTGCTAGCATCTTGTTTCATTACTAAGTAAAAGTGATAAGCCTGCTGCAAGATGGAATACAGGCGATTATTAGATGCTGCTAATTCCGTTGTTTCCCAGCTAATACGGGCATTTTCTAAGGACTTCAATTCGCCTGTAATCACAGATGGCACAGCAGGTGTCGTGTTTGACACGACAACATTGGCGGGCACATTCAAGGCTGTCAAGTTGATTGAGGGATTAACAGCGCCATTTACTGGTGCTGAAACAGGGGCTACAGAAGCTACGAAAGTTGCATTGGTCATTTTGTTTTCCTTTTTGAATGACGGTTGGTAATGTGTGAACCGCTTTTGTTTTGTTTCGCTGTCCACAACACCTACTATCCTGATTAACTAATTAATTGGTCATTGTTGATATATACTGTTAATCCTATATAGGTAAAGGCTTATGAGGCATATTAGGGGTATTCAAAAGGGAATTGGGCGACTACGCTCCCGCTCTGTTGAGGAAGAGCTTTCCTTTGCCAGAATTAGCGTTCGGCGTTGGTGGTGGGAGTATTTGCGCCTTAGCAAGGATTACTGGCTTATTTGCCAAACCTCCTCAAACCTAATGAACCCACGCACCACAGACGAAGGGATGCGCTGGCTATATAGAAAGTTTGGGGATATTTACAGTATTGACTTTGATACTTGGTATGAGCGAACTGGCTCCCGTATTTTTAGGGAGCAGGTGGAATTACCCAAAGTAATGGAGATTGACGAAAATCTGAGCAATTTAGCGGAAGAACGGGAAGGCAAGCTATTGGTGGAAATTCCGTTATCACTTAGTCAAGCAACGATTAATCGTCAAATCAACCGTATTCTCAAAAAGCATATGGATGAACGCCCCTCCAATAAGCTGGAAACAAGCAAGTCAGAATTTCCAATAAACCCTGTTTTATATCGCCTGCCTACATTGCAGAAAATGCACGAAGTCTGGTGCTTGCATAGAGAGTTAATTGCTAAGCCTGTTGCATTGGGTCAGGCTATAGATAAGTACTCTACAAAAGGTGATTTGTTTCGCATTGGGAAAGTATTGCGGCTAAGTCCAGCAAATGAAAACCCAGCCGAAGATCCAGCCATTCATCACAAGCGACTGAACATCATGAGAGCCACAGTAAGTCGCTACTTAAATCGCGCCAATATGCTGATTAGCAATGTGGAGATTGGCAAGTTTCCCCGCTTTACAAAAATCTCACCCATTGAGAGATTTAGCAAAGGGCAAAGAGAATCCCACGTAGAGTTAGAAAAACTTTGGTGGGACTTGGATTTAACATCCACTTTAAGCGGCACAAAGGTAGAAGATGCTAAACAGATTGTTTATAGCTGGTATGGCAATAAGTAGTGTCGTTTAGTACACGACACTACACACCGCCCGGGCTATATCAACTCTACAGCCGCTCTTTTCATATCATCATTCACATCGATATATTTTTGGGTTACTGAAATATTCTTGTGCCCTGCCAAACTAGCTAAGATACGAACTGAGATTCCCTTGTTTGCGAGTGAGGTTATAAAATTCCTTCGACCACTATGACTGCTCGCTCCGGCAATACCCGCTTTTTTGTAAAGCCAAAAGAAGTGCTGGCACATGGTATTAGGAGTGAACCCCAAACGATGCGATGTATGAAATAGCGGGATATCTGCAAACTTTGCGTGTCTTGTTTTGAGATAAGCTGCCAATTCTTCCTTTAGCTTAGCTGGTAAAAATACAGTTCTGCCGTCATTGCCCTTTGTTTGCGCCGCACTTAAGCGGATTTCGCTTTTAATTGTGCCGTCTTCATTTAATACGTCACCCATTTTTAACTGAGCGATTTCTTTTACGCGAAGTCCTGCCCAAAAGCCCATCAGCAGCATTGCGCGATTGCGCTCTGCATACTTGGTAGTGCTGATGTAGCGTAAGACTTGTTCTAATTCTGTTGTAGTGAGTGTTTTAGCTTGTGCCATTTGTTTTCCTTTAGATAAATAAAACTGTGTATGCAGTTTGTATTCTTTTGCTCAAAAGGACGACCGGTTTTAATAATCAACTAGACCTATATATTTCAATGACTTAGCATTTAGCCCCACCAAAGAAAATAGCAATAATCTTTGGTGGGGCTAATGTATTTATAAAATCTGTGGGATTAAAGCGACAAAATTAAGCAAACGCCTCAAATCCACGCTACATGCTTAAACCTGTGGCTTTCTTATGCAAAGCTATTTGGTACCGCAATTAGTTTGCGTATAGACGGTTTTTGAGGGGCTTGTAGTGTCGTGTTGAACACGACAGCTTATTTAACGACTGCTTCTTACTTTAAAGCAATCATTTGTATTGCACAACTTCCGCAGGCAACTATCAACCCTTAAGCGACCTATCAATACATAAAAAATACTCTAGAGAGAAGAAAAAACCTATGCGCCTTACAAGCCTAGGAATATCCAAACTTTCACAGTAATGAACTGAAAAATAGTACAGAGAGATGCTCCTGTTAATTTCACTACGACACCAATCACAAGAGTTATTAAAGTCGTTAACGGAAACTCTTAATTGCTAAACCTCTTTTGCGATTTTTTGGAATTGGTGATTAATTTGACTACAGGCAATTTTTGCGCTTTTTTAAGTATGTTTATTGCTCTAAAGGCTATTTTTTTACAAAATGGATGTATATTTAGCTAATCTAAGTGCTTAAAGTAGTTCTAATATTTAAGCACATGAGGGGATTAAATGACCGGCTTTAAGAAGAATGAAGAAGGCGCAGTTCTTATTGCTGTTGCCTTAATTTTGGTTGTGCTACTCGCTTTTGCAGGTTTTGCAATTGATGGGGGATTTATGTTCCTTAAACGCACACAACTTCAACAAGTTGCCGATTCGAGTGCGTTAGCCTGCGTGGTAAATCCTTCATCAATTCAATGCCCAACTAACGGCGGGAATGTCTACCCGCTAACCAACCCTTATAACTTTACGGTGACCATCGTTAATCCTGGGGATAATAGTCTTTGCCCCAATCCAAGCACTCAAAATAAATGTGCGTCAGCAACCGTGACATCAACTTGGGATACATTTTTTTTGAATGTTTTGGGCATCCCCACATTAACTTTAAATGCTTATGCAATTGCAGGCATGACGGCACAAAATCCTTGTATGCTTGCCCTTGGCACTTCTGGGGTGGGAATTAGCGTGACTGGTAGCGGTACTCTCACCACTGTAAATTGTGGAATCGGAGTCAACCAAACGGGCACATCCATCAGTAATGTTGGCAGCGGAAACATCACGGCAAATTCTATCAAGGTTATGGGTAGCGTGAGTAATGTAGGTAGTGGAACAATTAGTCCTACGACTCATGTAACCACTCCTTCGACCGATCCATTTGTAAATGAATCAGCTCCCTCCTTTACCGCTCCCCCTCCAAGCGTTTGCACTCAAACTACTTTACTGAGTTATTCAGGTAGCGTTGCCCATACAGTGCCATCAGGCAATTATTGCGGTGGGATTTCTAATGCTGGTACTGGCAATATCACACTCAATCCTGGCTACTACAATGGGATCTCTACAAGTGGTTCTGCTACTGTTAGCTTTAATCCTGGAAATTATGTCATTTATGGTAGCGGCATTAATATTGTAGGTAGCGGAGCAGTGACTATGGGATCAGGCAACTATGTCATTTTTGGCGGTGGCGCAGACTTTACTGGTAGCGGGAATGTAAGCGGCACCGGTGTTGTTATCTACAACACAGGGAACTCCACTTATCCATCGGCTTCCATTAATGCTACTGGAAGCGGGGGATTTAATCTCTCAGCACCGACAACTGGCGCAGATGCAGGCATGTTATTTTTCCAACCCGCTAGCAATAGCAATGCAATCAATATTGTCGGCAGCGGGTCATCTACATTTAATGGAAATATTTATGCACCTACCGCTGCTGTTAACTTAACTGGTAGCGCTGGGGCTACTTTACCTATAGGGAATATTGTTTCAAATAATATTGCCTTAACGGGTAGCGGGACGATTAGCGTGACTAATGCATTTAACTCGAATGCCTCGTCAGCTAAACCAACCTTACTTCAATAAACTGGAAAAGAGATGAGTCTGAAATTAAAATTGTGGCAGAAAATGGCAATTATTTTTTCGTTCGCTTGGGTGCTTGGGATGGGCGTTTATCTTTATAGCGGTTTTAACTCAGTTGCAACAGAAGCGGGGAAATTAACCTATCAAGACTGTATTGTTGAGCAGCAGAAGTTGAACAATCAGAATTTAAGTATTTGCAGTACCGAGCAGTCTGATACAAGGCAAATGGTATTAGCGCCTCAGTGGAAAAATATTGCTGTATTGAGCATTTTTCCAGCAATACTTTTTTGGGGTTTTGCTTATGCCTTTATGCGCATGGTGAGCATGATTAGAAAATCTAAGTCGATATAAAATGCTTTCCTAGTTTTTTGTAGTAAAAGATTACTTACCACCACAAAAAATTGGTAAAAGCATTGACTCTGGTGTGTCAGACTTAATTGCTATCCAGGTGCTAGGGTTCCAAGCGCCTATATTATTGCTAGAAGCAAGTATGTCCCCCTGATTATGGGATTGGGAATATGCAGAAAATGAAATAATTCTAAATTCATTTGTTTTGCAGTTATATTCTTTTGTGTACTTCACTGATGGATATTGGTCGGCAGTTTTACTATGCGCCATTTTAAATTCATAATCCTCATCAACTTGAATCACATCCACTTTGCTTTTTATTGATTTTGGCAAGTAAGAGATATAAACGTATCCCGCTGAATTGGTGCCCACGATATTTACAAGCGCCCAATCAGTGGGGATATATATTTCTGGCGCATATCTTTCTCTATAGAATGCTACAGCAAAATATATGGCACCACCAATGGCAACAAATATAAAGCCCGATAAAAAGAATAGTTTTTTCATAAATTAATAGCCTCCGTGGTTCATTCTGCAACAAATTTAATGAGAAGACTGCGGAAGTACCCATCATAAAATAAGTCTCGTTAATCAATACGGCGTCTAAAACAACCTTGATATTTGAATGTCTATCGATCCTAAAATTTCAGTGTCCAGCAAAACCGCCCCGCAGGGGGCTAATGAATCAAATTAATTCGGATTACTTCTACATATTGCCGCGTTCATACAGATTCAACGCATCATCCAACTCTATGTAACCAATGGGGATGGACAAGCCAACACCATGATCAACTCATAATCGAGCCAATAGAACAGCCTGAAACAACTTTCGTAACTACAACAATAAGAGGGGTTTGGTCTGCCCAGCTAAACTCGTGCGTGCGACCTACGCCCTAGGAGGGTGGAAGCCTTATAAACTCCAATAGTCTCTTATTGGCCCGTTCTCAGCCATCCAAAACCTTTTTCACCACCCAATTTGAGCGTCTTCAAGTGAGCCCAAAGCAGCTCACTGTCGTGTTAAACACGACACCCCCGCTCCTTACTTAAGCTAGTCTAGCTGCTGCCATAGTTGCCGTCATTTTGCTGTAGTGCCGTTCTATCATTCCAACACTTGTTCCCATTTGTCGTGCAAGCGTATGTATATCCACTCCACTTGCTAACGCAAAAGTCGCATAAGTATGTCGCAAACTATATAAAGTGCGGTTTAGTCCGCTACTATCTTTACGCATACTGCTTCGCACCATTAAGTTTCTAAATATGTTTTCCATATTGCTTATCTGCGTGTTGTCAGGCAAGCAGAAGATTACTTTGTCTAACTTTGCTTCTATCAGTCCATTTAAGTTTGTGTAGTCCAACTTATGCCAACGCATTAGTCGCTCAAATACTTTAATCACTTCGTGTTTAGCAATTAAATAGCGTGGTCCTGTTTTGCCACTTACCCATATGCGTAAGTATTTCTTATTACCAATCCAATGCCACTGCAAGTGCTTCCATCGCAAACGAAGTGCTTCTGTTCCGTGCCTAACTCCCGTATTAACAAGGAACTCTATATAAGCAACGCATAGCGTTCGCATCTGTCTTGTGCGTTCTGTGTAGCTACTCTTTACCCAAGTCTCTGTATAACTTATCAACTCAATAATTTCTTCTTTATTAAATGCGGGGCGGGGTTGGCTCTTCTTGCCCTTCGCATCTAA
>Ga0364873_10783_pt1 | contig 11115 bp, 5 predicted proteins | sample ExccelAu500001D3_2_FD_206928 | JGI IMG/M metagenome (GOLD analysis project Ga0364873, IMG submission 206928) | Enriched cells from Trout Bog Lake Hypolimnion, Wisconsin, USA - BchlTB.Aug07.5000.01.D3 | ecosystem: Environmental > Aquatic > Freshwater > Lake > Hypolimnion/Profundal zone | place: USA... | reverse complement strand
GTGGACAACATAGGTGACCTTTGCTCCCGCGACGGGTTCGCCGAAGAAGTATCGGGCTTCAATGCTTGCTTGAATGGGGCTGCCCTGGAGCAGATGCGCCACGGGCACTTTGACGGTGACCTGGTATTCCGGCTTCTTGTACTCTTCGACGTAGAAGCTGCCGTTGCCCAATCCCGAGTAGATGTTTCCGCCTGTTCCGCCACTGTCAAGCCCAATGTTGTAGTAACCCAGGCCCGTATCGGATTCGAGATCGAAGTCTGCCGAGACGGTTCCGTGCGCTGAAAGCGTTACTTGCTTTTTGAGCACGGTTTTGTCGTCGGGGCCGGTCACGGTCAGATTGAGAGTCTGCTGCTGCGGCAGCTTGAGCGTGTCGTTCTGTTCGAGGCGAACCACGCCTTTGATGTGGACCGTATGTCCGGGCCGGTAAACGGGGCGATCAGTGTAGATGTAGGCCTTAGCCTGGCGCTGGTCCTGCTGGCCGAAGCCATAGCCGAAGGGAGACATGATGGCAGTATCCGCACCATGCCGCGCCATGATCCATACATTTTCCGGCTCCGCGCCTTGAGCGCCGCCGCGAACATTCATGGTGAGCGATGCAAAGCCGTCGGTGTCTGTGTCGCCGCTCGATTGCAGATTTCCGTTGCCCCAAAGCGCTACGCCGGCTTTGTCCACGGGCGCGCCGGTTTTGCGGTCGGCGACGTAGAGATCGGCAGTGCCATTCTCAGTGCGTTCCACGATGGCGATGCTGGTGACGATGGCAACGGTATATGCCTTGTATGTGCCGTCGGTGGCTTCTATGAGATAGATGCCGGCGGTGAGTCCATCCACGGGAAGTTGCTGCGTTTCGCTGATAAGGGCCGGCGGTGTTTCGAGCTTCCAGCGGGCGACGAGCTGGCTCTCATTGAGCAGCGGCACCTGGGCAAATTGAGTTGCGCCGACCACGCGGCTGCGCTTGCCGAGCTTGCCCTGACTTTCTCGGAAGCTGTCGCGGGCCTGGTCTGTAAACTGGCTGCGAAAAAAATGGCGGATCAGGAACCAGAGGCGGGCTTTAAAGTCGTGCAGCCGCTCAAGGAAGGTGCGCTGGTCTATCTGCTCCGCTGGCGAATAACTCTGCACACCAAAACTGTGCAGGTCCTTGAGGCCAGCGAAAAACTTTTGCGGATCGCGCACTTTGTAGACGCGGAACTCCAGCTCCGGCACGTTGCGGGCGATGAGCTGAATCTTGACGCTCTCGCCGGGAGCGAATGTCCGCGACGTGGACAGGGAGAAGGAACGCGGAGCATCCTTGTCTTGCGCATGGGCGGCGGAGACGAAGGCTAGAAGCACGAAGAGAAGTGCGGAGAGCGACGGGCGGAGCCTCATGGGGTTCCTCGCAGAATGTTCCAGCGGTAGACGCCGAGAAAGTTGGGGTTTGACGGTAGCGGCCGCCATTGCGGCTGCGGATGGTCGAGCAGATCGGCGAGAAGCACGCGGCGCAATTCGCCGGGTGTGCCGTGATCGGGGCCCCCGCGGACAGGTCCTTGTCCGTGGGGTGAATGGACGGGCCCGGTGTCATAGACGACCTCTGCGCCGGAGCCCGAGCGCGTGAGAATCATGGAGTGCCACGGAGATGACTGGCCGAATTGGCGGTAGAAAATCAGGTCGCCAGGCAGGGCGGCATGCACATCGCGAGTAACGAAGTATGTATTGCGCTCGACCAACGTTTTGGCGTCGGCAAACTGCGCAAAGGCGCCGTTTGAGATGTCGCCAGGCTCGAAGGCACCGGGCCGCACTCTGAAAAGAGCGTTTCCGAGAGGCGAGTGCGGATAGCTCCATGCGTGGATCTCGCCTGGAGACGCCGCAACTTCCATCCCGGTGGTTTCAAACCATCCTTCGTCATGACGCTTGAGGGCTTCGCGATAGGTGTAGCGCAGCAAGCTGGCACAGTCGGTAATCTCGGGCGGGCGATCGGCACGCGGGCGAATGGCCTGATACTCGGCAATGAGCGTGAACCAACGGCGAAAGGCAGCTTGATCGGCGGGATCGACAAGGCGCAGAAAATCAGGGGTACCATCGCCAAAGCGGTCGGTCCATGCCATCGGCGAGCGGTTGGAAGCCTTAAGAGCTGCCGCGCTCGAAGCGCGCACCCCGTGTTCGAAGGAGATCATGCGGCAAGTCAGCCAGGCCAAGCCAAGCATTGCGAACAGGACGCAATACCTCACGGGCAATGACATCATGCCCCACGGTTCCCAACGACTTGTGCCTGCCCTCAGGAGCATCACAAAACCGCCGAATCAAGCCTTGATTGAAGTGTCGAACTTTGAGTCGCATCCATCCTACTTGATTTGCCCAGAGCCTGCACTGCTTCTGCTCAATTGAAAAGCGGCTGCGCCAACTTCGCGATAAGACAACGCGAGGCGTTAACGCTCTGTTTACAGTGTGGCGATCGCGATATTCGTTCTTCAGAAATCATGAGAGTTCCAATAACTCCAAACAATTCGAGCATCCCGCCTCCCGCTGTTCAGTGAAACGAAAGAACCCCTCGCGTTACACAATCCAACCTGATGAAACAAGGTCGGGTAGGCTACCCGAACATGTATCGTTTTCATGTTCGGATGTTCGGGTTTCTGGAGTTCACAGCATGGAAAAGGAGTAAATTCAGCAAAGATCGTAAAGGACGCACTGGACAGCAGTCGCTGATTTGATTGGGTTTATGAATATTTGTTGGAGCTAATAAAGACACAAAACGTACTGGCGGAGAGAGTGGGATTCGAACCCACGTTAGAGTTTCCCCTAAACACGCTTTCCAAGCGTGCGCCTTCAGCCACTCGGCCATCTCTCCTTGGGGTGGACCGCCTCAATGAATTTAACATAATTGCCCGTCCTTCACCTTTCGGCGGTCACCTGGTCGTGCGAGACACAGGTCAAAGGAATTGCGGGGACATGACAAAACTCAATCCTGGGCATGGCGAGGCAGGCGTAAAGAGCTGAGTGGGGGAGTGTTCTAAATCACAATCAAATCCGTTTTTAGGGGGTGATGATTCTGGTAACGGTAACTAAAGGGTTAAAGAGTGAGACATCTGATAATGCGAGTGATTATAATCACGTACGGGCGTATCAATCGCTTGTCTTGAATCTTCTTTGAAGGGAATCCCGCCAAATGGCGACAGGAAACCTGACCCTGGGTCACGCACAGGGCCAAACCAGCGCGCGCCAGCGCGTAGTGAACGACTTCAGCATCAATGTAGCAACGGTGAACGGGTCCGGCTCGCAATCCGCCAATAGCATTCTGTTGAAGAGCATCTTTGGAATGGGTATCCCCGTTAGCGGGAAGAATCTGTTTCCATCGAATATCGCCGGACTCCCCACTTGGTACACGATTCGCGCCAGCAAAGACGGCTACGTAGCCCGCAAGCGCGAATCGGAAGTACTCGTGGCTATGAACCCCGAGACGGCAAAGGACGACATTCTGGCCGCCCCTACGGGCAGCGTCGCTATCTATGAAGAGAGCCAGAACCTGAAGCAGTACCGCGACGACGTGGCTTGCTATCCAGTTCCCTTCGACAAGATCACGGCAGCAGTGTGCCCTGAAGCCAAGTTGCGCAAGCTGGTCAAGAATATGGTGTACGTGGGCGTGGTAGCCCAGGTGCTGCAGATGGATCTTGCGGTAGTGGAAGCGAGTGTCCGCAAGCAGTTTGCTAAGAAGCAAAAGGTATTCGACCTGAACTACGGCGCAGTAAAGGCCGGCTATGACTATGCACAGGCCACCTTTACCAAGCAGGACCCGTACTTTATCGAGAAGATGAACTCGACGGCGGGCAAGATCATTATCGACGGCAACGCGGCCTGCGGCATGGGCGCTGTGTTTGCGGGAGTGACGGTGGTGGCGTGGTATCCAATTACGCCTTCCACTTCGGTGATTGAAGCTACGACCGACCTGCTTAAGAAGTTCCGCATTACGCCGGAGGGCAAGGCAACCTTCGCTGTAGTGCAGGCCGAGGATGAGTTGGCCGCGATCGGCATGGTGCTGGGCGCAGGTTGGGCCGGCGCGCGTTCGATGACTGCGACCTCTGGACCCGGCATTTCGTTGATGGCCGAGTTTACCGGCCTCGGCTACTTTGCTGAAATTCCTGGCGTGATCTTCGATGTGCAGCGTTCCGGGCCGGCAACAGGCATGCCCACGCGCACACAGCAGTCTGACTTGCTTTCTGTCGCCTTCCTATCGCATGGCGACACCAAGCACGTGGTTCTGCTGCCGGGTTCGGTGAAGGAGTGCTTCGAGTTTGGAATTGCGGCCTTCGATCTGACAGAGCGGTTGCAGACTCCGGTCTTTGTGCTCAGCGATCTTGATCTGGGCATGAACAACTGGATGTCCGATCCCTTCGAGTACCCCGCAAAGCCACTTGATCGCGGCAAGGTACTCACAGCGGAAGACCTCACTCGGCTAGGCGGGTTTGCGCGCTATCGCGATGTGGACGGCGACGCAATTGGCTGGCGCACACTGCCCGGCACAATGCATCCCAAGGCTGCTTACTTTACACGCGGCTCCGGACACAACGATGCAGCCGGCTACACGGAAAAGCCCGACGAGTATCAGGGCATCATGGAGCGGCTGACCCGCAAGTTTGAGAACGCCCGCAAGCTGGTTCCAGCCCCTGTCACCTATAGCAACGGGAAGTCCAAGATAGGCTTTCTGGCCTTCGGCACCACGGACTTTGCACTGCGCGAGAGCCTGGAACAAATCAAGAACGAGCATGGACAGAGCCCGGACTATATGCGCGTCCGTGCCTATCCCTTCTCGCACGAGATTCACGACTTCGTTGCCTCGCATGAACGCGTTTATGTGGTGGAGCAGAATCGCGACGCTCAACTGCAGAGCCTGTTGAAGCTCGATTTGCCGGCCGAACAAGTAACCAAACTGCGCAGCATCTTGCATTACAACGGACTGCCGATTGATGCGCGCACCATTACGGAAGAATTTGTTGCAAAGGAGGGCCTCTAAAAATGGCTACAGCAGTTCCAACACCGACACCGGCACCTAAAGTGAATCGCATCGGCCTTCCGATTCTTGAGTATCGCGGCGGCAAGTCAACGCTTTGCGCCGGCTGCGGCCACAACGCCATCTCTGAGCGCATCATCGATGCCATGTATGAGATGGGCGTGGAGCCGGAACGGGTGATGAAGATGAGCGGCATCGGCTGCTCGTCGAAGAGCCCGGCCTACTTCATGGCTCGCTCGCACTCCTTCAACAGTGTGCACGGACGCATGCCGTCGGTGACAACCGGCGCCGTGATGGCCAATGCAACCATGACCGCGCTAGGCGTCTCCGGTGATGGCGATACGGCATCCATCGGCGCGGGCCAGTTTGTTCACCTGCTTCGCCGCAATCTGCCTATGATTTACATCATCGAGGACAACGGCGTTTACGGCCTCACTAAGGGCCAGTTCTCGGCCACGGCAGATCTCGGCTCGAAGCTGAAGACCGGCGTGATCAATGAACTGCCGGCCATCGACACCTGCGCACTCGCCATCCAGTTGGGCGCCACGTTTGTAGGCCGTTCCTTCTCAGGCGACAAGAAGCAGTTGCTTGCCATGCTCAAGGCGGCCATTGCGCATAAGGGTACTGTGATGCTCGACGTGATCAGCCCCTGCGTTACATTCAATGATCACGAGGGTTCGACGAAGAGCTACAAATTCATGCAGGAGAACGACGAGCCGATCAACGAAATTGGGTTTGTGCCCAGCTTCGATGAGATCGACGTCGACTACGACTCCGGCCAGATCTACGACGTGCAGATGCACGACGGATCGAACCTGCGCCTGCGCAAGCTGCATGAGGACTACGACCCCACCAACAAGGCTGAAGCCGTGCGAACGCTCATGGATGCGCATGACTCGAATGAAGTACTCACGGGCGTCTTCTACATCAATACGCAGAAGCCTACCTTTGTGGATCAGCTGAATCTGGTGGAAGAGCCGCTGGGCACATTGCCTGAGTCGGTGACTCGACCACCGAAGTCCGCGCTCGATAGCCTGATGGCCAGCCTGCAGTAGGCCACTTGAAACTCTGCACGACAATCTGAGCTCTCATCGTTTCTGGACTTCTTGCGGAAACGATGGGAGCTTTTAGATTTATATCTCCCACCAATCGAACTTGATCATGCGCGGATAGTAGAGTCCTCCGCGAATGATCAAGCTGTCTCCATGCAGGTTGCGCAAGACGCGCGCATAGGCCTCAACCTGCGGCGCAAATAACTTCCGCAACTCTTCAAGCGATCCCGCCTCGCCATCCGCCTGCGCAGTCTTATAGTCGATGACCCACCATGCATCCGCGCCCTCTGACTGCGCCTGCAATCCAGCTTTGAGGACTCGATCCACCTGGACTGTCCGCAGGCCACCTGCGACGACTCCAGTCCAGCGCGTCTCGCTGGCAGCTTCTGCATGTGGAGAAAGTATCCATTGGCCCACGGAATCACGCGATGCGTTGAGTACAATTTCCATAGCTTGCGCCGCAATGCGCGTTGCCTGAAGACGCTCAATGCCCAGCGCGCGCACCTGTGATCCAATGCGTGACTTTGCCTTGGCGAGCTCTGCGCGAGCAGCATCCCACTCCAGCGTCTGCCGCAAACGCGCCAGCTCCTGCAGCAAGGAGTGGACCGCCGTACCGAGAGCTCGCGAGATAAGGCCACCCTGGTGCCGATCGTAAAGTTGTCCTGCGCCAGAGACAACAGTTCCCGTTGACTCTGTCTCAATTCCCTGCTCTGTCACCTGGTAGTCAGCCGGCAATCGCCACAGCGTGGTTGGCTTGATCGCAGGCGGCATTGCAATCCTGTTTCCTTCGCCGGACGCAGCAAGCGAGTACAACTCTCCCTCCTCGGCTGGTGCCTGCGACCTTTGCCAATCGGCAAACTGCTGTTCAACTTCTGTAGCCAGTGCGGGCCAGGCGGTTGCCAGCAAACTATCGTTCGGCTTAGTGAGAGAAAGCGTGCCATCTGCTCCAGCTTTGTACCCAATGCGGGCAAACAGATGCAACTCTTCCCGCGCACGCGTCGCAGCCACATACAGGATGCGCCGCATCTCCTGCTTTTCCCGCGCCAGAGCAACGCCGTCTACCCACTCTCGAACAGCGCCTTTGCCGGCACCTTTTGAGGCAAGCGGCGCAATGAGAAACTCCGCGATCTCACCCGATTCATCCGGCTCAGCCAGCCCTCGCTCCAGCCACGAAAGCAACCCGCTCTTTGTGCGGGCACCCTTGGCCTGCAGCTCAGGTACGATGACGACTTCAAACTCCAGTCCCTTGGCTTTGTGAATGGTCATCAACTGCACGCCGCACTCGCCGTCAGCCGCAGGATCCGGCAATGCTGTGAGCTTGTCCAACGCCGCGTCCAGTGCGGGGCCCATCGCATCGCGCTCCCCATTCGGCAAACCGTCAAGGCACTTCCATAGCAGATCCAGATTTGCGCGCGCCGCGGCATCGACACAATCCGCGCCCCCCATCCGCAGCCATGCCTGCTCCAGCCATGTGCCCAGGGTCTGCGCCGGAAACGCCTTGCGCCGCGCTGCTGCAAACTCAGCCGCATGCATCACGCGCAGCACAGCATTGCCCGCCTCCTGACCGATGAGCGCTATGCGCTCTGCCAACAAATCGGGCACTGGCCGAGCCATCCACTCTGCGTTGTCCGCGCTCGTCAGCGCGTGCAACTCGGCCAACGAAAGTCCACACCACGGCGCGCGCAATACACCAAGCCATGCCACTCGGTCCTGCGGATTCAGCAGCGCGCGAAGCAGGGCGAGTGCATCCAGAACCTCTGGTTGCTCCCGCAACTTCTCAAGCTCGATTGCGCGAAACGGAATCTGCGCCACGCGCAGCGCCTGAGCCACGGGGACCAGCGCCTTGCGGGCGCGGCCCAGCACAGCAATGCGGTAGCTCTGTCCCGCGGCGCGCGCCTGCTCAATATGCTCCAGATGGCTGCGAATCAGGGCAACTATCTCAGCCGTCTGTGCCGTGAGAGCCTCTTCCTTTGCCGCCTTCTTCGCATCGGCCGCTCCAGTACCAAGGCCTCGTTGCGCTTCGTTCATGAACTGTGCGTGTAGCAGAGGCTGCCGATCATCTTTCCGCACCAGGTGCAGACCGGCCGTGGGTCTTCTCGCAGCTTCAGCCCGCGTGAACACAACTTCGCTTCCGTCTTCCACAGCGAAGACGCTCTCGAAGGTGTTGTTGAGCTTGTCTACCAGTCCAGCCGTTGTGCGGAAGTTCGATGTGAGGCCCACGCAATCAAGCTTGAGTGCCTGGTCGTGCGGAATCTCAAGCCCTCCATCCCTGACGCGCGTGAACAACTCCGCATCGGCGTTACGGAAGGAGTAGATGGACTGCATCGGGTCGCCAACCAGGAAGCATGTGCGGCCCTCGCGCTCTGGCCATGCGCCAATCAGGCTCGTCAGTAGCTCGTGCTGCCGACGGCTTGTATCTTGAAATTCATCCACCAGTAAATGCCGAATCTTGTCCGCCGCATACAGCGCTGTCTCTGAAGGGATGCCGTCCACGCTGCGCAAAGCCAAATGAGCAATCTGCGCCACCTCGGTAAAGTCCACCGCTCCTGCCTCGGCAAACGCCACCCTCAACTCACCCGCCGCATGACGCAGCAACGCAAATGAAGCCTGCACAATGCACCACTCGTCTTCGCTATAGCGCAAGGGAGGAAGCTCCCTAACCGCGGCCAGAGCAGCTTCCAGGCCATCCACTCTACGTAGGTCTTCGATCAGCGCCGCATGGCGCGCCTTTTCTGCCTTTGCATGGGCTGGAAATCCGAATCTCACATCGACCTGCTTGCGAAAGGCTCCTTCCTTAATGAGCAACAGGTTGGCCAGGCACACGCATGCCCCGAGCGCCGCCGCCAAATCATCCTGTGTTTCAATCGGCGCAGTGGGAAACTCCACCAGTTCCGCCAACTCCCTATGCATTGCGCCGTTCAACTGCCCACATGCAAACCGCGCCAACTCCATTGCTTCCGTGCGTGCCTGCGGAACAAGATCGAGCAAGGCATTCAAGTGCAGCAACTGCTGCCGCGCCGCCCGCGCAAAAGGCCACTCCAACCGCTCCCGAAGCGCATCCCAATCCTGCTGCGGCGTAAACACAAAGCCATGCATCCACTTGTCGCGCTGCTCCAACATCTGCGCCAGCAGCTCTTCCATCTCCTGCCAACTGTTGTCGCGCCACAGCAGCAGGGTTTCAATCGCACTGCGCAACTCTGGATCAGCCTTATCAATCTGTTCCAGCGTACGTCGAGCCGCACGCCGGTATAGTTCCTGCGGATCGTCGAAGTTATCGAGACCTCCCCCGAGGCCCGACAGCAGTGGCTGCTGCAATGCAAGCTCGCGGCAGAACGCATCAATCGTCGCGATGCGCAACTGAGCCGGCAGTTCAATCAGATTCCATCCCATGGCTTGCGAGCGTGCCAGGGCACCGGCGCCCAATGCGCTCATTGAGAACTCATCCAACTCCGCGCTCGTCTCCTGACTCGCACGCACTGCGGCCTTTTCAAGTTCCGACAGAATCCTGTGCCGCATTTCGGCCGCTGCGGCATTGGTAAACGTGATGGCCAAAATCTGCCCCGGCTCATCCACTTCCGCGAGCAGCCGCAAAAAGCGCCGCGTCAGCAAGTCCGTCTTGCCTGACCCTGCGGGAGCCTGCACAAGAATCGAGCGGTCTGCATCAAGCGCTTTATCGCGCGAGGCCTGATCCGGAGGAAGCATGAGGGGCGCGTCGTTACTCATCCTCTGCCTCCTCGTCGTCCGTTCGCGACTCCTGAATTCGGCATAACGACTGCAGATCACACCGTTCGCAGGTCTCTGGATATTTTCGTGGATCTACCTCGGCACGACCATCGATATAGTCCGCCGCCATCTTTTCGATGTACTCCATCCAGGCAACATAATCCTCGGCATTGAAAGGCCTCTTTACCAGCGAATTGCTATCCTTAATCGCAGGCAGCAAAGTCTGTTGGGCACTGCTAACATGGCCCGCAAAGCAAACCTCACCGGGCTTGATTTTTGCGAATACCAAGCCGCTAATGCGCCCCGCAACGTCTCCATCCGCATTTGCACCTTCTTCAAACTCCTGCACGATTTTGTCGCGCAAAGACTCAGTAAGCCCGAAGCCCGCATAGAGCGGCACTTGTACATCGTCCGGACGCGGCAACTGCCACGAAGCCGGCGAAACGTTGCCGCTCTTGTAATCGATCACCAGCAAAGTCCCATCAAGGAGCCTGTCAACGCGATCCAATCGGAGCTTCAGTTCCAACCCGGCAACATTCGCATCTGTATTCAACTCCGTGCGCGCCACCACAAAATCAGCGCGAGTACGCTCATACTCCAACCACTCCGCAACCAGCCGCGTCAGCCGTACCGCTTCCAGTTTCATGTAGCGCTTTGGCATCCTCTCGCTGGCGGCGAGGAATATCCTGCTGCGCAAAGCCCGGTCGACATGTTCCTCAACGAACTTCGGCAGGTCCGCAATTGCCAGCAGTTCCTTCAGCGTGGAGATGCCGTCGGGCTTCCCTGCCCAGACGGAGTGCAAAACGGAATGCAAAAGCTGTCCGCGCTGGCTGGCCGTCAACCCGGCCTGCGCAGGCTCCCAACCCTGCGCATTCAGGCGCCCAGTTGCGAAGGCCCTGAACGGACACTGCGACTGCGTGCTGAGAATCGATGACCCACCCTTAGCGTGCATCGAAGCCAACAGCACTGAGCTTGCATCCTCAAAACACTTGGTGCGAGGTACTAGTGGCTCAGGAGCAGCAAGCTCCGCTGGCATGGGCAGGGGCGCGCCCGCAACCATTGTGATCAGCCTGGACGGACGCACGGCTACACCCTTCGCCTGGCGCGCATAGCTAAAGTGAACCTCCACAGCGGAGCCCACGAGGCGCATCGTGATTGCCTGGGCCAGTTCCCAGTCAAGCTGAGGCAAAGCATGGGGCATGTTTGCTTCGCGCTGCACATCAAACGGCAACAGCGGATTAGCAGCGCCGCCCACAGGCCATTCGTCTTCGCCGGCGCCCATCATCCAGATCGCGTCTGCTGTCAATCCGGCGGACTCAGCCGGGCCGGCGATTTGGATGGGAGCCTCGCGCGACTCAGGCG
>Ga0364873_10561_pt2 | contig 11118 bp, 11 predicted proteins | sample ExccelAu500001D3_2_FD_206928 | JGI IMG/M metagenome (GOLD analysis project Ga0364873, IMG submission 206928) | Enriched cells from Trout Bog Lake Hypolimnion, Wisconsin, USA - BchlTB.Aug07.5000.01.D3 | ecosystem: Environmental > Aquatic > Freshwater > Lake > Hypolimnion/Profundal zone | place... | reverse complement strand
ACTGGAAAATCGAACTGGCCAGCAAGGCTCAGTTGATCAGCTACAACGATATCTGAGCGGAGCTGAGTACCTCAGTCTACATGTTGCTTTGGAGTCTGCAAGGGCAACAATCTGCCTCGGAGCTATGAAGTTTCCCCGATAGTCCAGTCTCGCGGTCAGCTTGGGCAAGGTTAGAGTGGGTCTCAATCGTCGAAGTCAAACCCGAGCGCAGAAGAGACGGCCCATTCAGTCTACGTCCGATAACAGATATTCTGTATACTGATCAGCGAAGTGATTGCTGATCACCCACAACATCTTCTTCGTCGAATCAATTCCCTGTAAATCTGCCCGTAGGGATGCGAGTAGTTGCACCCTACATCTTGTACCGTCCAAGGTCCTCATCGTTCAGACCTTCCAACCACATCCGAAGTTGTTCCGCGCTTGGGCCTTCTGGTGGCCCCGCCGTATTCAATTTCGCTGTCTGCATCACGCTCTCTGACACAAATATCGGGCAGTCAGAACGCAGCGCCAATGCAATCGCATCCGACGGCCGCGCATCGATGGTCACCGGATCATCTCCCTGGCGCAGCCAAAGGACCGCTTTAAAAGTATCATCCTTAATTTCCGTGATGACGATCCGCTCCAGGCGAGCATTCAAGTGTCCGATCAGGTCCCGCAGCAGATCGTGGGTCATCGGGCGAGACGCTGACATTTTCTCGATCTCGATGGCGATTGCGTTGGCCTCAAAGATTCCCACCCATATCGGCATTACAGTATCCGAGGCAACATCCTTCAACACCACAATCGGCATGTTGGTGGCTGGGTCCATCATCAGCCCGCGAATTCTTACCTCGATGTCCATGATCTCCCTCTTTTAATCTGTATCAATCTTAGACTGATTCTCCCGCCAGGCTGTTTGGAAGTGCGGAAGTGATCTTTACCTGCTGATAACTTCCCGGCGCCGGAGCAATTGCTTGCGAGCACGTAAAATTCACGGGGGTATTCTGGCTATTTCGCCCTGACACTTGTCCGCGCGCAGGGTTCATCCCTTCCACCATCACTTCCATGGTTTGCCCTATATGTTTGGAATAATTGACCCGTTGTATCTCTCGCTGACGATCAAGCAATACTTGAAGTCTCTTCGACTTTTCCACTTCAGGGATCGAATCAATCATTACAAGCGCAGGTGTATTGGGTCGCGCGGAATACTTGAACGCGAAGACCACATCGTATTCCACTTCCGCCAGAAGATTCATAGTCTGAATAAAGTCGTCGTCAGTCTCGCCCGGGAAACCAACAATTATGTCAGTCGAAATTGAGATTGAGCGCTTCGCTGCCTTAATCCATGCAATCCGTTCCAAATACCAATCCGGAGTGTACTCCCGCGCCATTTGCTTCAAAATTTGTGCAGAACCAGATTGCACTGGCAAATGCACATGGTCGCAAAGCACCGGATAAGCATCAATCGCTTCCACAATGTCCCGAGTAAAGTGCCGTGGGTGGCTCGTAGTAAACCTGACTCGCCTTATCCCTGCCACTTGCCCAACCGCTACCAGCAACTCCGCGAAGGTCCGCTTCCCTTCCGGATCGCGATAGCTGTTCACGTTCTGCCCCAGCAACTGAATCTCGGTGAACCCCGCATCGGCGATTCGCCGCGCTTCCTCAACGACCGAAGTGGAAGTCCGGCTGCGCTCCTTGCCCCGCGTATACGGCACAACACAATAGGAGCAGAACTTGTCGCAGCCTTCAATAATGGTGATATAGCCACGATAAGGATTTTGGCGAGATGTGAACTCGGTCTCGAATGTCTCGTCGGTCTGCCGGTCGTCCAGGCCTGTGATCCGGTTCTCTCCAGCCTCAAGGCGCGAAAGCATCTCAGGGAGCTTCCGGTACGATGCAGATCCCGAAACGAGAGACACATAGGGTGCCCGCTCAAAGATCTTCTCGCCCTCCTGTTGCGCCACACAACCCAGTACCGCAAAGCGCTTGCCGGCCTTGTGCAGTTTCTTGTAGTCGTTGAGCCGGTTAAAAACCTTCTGCTCCGCCTTATCCCGGATCGAACAAGTGTTGTAGAGAATCAGGCTGGCATCCAGTTCGGCTTTCACTTGCCGGTAGCCCTGCTGCACCAGTGTTCCAATCACTTTTTCGGAGTCATGGGCATTCATCTGGCAGCCGAAAGTCTCCAAATAAAATGTCTTCTCGGTCGCCATTGTCATAATCCTCAGTATACCGTGATGCAAGTTATCAGAAGTCACGGACCATCAGGCCGCAAACCCGCATGGAGATAGGCCAGCAACGCTGCCATCTGCTCGTCCGTAAACCGGCCAGCAAACGCAGGCATCAATCCCCTACCCTTCAGCACCACTCGCGCCACATCGGTATCGGTCGCCGCAGCCCCGCTCGGCAGTTTTGCCTGCATAAACACCGCGTGCAAATTCGGCGGAATCTGCTTCAGATTTAAGTCGTTGTCTTCATGACAGTGCGCACAGCGTATGTCGTAGAGGTGCTTCCCTTCCGCCTGTTGCGGAGTCAGTGGCGGAACTGAATGGCACCCGCTCAGCAACAGGCTCAGACAGGCAAACCTTCCAGCAAACCGAATCAGCTGATTCGGTTTGCCTGACAACTCCGTTTCCCTGTCCGCCATCCCTCTAAGCCTTTTGGGCAAACTGGCCGCTCACATAATCCCAGCTCAGCACCATAAAGTACGCCTTCACATAACTCGCGCTCACGTTCATATATTTCAGATAGTGCGCATGCTGAGAGGCACTAACCCCACCCAGGGATATTCAAATCGGTCCCAGCTTTTACTGGACGACCACACCACAGGCGATGCGGTCACCGGAGTTGCCGGAAGGATCGTTCATGAGGTCGTCCGGTTTGGCGTGGATAACAAGAGCGGTGCCACCCTCGTGGAAAAGAGAATTGGGGCCATCGCCAAGTGTCGCGCCTGCCGCTGTAAAGGTGATTTTGGCAGTTCCCTTCTCTGAAACAACGAGATTGGGCAGATCGCCGACGTGCGGGTGCGGGGCCATGGTATTGTTTACGTCGTGATGGGAGCCGGTCGGATTAAAATGGCCTCCGGCAGTGGTGAAAGCCGGGCCGTCGCACTTGCCAACATTATGGATGTGGATGCCGTGTTCCCCGGCAGAAAGTTGAGAGACGGTTATCGAGACCTTGACGCCGTCAGAAGCGGTAGAGAATTTAGCATGGCCAATCGTGACCCCCTGCGCGTTCACAAGGTCGGCATGAGCGGATTTTGGCGCGGCAGCGTGAGAGGGAATGGCGGCTAGGGCTAGCAGGACAGATGCAAGGATGGGAAGTCCAATGCGCATCGTAGCTCCTCAAAGGGGATTTGGTTCTCCGTACGGAATGGATGGTACCATAGCAAGCGATACCTTCGCTGCTTGATGCTTCGCGTGACAACCAGGGTAGCGCAGGCGATGTTTACCGTTCGAAATCCCTGGAGCACCAGTAAATGTGACGGATGGAACTGATCGTGGATTTTTGCCTGGGTCTTGGCCGATCGGCTAGCTGCTCGGAGATTATGAGCGATTCAGAAATTAAACCGGTGCCCATGATCCAATCCGCGAATAACCGCTGCTTTGGCTGCGGGGACGCAAGTGTCTCAGGCTTGCGCTTAAAATTCCTGCTGGCTCCCGATAGGTCGGTGGTTTGCCTGCCTCAGATTCCCGAAACATTTGAAGGCCACCCCGGCTACCTGCATGGGGGCATCATTGCAACCCTTCTTGATGAGGCAATGAGCAAGGCCGTGCGTGCGCGCGGTATCACGTCCATGACTCGCAACATCGAGGTTGACTATTTGCGGCCAGTGCCATCCTGCACGCAGTTTCGAATCGAAGGCCGTCTCCTGCGCAGCGAGATGCGTAAACATTGGACCGAAGCAAGAATACTGAACGCCCGTGGCAAAGTTCTGGCCCAGGCAAAAGGACTTTTCATCGAACTGCGAGCCAACCCAAAGTCCATGGATATCCAAGAGCAAGAAGCCGATTCAACGGGTGGCCAATAGCTGAATCCAAGTAAGAGTACCCTATGGCACGCCCGCTGAGTGGCGTTTTCATCAAGAAGGGGCCACCGTCCAGGACCCTGCCTCGGGCACTCTTACTCGGATTCAGCTCTAAGCCATCCCGCCGTCTCAGACGCTCAAATCCACATTGCTTAGTGAACCATGTTGATTGTGTCCTGGGTGACTGTATCAAAGGTCGTCACCGACTTCGCATTCGCTTCAAACGCCCTTTGCGCAATAATCAGGTCGGAGAACTCCGCGGATATATTCACATTCGATGCCTCAAGCGACGCATCTTGCATCGATGCCAGTCCAGCCGTCCCTGAGACGCCTACCGACGCCGTACCACTCGCCAGCGTAGTGCTGTAATCGCCGTCGCCAAGCAACTTCAGCCCCTGCAAATTGCTCACGTTCGCCAGCGCAAGTTGTCCTACCTTCTCCTGCTGCCCATTGGAGTAGCTGGCCGTCACCGTTCCATCCGAGCCAATTGAGAAGCTTTGATATTGCCCGCTGGCGAAGCCGTTCTGCTTCGTCGAGGCTACAGCCGATGCAGTGTCCACCTGGCTGATCGTCGGTGTGCCGCTGGTTCCTAACAATCCCCAGCTGATCTTCAGATCGTTCGCGCCATCCGCCAACCCGGTAAAGCTCAGCGCGATCGACGAAACATCGCCCGCTGCAGTCCCTACCGTTGACGGAGCAGTGGCGCCTGCTGGCTCAATCGTGGTCAAATTACCGCTGGCGTCAAAGGTCATCGTCCCGGTTATCGGCGTAGACTTGCCGCTTGCAAAATCCGCCGCCGGCAACGCCACCGAGTAGCTCCAGGCATTGTTAGCTGTTTCCTGATACGTTACTGTCGCCACGTGTGGCTCACCCAGGGAGTCATATACCGTTACCTGTGCGGGAAACTGCGTACCTGTGTCGGCTACCGCATCCAGATTCGCCGTCATGCTCAGCGTACTCGTGGCCTGCGGCTCCTGCACTTGTCCCACCGGAATGTTAACCGCCGTCAGCGGCGCATTGGTATTCACCACGCCGTTCGCAGCCGGATAGCCCATCACGCTCATACCGCTTGCCGCCACCAGATTTCCGCTCGTGTCTGTAGAGAAGTTCCCCTCACGCGTGTACTCGTAACTTCCGTTCCCAGAGTTCACCACAAAGAATCCATTCCCATTCAACGCAACGTCGGTATTGTTGCCGGTAGAGTTGATCGCACCTTGGGTAAACGAAGTTTCATTGGAGGCCACTTGGACACCTGCACCAACCTGAATAGGATTTCCGGCTCCGGATGCTCCGACCTCCTGGTAGAAGAGATCCGAAAAGTTAGTGGTCTGCGCCTTGAACGCGGTTGTATTCATGTTGGAAAGGTTGTTTGCAATCGTATTCAGGGCGATCGAATCGGACTCGAGGCCCGTGAGCGGAATAAAGAAACTTGCCATGGTAGATCTCCTCTGTGTTTTGCCTTGCGGCTTTCAAGCGTTCTAGACCCGTTGGTCAATCCGTGTGAAAGGTTGCGACACTTATCGGTGTCCGTGCCATTGCCCATCGAGTGCGTGCGCTACGCCTAGGGCGGACTCCTTTGTTCTAGGCACACTCAGGTTCCCAGGAGCATATTGGTCGGCTGCAGCCTGCACCGCCGAGCCATCACTTGCTGCAACTCCTGTACTGTTCAGCGCGCTCAACTTGCTCGCGGTCACCGTCGATTGGGCAGTCGGAGTCACCGCGCTGCTGCTGGTCGAACCTGCTGGTGCGGTGGCAACCTGTGTTTTCGTAGTTGTGCCCGAGGTACCACTGGTTTTAGTTGTGCTGCTCGTTGTCAGCGTTTGGTTGATGCTGATCAACTGCTCCAGGCTGTTCACCTGCACTAACTGGTTTATGTACTCGTTGGGATCGGTGTTTGCCGTCGGATCCTGATTCTTCATCTCTGTCACAAGCAAAGTCAGAAAATCATTGGCAGAGACAGTGGCTGAGGTAGTGCTTGCGCTGGTCGAACTGCTCGACCCGCTGGTTGCGTTCGTTGCAGGTGTGCTCAAAGGAGTCGCACCCTTCCCTGTTAGCGTCTGTGCGACCTGTCCGAAGATTCCTAACGCTGATGCTGCCATTCACTCCCCCTTTGGCGACTAGTGTCCGCCTGCCTTCTCCCGATTGAGTTCATTCCTGCGCTCGCACACATTCGTAGACCTTCCCTTTACGCCATCACGGAAATGTGTTCGCCTGACGCTCCGCCGAAACCTGCACTCCTCGTCAGTCCATCCCCAACCTCGGTGATCTCACCCGCGACTGTAGTTTGAGCCGACAAAGCAGGCGTCCGAACTCCTTGCCGACTTTCCGAGGCTCCCCCTTGATCGGCAGCCTGCCCGTTGCCGTGTTCCATTCCTTGCTGCCTTGCGTCACCGCTACCAGAGCTGTCCGCTCCTCCCGGTGTAGTCAGGGTCACGGTTTCAACCGGTGTATGCTGACCCTGGAGATAGGTGTTCAGCCCTGCCATGTGGCCGCCTAGAGCCTGGGCCGCTTCAACGGTCCCGGGAACCACACTTGCATGCACGCCGCCCGCGCCAAGATCAGCGCGCACCCCAACCCAGCCCAAAGTCGGGTCCGTATAGCCTGCTTCCGCACTCTTTGCCCCGGCATGAATCCAGTTAGTCTTCGGAGCACCTTCCTGGTCGAGCGCCGCAAAGGTATCGTGCGCTCCAGACCCTGCAGCCCCACCTTGCAACTCCCCGTTTCGATCAGCCAACGTACTCGTGCTCACTCCCCGTTGTGCACCCGCTGAATCGCGCACCAGACCAGAGCCATCGCTCAGTGTGCTGGCAACGGGGACTGATGTTTGCCCCGTTTCGCGCAATTCAGTTCTGTGTGTGGTCCTCGAAAGGGACTGCTCGCCTTCATGCTTCCCTGCCGGCACCGATGGTACCGCTGATTGCAGAGATTCGTTGGATGAGGACTGTGAGAGGGCGTCTCGGGAACCGGATTTTTGAGTCTCAGATCTATTTGACAGCGAAGAGATACCGCCCGGATGCCCATTTGTCATCTTCGAGGTGCTTTGTTTTTCATCTGCCGATAAGGTGCCGCTACTCATGGGAGGCCTAACATCTCGACCAGCAATCCCCGGTTCGGAGCCCAGCTTTCCTTCCATCGACGCCCCGACACTCTTGGCTGGATGCTCATCGAGTGGATGCGATCCATACGATCCTTTCGGTTCGTTGAATCCTTGAGAAACAGCGGTTGGCGAACTCGAAGCATGCAGTGCGGACTCGCGATTCGCAAATCCTGTAGCTGAGAAAGCATTGCTCCCTTTGCCCGCTGGCGCTCCTGGTCCCCCGCTTCCCAACCTAGTGGTCTGTGTCGCGCTTGCTGATTGACCGTTCGTCGCAACAGGCATCACCGCAACGGCCGTTGCTCTCGTATCCGAATCTCTACTTGTAGGAGTCCCGCTGGCTATCACCGACTCTCCCTCGACGGCCTTGATGGAAGGAGATGGGGCAAGGTTGCTCATAGTCTCTTGCACTCTCGAACTGGATCCGACTTTCTCACTCTCGCCAGTTGCATGCAGTTCTTCAACGGTGTTCGGGGAAGGCCCGGAACCAGAAATTATTGCGTTCCCAACTCCCGTCTGCTCGGTCGTGAGATCCAGAGAGTTGCTTGTACGATTGGAATCATTCTGCCCCGTTGTTCGTTGTGCCATCGAAGGCACTGCACTCTGACTTCCGGCGTCCCGCGGAACGCCTGCCGTCACCAATAAATCTAGGTTGCTATCTGACCCTCCGGCCGGAGAGTCTGCAGCAAGCTCGCCGGACATGGGGTCAGACTTTGTCGTAACTGAGACAGTTCCAGTATGCGTGTCTTGGATCACGATGGGAAGAGGAGGCTGCGGTATCCCCGCCGCCATTACCCGCAACGAACTCATGCTCGTTGTTTGGACCGAAGAAGACTCGAGCGACTGTGCCTGATCTCCGGCAGGGTTCTTTTCGTCCTTCAATGTCTTGGTGGATTCTGAGGCGCGCGGCGACTTCGCAGCTGCCGCACCTGGTCGGGGCTTCGTCGATGGATCAGTCTGAATCTGGCTTCCTTGAACTGCAGAGTTTGTCGCTTTCAATTGACTGCTGGTCCGCGTATGCGCCGTCAACACACCCTTCCCCAAAGCAGTTCCCGGTGCGACAACTCCACTGCCTTGCCTGGCTCGCCCGTCCGTAGTACCGGAACCAGATGGATTCGAGGTCATGACCCGCCTCGTTCCTGCTGGCAATAGGTTGGCGGTATCACCCACATCTGAAGAGGACGCTGCTAGTGGATCTGTGGCATCTCCCAAAGCTGCGAGTACTGACTGCCACTTCGTCCGGAAACTCTCCGCACCGGCGTCCAGGGAGGAATGCATTCCCCCAGTCGCTCCCAGAACACTTCCTTTGCCTGCACCGGTTGCTGAAAGGGAGAACCCGAAATCGCTTAGAGTCGATCCGGTCACTGCTCCTGCCAACGTCGAGATGGATGAGGCAACGGTCATGCCAGGAGAAGAAGCAGATGACGTGCCAATGGGGAGGGGGACGGGTTAGAAAGGTATCAAGAAGATGGGCAACTGTTCCCGGATCAGGAATCCACAGTAGAAATAGGTTGATATTCTCTCAAGTTTGATCGTTCGAGAGTTCTTCCGGTCGCTCACGCACTGCGCCGCTCATCTTCTCTGGTTGTCTTGCGCTCCCGGTGCAACGAAGCCTGTTTAGATACCAGTCGTCCAATGCCTGTTGATTCCGTCGACCTGCTTTCACCGCTTCGCGCGCCTCCGCCTCTTCAATCAGAGTCTCCGCCTGGCGCCGCTCGACGCGCTTGGCAAGAAACTCCTTCTGCCGCGTCGCCACTATCCCCTCAGCCTCTCGAACGCGTGGCTCCAGGAAAGCGGCAACTCTCGTCGCGGTCTCTGTATCCTGGATGCCCGCCCATCGATCCATCACATCGCCGCTCTGCGCGCTTGCATGCACGAGTTGTCTTCCGTTGCGGTTCCGTTCTATCGCCGCATCCAGACGCTGCTCCAGCAGGCGCAAACTGCCGACTTCGGAATCGAGTGCAGTCTTGGCTTGCTCCTCCTCAAGTTCGAGAACGCGCAGCAAGCGTCGCATCGCAATCGCGACAGCCATCTTCTAGATCTCCCCCGCCAGTGCCGAGAGGAGCCCGACACAATCCTGAAAGCCCACCCTCTCATTGGAATTTTGCGTCAGAAACGCGCGAATTCCGGCGCGGGCACTCAAGGCACGATCCAGATCCGGGTCCGCGCCAGGCTTGTATGCTCCAATCCGTACAAGGTCCTCCGAGCGCGCATAAACAGCCATCAGTTTGCGCAGTAGCGAGGCATTCTCCCGGTGCCCCGTTACAGTAACGGCCGGCATCAGTCTGCTGATCGAGTCCAGCACTTCAATGGGGGGATACCAACCTTCCGCCGCCAGAGTACGCGACAAAACTAAATGCCCGTCAAGCAGAGAACGTACCGCATCCACCAATGGGTCCTGCTGATCGTCCCCCTCCATGAGTACCGTATAGAACGCGGTAATCGATCCCACTCGAAACTGGCCTGCCCGTTCCACCAGTCGTGCCAGACGAGTGAACACTGAAGGAGTATACCCCTTGGCCGTCGGCGGTTCTCCGGCAGCAAGCCCGATCTCGCGTGCCGCCATCGCAAATCGTGTCAGCGAATCCAGTACGAGAAGAACATGCTTGCCCTCTGCGGCAAATGACTCAGCTATCGTGGTTGCAGCCAACGCCGCGCGCATGCGCTTCAGCGGAGATTCATCCGAGGTAGAAACAACCACCACCGAGCGCGCACGTCCTTCCACACCCAGCGCATCCTCCAGAAACTCGCCCACCTCCCGGCCTCGCTCTCCAACCAGGCCCACCACGGTTACATCGGCCTCTGTGTTGCGGGTCATCATGCCGATCAGCGTGCTCTTCCCGACTCCCGATCCGCCGAAGATACCTACCCTCTGTCCTCTGCCCACCGTCAAAAGTGCGTCGATCCCCCGAATGCCGGTTCCCAACGCAGTTCGAATTGGAGTTCGATCCAGCGGCGAGCGAACAGCTCCATCCAGCGGCAACGTCTTTGCGCCCCGCGGTTGATGGCCTTCGTCGATCGAATCGCCCAGCGCATTCAAGACCCTCCCGATGAGAGCCGGACCCACTTCGATCTCCGGCCTCACTCCAAGTGCGGTTATTGTGTCGCCGAAGCGAATCCCCTCGGTCGTCTCGGCGGGCATCGAGAGCACGTGCGAGCCGCGAAATCCAATCACTTCGACAAAGTGATTCAAGCCTTGTTGGTCGGTAACCTCACAACACTCGCCAACCGATGCAATCGGCCCGGCCGACTCAATGGTCTGCCCCACCGACTCCAGCACCTGCCCGCGCCAGCGCCAGGGTTGACCGCGCTCAAGACGGGTAAAATACCGATCCAATAGCCCCTTCACCCGTTGCGCTCCCCGCCGTTCACGGCCGTGGTCTCCAGCCCTGCGCTTGAATCCTCCGGTTGCCCCTCACGCCGCCCGGTTATCTCTCCGCCAACACGATCAAAAAAGCCACGCTCAATTTCAGCCAGTTGCGCCCGAATTCCGAGATCGACTGTTCCCATTCTTGACTCGATGAAACATTCTCCCAACCGCATCCCATCGCCCGCAACGAGGGTGGGCTTCAATGCCAGATTGGGCAGGTGAGCAACGGCGTCGTTCCAGAGATCTAGTTCGCCGGCCGGCACTTTCAGGCGAACCTCAGTGGATCCAGCCAACTGCCCCAACGCGACGCGTACGGCGCCAGTCAGCAGGAGCGGGTCCATCTGCGCCTCGCGACGCAGGATGCGCGCTGCCACGGCAAGCGCCAGCCTTACGACCTCCTTTTCCACGGTGTGCAGAAACCGGTCCCGCTCGATCGCAAAGCTTTCTATCAACTGCTGAGACTGTAGAACTCGATTCCGCTCCGCTCCCGCCAGTGTCGCAGCCTGTGCCTCTCGTTCCGCCTGCCGTCCCTCCAGTACTCCGCGCTGCCGACCCTCCTCAAACGTGCGGTGCTTCTCTTCCGCCAGCTTCTTTTCAAAGCTCTCCCGTTCCGCGAGGTTGGAGTTCTCTGGGCCCGCCTTGCTGCCATGC
>Ga0364873_10782_pt1 | contig 11123 bp, 6 predicted proteins | sample ExccelAu500001D3_2_FD_206928 | JGI IMG/M metagenome (GOLD analysis project Ga0364873, IMG submission 206928) | Enriched cells from Trout Bog Lake Hypolimnion, Wisconsin, USA - BchlTB.Aug07.5000.01.D3 | ecosystem: Environmental > Aquatic > Freshwater > Lake > Hypolimnion/Profundal zone | place: USA... | reverse complement strand
CGCTGATCAGGAAGCTGTGGAAGCCGCTGATCGGCGACAGCCTGGACCATTATTTGCTGATTGCCGGAGAGATTCTGCGCGAGGAAGAATTGGCCATCTGGGCGCAGTTCAATCCGCCGGGCGGGGGCGGGCCGAAGGGCCGGGAGAGCGAACGCAAGCAGGGCGGCGGGCCGGTGGCGACGGCCGAGGTGCCGGAGTTCAGCAGCGCGGCGCACGAGTACGAGAAGTTCAGCGCGGACACGGCGTGGATGCCGACGACGGTGCTGATTGCCAAGAGCACGTACGTGTGGCTGGCGCAACTGAGCAAGCAATACGGACGGAGCATTACCAAGCTGGACGAGATTCCCGACGAGGAGCTGGCGACGCTGGCAGCGCGCGGGCTGAACTCGCTGTGGCTGATTGGCGTGTGGGAGCGGAGCCGGGCCTCCAAGACGATCAAGCAGTTGTGCGGGAATACGGACGCGGTGGCGAGCGCGTATTCGCTGTTCGATTACGCGATTGCCGCGGACCTGGGCGGGGAGGCTGCGTACATCAATTTGCGGGACCGGGCGTACCGGCACGGGGTGCGGCTGGCCAGCGACATGGTTCCGAACCACATGGGGATCGACTCGCCGTGGGTGGTGGAGCATCCGGACTGGTTTATCGCGCGGCAGGACTCGCCGTATCCGGCGTACAGCTTCAACGGGCCGGATTTGTCGCAGGACGGGCGGGTCGAGATCAAGATTGAAGACCACTATTTTGAGCAGTCGGACGCGGCGGTGGTGTTCCGGCGGCGGGACCGGGCGAGCGGAGAGACGCGGTACATCTATCACGGGAACGACGGGACGAGCTTTCCGTGGAACGACACAGCGCAACTGGACTACCTGAATCCGGCGGTGCGGGAGCAGGTGATTCAGACGATTCTGCACGTGGCGCGGCTGTTTCCGGTGATCCGGTTCGACGCGGCGATGACGCTGGCGAAACGGCACTTTCACCGGCTGTGGTTTCCGGGGCCGGGCGCGAGCGGAGCGATTCCGTCGCGGGCCGAATACGGGATGAGCCAGGCGGAGTTTGACCGCGCCATGCCGCACGAGTTCTGGCGCGAGGTGGTGGACCGGGTGGCGGCGGAGGTGCCGGGAACACTGCTGCTGGCCGAGGCGTTCTGGCTGATGGAAGGGTACTTTGTGCGCACGCTGGGGATGCACCGCGTGTACAACTCGGCGTTCATGGTGATGCTGCGGGACGAGGACAACGCCAAGTACCGGTCGGTGATCAAGAATACGCTGGAGTTCGACGCGGACATCATGAAGCGGTACGTGAACTTCATGAGCAATCCCGACGAGCGGACGGCGATTGACCAGTTTGGCAAGGGAGACAAGTGCTTTGGCGTGGCCGCGCTGATGGCGACGCTGCCGGGGCTGCCGATGTTCGGGCACGGGCAGATTGAGGGATTCACCGAGAAGTACGGGATGGAGTACCAGCGGCCGCGCTACGACGAGACGCCGGACAAGTGGCTGGTGGAGCGGCACGAGCGCGAGATTGCGCCCCTGCTGAAGCGGCGCGCGCTGTTTGCCGAGAGCAGCAATTTTTTGCTTTACGACTTTTTTCAGGATTCTGGCTCAGTGGACGAGAACGTTTTTGCCTACTCCAACCGCAACGGCGGGGAGCGGGCGCTGGTGGTGTACAACAACCGCTACGGGACGACGCACGGGACGGTGGATTTCTCCGCGGCCTACGCCGATAAGGAAGCCGGGCAACTGCGTCAGCAGCGGCTGCGGGAGGGGTTGGGGCTGAGCGGCGACTCCGCAATTGTGGTTTCATGGCGGGATTCGCTGACGGGGCTGGAATACCTGCGCCGGGCCGGGGAACTGGCCGAGCGCGGGCTGACGCTGGACCTGCACGCTTACCAGTGCCATGTGTTTCTGGATTGGCGCGAACTGCGCTCGACGGCCGAGCAGCCGTGGGACCGCTTGTGCGATCAACTGCGGGGCCGGGGCGTTCCCAGCCTGCACGATGCGCTGGTGAACCTGGAGTTGCGGCCGGTGCACGATGCGCTGGCTCAACTGCTGGACCCGGCGGTGGTTCGCCTGTTTGCCACGCTGGCCGAACATCCGAGCACCGCGGCGCAGGGAAAAGGCAAGAAGATTGTGCAGGAGCGCGGCGAGTTCTTTGAGCAGGCCTGGGCGCGCTGCGAGTCGTTTTTGCGCGCGGCGCAGACGGCGTACGGCTCACGGATTGCAGGCCAAACCCGGCAGCCGGAGGGCTACCTGCCGACCAATCCCTCACTGCTGGCCCCGGCGTTCCGCGAGCGCTTGCGCGCTGCGATGCGGCTGCCCGCCATGGAGGCGCTGTTCCCGGTTCCGTGGACGGTGGCCGCCCGCCGCATGCTGCCCAGCGCCAGCCCGCAACTGACGGCAACGGCGATGTGGGGCCCGATCCTGGGCTGGTGCGCCCTGGAGTTGCTGGCTGAATCGATTGATGTGGAAGAGCCGGAGCGCGTGGCGCTGGACCTGTTTGACCGGCTGCGGTTGCGCGAGCCGTTTGCCCAGGCGTTTGCCGCCCTCGGGTTCGAGGCGGAAGAAGGCTGGCGGGTTGCGGCCCGCATCAAGGTTGTGCTGCTGACCGGCGCCGGAGTTGGCAAGCCGGAGGAAACGCCTGCCGAGACCGAGGCTGAAGCCGAGGCGGAGGCTGTTGCAGCGGCGCCGGCAAGTGATGAAGCGGCAGAGGCGGAGGTTGAACTGGTGGCGCTTTCGCCGGCATTGTGGTTTGACCCGGATGTGCGCTGGCTGAGCGGCGTGCATGAAGCCGAAGGCCACTCCTACCTGATCCGCGAGCGGTATGAAGAGCTGCTGTGGTGGCTGCTGATGCCCGCGCTGATTCGCCTGGGCGGGGAGGCCGCGCCAAGCCGCGCCGCGGTCCATACGATGAGCAAGAACGTCGAGGAGGCGCTGGCGACTGCCGAGGCTGCCGGTTACCGCATCGACGTGCTGCTGGGGCTGGATAAGGAAGAGCCGGAGCCGGTCGAAGCGCCGGTGGCGGACGGCGAGCCCGTTGCGGCGGAGGCGGAGACGTTGCCGGCAGAGGAAGCGAAGGCAGAGAGCGCGGAAACGCCGGGCGACGCCGCGGCTGGGCCGGTGGAACCGGCCTAGTGTCCTGAGTCTTAAATAATCATCATAATAATGATGGCTTTGCGCATCGAATACAGTAGAGGGTATCGATGCGCACAGGTCGTCCAGTAGCGGTTGTGACGGTTACTGCCGAGCAGCGGTTGGAACTTGAGGCTTGGAGTCGGCGGCCCAAGACCGCGCAGGCGCTGGCCATGAGGTCGCGGATTATTTTGCTTGCGGCACAGGGTGGGAGCAACAAGTCGATCGCTGTGAAGCTTTCCACCACTCCTCATACGGTGGGTAAGTGGAGGAAGCGCTTTGCCTGTTGGGGCAACGACGGTTTGTTGGACGAACCGCGTCCGGGCACTTCGCGAAAACTCAGCGACAAGCAAGTGGAGTTGGTCTTGGCGCGTACCTTGGAGAGCCAGCCTGAGGCCGCTACGCATTGGTCGACCCGCGATATGGCCAAGGCCTGCGGGCTGAGTCAGTCCAGCGTCAGCCGCATCTGGCGTGCCTTTTCTCTGGCGCCCCATCGCTCCGAGACTTTCAAGCTTTCTCGCGATCCGCTGTTCATTGAGAAGGTGCGCGACATCGTTGGCCTGTATCTTGACCCGCCCGACCGCGCCCTGGTGTTATGCGTGGACGAGAAGAGTCAGATACAAGCCCTGGATAGAACCGCACCGCTGTTACCCATGCGTCCAGGGCAGATCGAACGCCGTACGCACGATTATGCGCGTCACGGTACCACCAGCCTGTTTGCCGCCCTCGATACCAAGTCCGGCGAATTGATCGGACAGACGCAGCGTCGCCATCGCTCCGTCGAGTTTCGTAACTTCCTCGACACCATCGAGCAAAACGTTCCGCCTGAACTGGATGTGCACCTGATTCTGGACAACTACGGAACGCACAAAACGCAACTGATCCGCGATTGGCTGGCGAAAAGGCCGCGATTCCATCTGCACTTTACGCCCACTTCGGCCAGCTGGCTTAACCTCGTCGAACGATGGTTTGCACAACTGACTGACAAGCAACTCCGTCGCGGCGTACACCGCTCAACCAAAGAACTGGAGACCGCTATCAGGAGCTACATACAGCACCACAACAAAAATCCAAAGCCATTCGTCTGGCACAAAACTGCAGACCAGATCCTCGATTCCGTCGCCCGATTTTGTACGCGAACTTTAGACTCAGGACACTAGGCCGTATCGACATATAGGGACGGCGGAACGGCCCAAAATAGCAGCCCAAAAGGAATTGAAGGCAATTGCAGGAGAAAACAACCGCAGTCATACATGGCGCATGGCGTCATCCAAGGCCATGAAAATAGAGTAAGCGATCCGCGTTGGCGAAGGACGAGGATCTGTGGAGCCGGTGTAGCCCGCACCGCAGTCTGTCCAGGATATCGCCGCGTAGCCAAGACTGTAGCTGAACGTTAAGCACGCAGGGCAGACTGAACCCTGTTGCCGATATCCCCTGTGCAGATCGCGCATGGAGGGCCTATGGAGGTTATTCTCAGTTGCTGTGCCGGTTTGGATGTACACAAGGACAGCGTGGAGGCTTGCGTTCGCCGGACGAGTGCAGGCGGCAAGGTAGAGCATGAGGTTCGCCACTGGGGAACCACGACGCGTGAACTGGTGGAGATGTCGGATTGGCTTTCATCGCTTCGAGTCACGCACGTGGCTATGGAATCGACGGGGGTGTACTGGAAGCCGATCTTCAACATCCTCGAAGAGCATTTCGAGATTCTGCTCGCCAACGCTCATCACCTGAAGAACGTCCCTGGGCGGAAGACTGACATCAGGGACTGTCAGTGGATTGCGCAGCTGTTGCAGCACGGGCCGCTGAGAGGCAGTTTCATTCCTCCGCGCCCGCAACGGGAACTGCGCGATCTTACCCGGCAGCGGACGCAGTTGGTCGATGAGGCGAGCAGGATTTCCAATCGCGTTCAGAAGGTGCTGGAAGACGCCAACGTGAAGCTTGGTTCGGTGGCCAGTAACGTAGTTGGTGCATCGGGACGGCTCATGCTGGAAGCGATTGTGTCCGGCCAGGATGACCCTGCACAGTTGGCAGACCTGGCCAAGCGGCGGTTGCGAGCCAAGATTCCGCAACTGGAGCAAGCTCTTTACGGCAAGCTCACAGAGCACCACCGCTGGATGCTGGGCCTGTTGCTGGACCAGTTGAAATCGACCGAGCAGTTCATCGCACGTCTGGACGAGAGGATCGCAGAACTGACGCGCCCTCAGCAGCCCGTTTTGGAGAAGCTGGATGCAATTCCGGGAGTTGATCGGCGCGTGGCCGAGGTGTTGCTGGCCGAAATCGGGCCGGATGTGACACCGTTTCCAACGGATGCGCATCTTGCCTCCTGGGCGGGCATCTGTCCAGGCAACAACGAGAGCGCAGGCAAGAAGCGCAGCGGCAAGACCACCAAGGGAAGCCGGTGGTTACGCCAAGCGCTGGTGCAGGCCGCGTGGGCGGCCAGCCACAAGAAAAACAGCTATTTTCAGGCGCACGCTCGCAATCTCATGCACCGTCGAGGCCGCAAGCGAGGCCTGGTCGCAGTGGCCCACTCGCTGCTCACCGTCATCTACCACATGCTCAAGGACGGGACCGTCTACCGCGACCTCGGTCCACAGTTCCTCGATCGGCTGCGAGCTACTCACTTGATTCGGTTCCACGTCCGTCGACTCCAACATCTCGGCATGGAGGTGTCAGTCACTCCAGCAGAAGCATGAATTTTCAGGGCAGATCCTTCGACTCCCTGCGCTGCGCTACGGTCGCTCAGGATGACAGTCATATTATTTATCAAGCACTTACAACATACCTATATGTCGATACAGCCTAGTGTCCTGAGTCTAATGTTCTTAACATAATTGCCGCTGTCATTCTGAGCGCACGGGGCCCCAAACGTTCTTCAGTTTGGGGGTGGTAAGCGAAGAATCTGCGGTTGCTTCTCCTTTATTTTTGACGCGGACTTTAGACTCAGGACACTAGTGTAGTGCGTCACAAATAGAATCCAGTATGGATCGGGTCTCATCTTATGATGAGGAGACTCATCATGCGTGTTGCCCGTCCCATCGTGCTCGATGAAGCAACCCGGAAGGAACTTCAAAAGCAAGCGCGTGGCCGCTCGGTCTCCGTGCGCGTGGCTCAACGCAGCCTCATTGTTTTGCTCGCCGCCGATGGTTTGCAGAATCTTCAGATCGGCGCTGAACTGAACATCAGTGTGCGGATGGCGGCACTGTGGCGCAGGCGGTTTCTCTCGCTGGGCATCAAGGGCCTGCTCAAGGATGCGCCCCGGCCCGGCCGTACGCCTTCGATTCCCGCCTCCACCGTCGAACAAGTGATCCGCAAAACCACGCAGACCACCCCAGCCAATGCGACGCACTGGTCGACACGAGCCATGGCGCGGGAAGCAGGTATCTCGGAAGCCAGCGTGCGGCGCATCTGGCATGCGCATGGGCTCAAGCCGCATCGTGTGGAGAGCTTCAAAATCAGCCGCGACCCGGAGTTCGTCGACAAGCTGGAAGATATCGTCGGCCTTTACTTGAATCCGCCCGAGCACGCACTGGTTCTGTCGGTCGACGAGAAGAGCCAGATCCAGGCGCTGGACCGCACCCAGCCCGGCCTGCCGATGAAGAAAGGCCGCGGCCAGACGATGACCCATGATTACAAGCGCAACGGAACGACGACGCTCTTTGCCGCGCTCAACACGGCTACCGGCGAGGTCTATGGTCTGTGTCAGGAGCGTCATCGTCATCAGGAGTGGCTGAAGTTCTTGCGGCTGATCGATGAGACCGTCTATGCGGACAAGCAGGTCCACATCATCTGCGACAACTATGCCACACACAAACATCCCCGTATCCAGCGTTGGCTTCAAAAACACAAGCGCTTCCATGTGCACTTCACGCCGACCTCGGCCTCTTGGCTCAACATGATCGAGCGTTTCTTCCGCGACCTGACCGATAAGAGAATCAGGCGCGGTGTGTTCCAGGACCTGGAGCAGTTGATCATGGCCATCGGTGATTACATCGACAAACACAACGCCAATCCGAAGTCGTTCATCTGGACCGCTAAGGCCACCGATATCCTGGAAAAGGTCACCCGCGCTCAAGCAGTCCTGAATAATCGCCTAACTGTGTGACGCACTGCACTAGCGGCTTTGCAGGAATAGCTATAACGATGTTGGTAATATAACTGACTCGAGTGTCCCGATGGCCTGGAGAAACTCCTGCATGATTGCTGAGCTGGCAGTTACATTGTCAGGGTGCAGGAGCAGCACAACGTCTTTTTCCGCGGCTTCACTCAAGAGCCATTGAATTGGAAATTTCTTTGTATCCCGCCAATACGGTTCCAGCCAAAAAGCAGAGGGGAAGTAGAGAAGCCCATCATCCTGAGTGGGCCTGAGCTGCGGATCTTCCAGGTTGCCGAAAAAGATATTCATCCCGGCCCGCTTGCCCCATGGCAAATACCTTTCCGGCTCGTAGGGGGCATAGTGATGACGGCCCAGGCAGAGGCGGCCTGATCCGTGTTTCGAGAAGGAAGTCACGGGACGTCCCAGTTCCTGCTGAAGAGACTGGAGTTCTTCCTGGAACGTTTCAGCCGAGCGCGAATTTTCCAGATGGAGGCCAAACTGATGTCCCCCTGCCTCCATTAATTCGCAGACTTCCGATGTGGGGTACGTGCACTTCCGGAAGAAAACATAGGCAGATTTGCCGTTTGCGTTCAGGATGCGAAGGATTGTCTTTAATTCATCGAGGTAACGCAGCCACTCCATGCGCGGCAGGAAATAATCCGAACTGATGCGACTGGCAACATGGCGTACGAATCCCTTTTGTCCGTAAGGGCGGTCCACATCAATTCGTACAATAAGCGCCATGTACTGGTCCCTTTATCTCAGAGTACTTGCAGTGCGTTGTCAGGCTGCCGGCGTAGCCTGGGACGTCGCAGTGATTCCGTTGTCTATCACTTTATACAACTCCTCTTTGAGCGTATCCCAGTTGAACTTTTTAGCGAACTCGGCGCTCTTGCGTGCCAGTTCTGCCCTTTTTTCGGGGTCCGCATAGAGGCGGCAGATGGCATCGGCTAATTCGTCGACATCCCCCGGCTCGTAATACACTACCTGGTCTTCTCCAAAGTAGTACTGAATGGCCAATAACCGCGGAGCTATCACAGGAATGCCGAGATGCACATATTCCAGCAATTTCACCGGGAGCATATAGTCGGTGGAAACATCGCGCCGATTGGGAATAATCCCAACGGACGCGCCTTGAATCATCTGCGCAATGGAACCAACGCTGAACAACTTCTTGCTAAAATAAATCCTATCTTTAACGCTGGACGCTTTGATCTGCGCTTCAAGTTCGTTTCCGGCATCGCCGTCGCCGTATATTTCAAGCCGTGCATTGGGACATGAGCCAGCAGCTTTGGTGAAAGCGCATACGGCCAAGTCGAGTCCAAGGCGCTTGGCGATGGTCCCATGATAGACAATTCGGAAAGTGTTCTCTGTTGGGGTAAGCGGGCCATCACTACGAAAAACCAACGGATCAGGCACATTGGGCAGCACCGTGATCTTCGCTCGGGATGCGCCACGCTTGCAGAGAACATCCCGGTGCGGATCATGAACGCAAATGACCTGGTCAGCCAGCCGGATGCTGAACTGTTCCTGAAATTTCAAGAATCGGATCAGCGGGTGTTTCTCGGAGATTCCGAATTTGGACATGTACAACTCTGGCATCATGTCGTGGATGTTCAATACGAGTCTAGCGCCGAAAAGTTTAGGAATAAGTCCTACCAGAGCAATAAAATCCGGCATGGTGTGCATGTAGACGATGTCGTACCGTTCACTCCGGAAAAGGCGCATCAGTTTCAGGGTGGCTGCGCATAGAAATCTCAAGTAGGAGAATATATAGCTCAGGCTGCTGCCGCCGCGATACCGCATCTGGCTCACGCGAAACAGTCTTACCCCCTCAATGGTCTCGGTTGAGGGGTGACCGACTTCTGCCAGCGAGATGAAATCGACCTGATCCCCTCTGCGCGCCAGCGTCTCCGCCTCCCGTCGCGGACGGGCATCCGAAAGATAATTTGTGTAAGCGACCATACAGATTTTCTTCATGAGAGTCGTACACCGTTTCCGTTCTTGGAGACATGCAGCAGATTAAGGTTGCAGCCAACAGGCTAGTTACGCAGATTACGCCAGAGGCAGCGGCTGTAGCCGCTCATCTATATGCTGTTGTTGCTGGGCGGCCAGTTCTGCCTTCCGCGCTTCGTTGGAACTTTTCATTACCTCGAGAAAATCGGATTGGAAGCGCTGCTGGAGCAAGTTGATATTGGGCATTACGCAGTGCCCGCCGATGATACCAGGCTGGAACAATACTTTGGGAAGATAGGCGATCTCACTGAAGAACTTTCCAACCTCAAGATAATCTGCATTCACCGTCTCTGCAAAACGGTTCATCTCCTGGGCCCAGGCGATCAGCAAGCCGAAATAGGTGGTTTCCAGCAGTTTGGCCAGTTCCAAGGCTTCCGGTGTTGAGATGGTTTCCGACTGCAAACCGGCAGCTCTGAATTGCGTTTGTACTCTATCCGTGGCTTCTGCATTGGCGCCGGCTACAAACTTGACGTACATATAAAGGTCATCAACCATCTTCGTGTGCTTGCCGCGAATAGGGCTGTATACGCATGGGATGCCGGTTTCGGTTTCGATGTTGCGGGTGGTGCCGGGGACCACAGTGCTGTTGACAACGATCACTTCAGGACGGTACTTGCGGGCATAACTCGCGACAACATTCTGAAACAGGTCCGAAGTCTTGAATGGGAAGCAAACATGCAGGATGCCGACCTGCCTATCAATGGACACCGGTTCAATGTCGATGCCAATGACCTCTGGATCTTGCTTGTGCAGGATGGTAAAAAGCGGCTTTCCAACCTCGCCCAGTCCAACCACCAGCGTGACTGCTTCGTTCCCTATTTCCATGAACTTTCTCCACTCATAATGCGCCGAATGACGAATCCCTGCGCCTCATTCCCCACCTCAGCGCAGTTACATGCGAACTTCCCTGGAAGGCAGTAATGAGCAAGGATATCATGCAGGCTAATCGCCCCCCTCCCCGCGGCGTTTTCATCGCCCGGCGTGAACTGCTGCAAGGAGGTGGATTGGGTGCGCTGCAGATTCATAGTACCCCCGCGTAAAAGGCCATCGAGGCTACGGTGACCAGAGGGCTGAGCCGCTCCAGAACATAGGTGGCGCGATAGAAGCCGCTCTTGGGCACAAAAACAATCTCTCCCGGCCGCAGTGTCACTTCCAGCGACTTCACCGGGTTCAGCACATCTTTCAACGTAAGCACGCGCGAGACGCCGGTGGCCTGGTCCACGATCTGGATGTGCGGGTTGTTGCCCGCGTGGTCCGTGATGCCCCCGGCCTCAGCCAGCACGCTGGCCAGCGTCGAGTTGTGTGTCAGGGGAACGGCGCCCGGATGCTGTACTTCGCCAAGAACCGAAACAAAGCGCTCCGACATGCTCGGCACATAAATCACATCGTCGCGGCGCAGGCGAAGGTCGGCCAGAGTATTGCCGGTCTCCATCAACTCCCGCAGTTCCACCCATACCACCTGGCTGCTTCCCCGGTAGATGGCGCAGCGCTCGGGTACCTGGCCGGCCTGGCTGGGATTTGTCCCGGTCGGAACGCCGCCTCGCGTGATGGCCTCCAGCAGGGTGGGCGTGCCGTCGAACGTGAGCGTGCCGGGATGCTCCACCGCGCCCAGCAAAAGTACCCGGTTGGCGGTGTACTTGGTGACGGTGACCTGGACCGCAAGATTGGTATAGAAATTGGTCAGCGCCGATTCGATGGCCTTGGCAGCCTCGGTGCGCGTAAGATCGGCCAGCATCACTTCCCCGGCTAGCGGAAGCGAGATGCGACCGTCAGGACCGACGATCAACTTGGCAAGCATGTCTGGCCGGCCAGCAAAATCCACCGTGATTTCGTCGCCCTTGCCAAGACGGTACTCTTCATCCGCTCCCGGCTCGAAATTGCGCAGCGTG
>Ga0364873_10779_pt1 | contig 11152 bp, 12 predicted proteins | sample ExccelAu500001D3_2_FD_206928 | JGI IMG/M metagenome (GOLD analysis project Ga0364873, IMG submission 206928) | Enriched cells from Trout Bog Lake Hypolimnion, Wisconsin, USA - BchlTB.Aug07.5000.01.D3 | ecosystem: Environmental > Aquatic > Freshwater > Lake > Hypolimnion/Profundal zone | place... | reverse complement strand
TGCTGAACCAGTTGGAAGATGCTGATAGCTTTTTGAAAATAGAACATAAGTTATATGCCAATCCGGAAGCCACTTCTTTCGATACATTAAAGTTCAAGGATGGAAAAATAGTAGAGCGATATTCCGTGCCACAACGTATTAACGGAAAAGTGGCAGGAAGGGTGTGGAGTTTCCAAGATGTCACTGCAAGAAAACTAGCCGAGGCTGAGGTACGTATAGCTGCCACAGCTTTTGAGTCACAAGAAGGCATTATAATTACTGATGCCGACACAACAATCCTCAGAGTAAACCAAGCATTTACTGCCATTACTGGTTACACCGCAGAAGAGGCCATTGGGAAAACCCCTCGAATACTCAGTTCTGGCCATCATGATGTAAATTTCTATTCAGGCATGTGGGAAAGTATCAATCGAACAGGGGCTTGGGAAGGTGAAATATGGAATCGGCGCAAAAATGGTGAAGTTTATCCAGAGCACCTTTCTATCTCCGCAGTAAAAGACCTGAGTGGAGTGGTTACGAATTTCGTAGCCACTCTCTCTGATATCACGATGAACAGGGAAGCAGCAAATGAAATAAAGCATCTCGCGTTCTACGACCTTCTTACACGACTACCCAATCGGCGACTGTTGCTTGATCGGTTGCATCAGGCGATGGCTTCTAGTGGACGTAGCGATAAACATGGTGCGTTGCTGTTCATTGATCTGGATAATTTCAAGACCCTTAATGACACCCTTGGGCATGACATCGGGGACTTGCTGCTACAACAGGTTGCGCACCGTCTTGAATCCTGCTTGCGTGAAGGTGACTCAGTGGCCCGCTTGGGGGGTGATGAGTTTGTGGTGCTACTGAAGGACTTGAGCGAACATATCCATGAGGCGGCAGAGCAAACTGAATCCATTGGAAATAAAATTCTCACAAAACTAAACGAAACTTACCAGCTAGCTTCGCGCGAATATCACAATACGTCTAGCGTTGGTGCCACAATATTCAAGGGACAGGAGCGAACTATAGATGAACTGTTCAAACAAGCAGACATCGCCATGTATCAAGCTAAGAAAGCTGGACGCAACACAATACGTTTCTTTGAACCGCAGATGCAAGAATCAATTAACGCCCGCGTAAAGTTAGAATATGACTTACGCAATGCTCTCGACAAACAACAACTTCATTTGTATTACCAAATCCAGGTCGATAGCTCGCACCGTCCAATTGGAGCAGAGGCATTGATCCGTTGGATACATCCTGAACGTGGCATAGTCTCCCCTACAGAATTCATTCCGTTGGCAGAAGAAACCGGGCTGATTTTACCCATCGGACAATGGGTGCTTGAGACGGCTTGCACCCAATTGGCAAAATGGTTCCATCTGGCTGAGATGGCGCATCTTTCTGTTTCAGTGAATGTTAGTGCACATCAATTTCACCAAGTCGATTTCGCAGTTCGGGTATTGGAAACGCTCGAACGCTCTGGTGCCAATCCACAACGACTCAAGCTTGAATTGACAGAGAGCATGTTGCTGTCCAACGTAGAAGATGTCATAACCAAGATGAGCGTATTGAAAGCTCGGGGAGTATGCTTCTCCCTGGATGATTTTGGTACCGGCTATTCTTCACTTTCTAACCTGAGCCGGCTTCCACTAGGCGAGCTTAAAATTGATCGATCCTTCGTCATGGACATCGAAAAAAACGATAATGCAGCAGTTATTAGCGCTGCCACTATCAGCCTTGCCCATAGTTTGAAACTCAAGGTGGTTGCCGAAGGGATTGAGACAGAGACACAGATTTACCTTCTAAACTCCGTGCATCGTTGCGATTACCTCCAAGGCTATTTATTCGGCAGGCCAGTTCCAATTGAACAGTTTGAAGCGGAACTAAAATCGCGTTAAGCAGCATTTGTGTTCTGGTGGGGTGCGAGACGACGGTTTTGAAAAAATACGGGTTTACTATATCGAGAACATCGAACGGCCAAAATGGGGCGGCCAGCGAATGATGAAGCAGAAATCGAACGACCGGAATCGACCTCCGGTCAAAATGCCAGTTCAATTTCCGTTTTTCATTTTGATTAGTCCGAATGTACTATTGCTCTCACGTCTTGCTGGTGCTATGTTTAAGCTGCATTAGTCGATAAACAAAATCAATCTTGCTATATGAAAATCTATCGCGTAAAAGTCCAGTTGCCCACAGGTGATATACTCATTACCATCCGGGCAGACTGGGATCCGAAATTGGCAGCGCAGCATGTCATTGCCAATGTCGGTGAGTGCCATTTAGTGTTTTCTATGGAAGACTAATCATAGCACTGGAATTCCAGTCTAAAGTTTGCTGACAAAAAGCATCAGCGCCCCGCTGATGGCGACAAGTATGAACACAACGAGCGTAGCAGATATTACAGAGACAGTTATATTCTTTACCAACGACCGAGTTGCTTGCATTCTTGCCATTCCCATAAGTTAAGTAAGATAAGATTTCCTATAACTCCCAAACTCGCTTTATTGCATGGGGTGACCATACATATGGCGCATTTCGTGACGTGCTTCCTTCATTTTGGCGAGTTGTTCAGGTGTCAGAATTTCTTCGATGCGGTTCTGTGTGTCAAGGTAAGTTTCAATCATCTGACGCTTCAAATCAAAAACCTTCTGGTATTCTTTTCCGATGGTCGCCGGATCGCGTTTATCGGCTTCGTACAGGTCGCGCAGCTTTGCCGTTTCATCGTTAATCAAGCCCAGCGTAGCCCAATTATTGTGTTTGAGCTCATCGGAAAGCACGTTGACCTTTGATCGCTGTTCTTTGCTGAGCGCCAGCGTTTCGAGCAAGTGCATGTCGGGTTCCATCATCATGTCAGCGCCCTGCTCTCCCATCATTCCATGCCCGTGATGCTCGCCCATGCCATGCTCAGCAGCACATTCATCTTTCATGTCCGCCATTTTGTGCTTATGCTTGTGTTCTGGTTGCGTCGCAGTTGTGGGTTTATTGGTGGATGCCTTAGTGACAGTATCATCAGCAAAAGCTGGCGCTGCAACGAATGCGGAGAGCAATGCAACAGCAATGAATTCTTTCATAGTTTTGGTTCCTCGATTTAAGCAGCGAGCTGAGGAGATTCCCCTCAGCGGCCATGCCGGATCAGCGGCGTGAAATCAGCACACCGAGAGCAAGTCCGAGTGCCGCTGCAACACCCATGGACTGCCAGGGTTTATCATGAACATAATCATCGGTAGTCTTAGCGACCACTTTGACTTTTTTCACTACCGTTGCTTGAGCCTCAACCAGCCGTGACTTGGCTACCTGTAGTGACTCGCTGGCTTTGATGCGTGCTGCTGCGATCCGCTCCCCAGTCTGGCTAGCGGTGGCCTTCAATAGCTCCTCCGCATCAACCACGACCACCTTCAGATCTTCTATCAGCTTTTCCTTGGAAACCTGCTCGGCTGCCATTTCGTTTGCTCCTCTTGGTGCATTCATAATCAAACTCCTTCTCGTTAAAAGTCTCCTTACAGAGTAGTTATTCTGACAATGCTGCGGTTTTAAAACCATAGGCGTTTTACCTGATAAGCAATAAGATAATTTTGAAATACCCCATCGGTGTTTGTCCTATGCCACCGACCCTTCAAAGCTTGTAAACTACTAAATCTATAAAACAGGCTCTTGTCAGAAACGATACAAGGGCAATCTTTTCTCAACAATAAGTACCACATCGTGAAAATGCCCACTGTTTAGCTGGATAAATATCCCTCAATCAGAGCAAGGAAAATAGAATGAAGAAGATATTGGTTTACGTAACGGCAATGTTGTTTATGTGTACGACTTCAGGACTCTCAGCCGCCGAAGATTATGGCAGTAATGATCAGAAAGCCTGTAGCAAGAAGGGCGAGGAAGAGGCGATGATGGGTAAGCATGTCATGTCTGGAACGATAGACATGATTGACCTCCAGACAGGTTGGATCAAGCTCAAGACAGATGAGGGGATCATGGTAGTGCACTTCCCTATTTCATCAATGAAGGATATGAAAAACGGCGACATCATCACGGTTTATCTCAGCTTCTCCATGGGTAAAAAGATGGATAGTGAGATGATGAACGAGAAGATGAAGAAGTAATTATCTAAAATGGCGCGTGGATGCCAACGAATTACTGTTTGCTTTGTTGGCGATTTCAAATGTATTGGCGCTAGTTTTTAATGGTGGGGATGCTTAACATGCAACTGGAAGACCCTATTTATCATGCACTATACAAGTACACCAAAGCGTTGTCTGTCGCGCTGGGTTACCGTGATCTTCTAACGCGGCTCCATTCCGAGCGTGTGCTTGGACTTTCCGAGGCCATTGGAGTGCGTTGCGGCCTTTCTGAAAAAGAACTGGGTATCCTTAAAATTGCCGCTTCGTTCCACGATATCGGCAAAATCGGGATACCCGACCACATCCTCCTAAAGCCAGCGCCATTTGAAAAGGCCGAGTGGGAGATAATGAAGCAACACCCCATAATTGGTGAGAAAATCATGGCAGCGACAGAACTAAAAGGCTCCCAACAAGCCGCCTTGATTATCCGTCAACACCACGAGCATTACGAAGGCCTGGGCTATCCGGACGGCCTCTCGGGAGAAGACATTCCGGTTTGCTCCCGCATCATCGCCATCGCCGATGCCTACGACGCGATGGCCGTGACAAGATCGTACCATCATGCGCGAACTCACCGGGAAATAATGGAAATATTAAGTGTAGAAACCGGAAAGAAGTTTGACCCAAAACTATTGGTCCTCTTTAATGAAATCATCGAGTCCAGCAAATTCAGGGCGGTTGAAAACCGAGATCCCGTTTAAAATTACCGCACCAGTAATTACTGATTAGTCCAATTGAGCGAGCCAACAAAAACTTTGATTATGAATGATAATCATGGAAAACAAGGCACGTGCTCACATTATGATAATTCTTTGATTGACGGAAAATGTTCCTGCAGTTGCTACCTCTTCACGATCAAATTGTGAGTTGAGCGATTACATGAAGGAGCTGCAAGAGGATACAATTCCTTTTAATGCAAAAATCTTTTCGATCATCGAAGTGTTCGATGCAACCACGCCGAGACGCCCCTACAAGGAGCCTTTCGATCTCAATAAAACTATGAAAATCCCGAGGCAGGGCAGCGGCAGGCATTTCCACCCTGAATTGTGTCGCATATTCGATGAGATGGACTATTCACTCAATCACCAGATCGCACATACTCAAGATATTGTTTGGGAGTCAGTGTTGAGCAGCCTGATCGCAAAACATCTTTTAAATGGGCAATCCTGAATCCCATCGTTCAATAGCATCTTGGGATTACCAGTCAAGAAATCGCTATATTGAAATAAAAATTAGACGCAACGCGGCAATTGCATTTTTTATATCATTGCTGATACATGGCGTTGTACTGTTTGGTTTTTATCCCAAGAAATTTGTTGACGCCACGTCAATTGCTAACCTGCCTCCAAAGACCTTGAGTGTTCGCATTGCGGGACTACCCTCGAAGAAATTACCTCCAGTAACCTCACATGAGGCAATAAAGCCGAAAAAGCCAGATGTGAAATTAAAGCCAAAATTGCCAACTCCTTCAGTAATAGCAATAGAAAAAAATGCAATCATTGCATCGCCCCAACCCATTTTTAAGATTCCTTTACCCGCAGAAAATAGCGCCCCAACAGATTTAATGTCTTATATCAGGGCTAAAAAACAGCGCGCCCAAGAGTTAGAGGATAATGCTGTTAGAGAAAATGCGGAGGCGAGTGCGAATGCTCGGGGGCCTTCAGCTGATGAATTGAGAGATGCAAATATCAGACGCAATTTGCAACAGCAAGGAACTAGCGGTATTTTTGAAATTAGACAGAAGACACTTAGAACGGGTCAATTTAGTTTTAGAGGCTGGAAAAATGACTACAGCAATTCTCGACTAGAGCTCATTGATGTGGAGGTTGGCCCAGACGAGGATATTGATCTGGCAATAGTTAAGAAAATGATTGAGATTATTCGACGCGAATACAAGGGTGACTTTAACTGGGAATCTCCCCGCCTTGGGCGAGTCATTGTTTTGTCGGCTCGTATGGAAGATAACGCTGGCCTAGAAGAATTTTTAATGCAAGAGTTTTTCGGTACGCATGGACTTTACCTGCGTCCATAGCGTTACGGCCTGCACACGTGCCAAGTCACTGTGCCCCTCTACATCGTAGGCTTCAGCTACTTCGTTTCCTCCATATCGGCTACGATTGCTTCTGAACGGAGCGACCTGGTCGGGTGGGATTTACACCCACTGGGAAAGCGCCACCTTTACATGGCGCACGCCAATTCCTACCTTTCACGAGTTGTTTGGCGAGCTTGGCAATAATGACCACAATGGTTTTAAGTTACATAGTCCTGCGCGCAGCGCATCGCAGAACGGGCGCGAGCAATTAGGCTGTCCAACATATCGCTGGGTTGTAGCTGACTAATTCCCACGGAAACGGCGATGGGAGGTAACGCGTCTCCACTGGGGGTGACGATGGTCATCTGGTCGATTTCCTCTAACAAGCGGTCACTTATTTTATCGGCTTTATCCGGTTCGGTCTGAGGCAGAAAGATGGCGAACTGTTCATCGCTGATGTGCGCCGCTATGTCATTCGGGCGCAGGCAGCCCAGCATGGTCTGGGCGATTGTTCGTTGAGCTTGATCACTACCCAGGCTGCCGAAGCGGGTATCAAATTGCGTGAAGTTCTCAACTTTCAGGAGAATGAAGATGCACGGCTGATGGTTCACGGTGTAGCGGTGGATCAGGCGCGTGGTGTTCTCCGACAGCCAGCGACGATTATAGATACCAGTAACGGCGTTAACGTAATCCAGCGCTTCATAGCCCTGAATATACTCCAAGTTTTCCGCCAAGGTGCGGTTGCTAGAACGAATGCGGTTGGCCAGTATGGTCAGCAAGTTGTGTGATGCCTGCAGAGATTCGTTGAGTACCGCCCATGCGTCAGCATGGGGGATCGACAGCAGTTCGCAATCGGTGGCTGCTATGAAGTAGGAGCAAGCATTATTGTCGTCAAACATGGACATCTCGCCCACGCATTCGCCCATGCCGAATAGCGCGAGAGGCTTGGTGTCATATACGTTGATCTGCGCCTTCAGCCTGCCGGACAGAACGATGTAGATGTGATCGTTCTGCTGGCCCGGAGTCATCAAGATTTGTTCAGCCACAAGCTTGATCCGTGTGGTATTCATAAGTAGGGAAGCGAGCAAACTGCTCTTCACTCTCATGAACAGTGGCGACTCTTGCAGCAGGTTGATGACTTCGGTTGAATTCATGTTGAGTCTCCAGAATTTTGCGTCAAGCATCCACTTATCGGCACCGAGTAATTTACTCTCAACAGCCTGCGCCACCGGCACCAGCGCCAGCGCCAGCGCCAGCGCCAAAATACTACCCACCTCCTCCGCCCTCATGTCAATAATTCAGGGTTGCCGCATATGCCATAAAAAGTCGAAGCAACGATGTGTCACGACAATGCTATTCACTTTTGAATCTTCAGTTTGGCCAGATTTCTCGCGACCTGAGATCGAAAGCCCATCTTGCGATATTGGCAGTAGTTTTCAATGAAGCGTGCGAATCTTGAAAATGTGTGTAGCATGGTCAAACCTTCCAATTTAAACACTGCTGTATTTTGTCTAAGCTTTGTTGTTTTCTGAGTTACTATTTTGACAATGCTGTGGTTTTTAATACATAGGAGATTTGTCTGATTTGCAATAAGTAAATACTGAAATGCCTCATCAGTGCCTGTCCTATGCGATAAGTCACCAACCTGTGTCAGGCTGAGAAATGCGTTTGCCGCACTATTACAAAATCTCAACTTTCAGCGCTAACACGGCATCGCGGTTTTGCTATCAGGCCAGTGGGTATCAACCGTTTCGAAAAGGGATACGTTAATGTATCTGCTAATCGTGTCTTGTACATGAAGAGCAAAATTTCAACTTATACCGGGCGTTTCTGACAGAATAACCACCGCTCTAATTCATCTTTCAGTTTGGCGTAGATCTCCGGCCTATTGTAATTTTTTGGGTGATCATGAGGGGATGGTCAGGTGTCGCCAAACACATCATTGGTCTGGCGAGAAACCCGAATGAACGTGGTGCGTTTCGACAACTCCTTCAGCCTGCGTGCCCCCACATAGGTGCAGGCCGAACGTATGCCACCCAAGATATCCTGCAGGGTGTTTTCTACCGAGCCACGGTAATCGAGCAGCACCGCTTTGCCTTCCGAGGCGCGGTAATGGGCAACACCACCCGCGTGTTTATCCATTGCGGTGCGCGAACTCATGCCATAAAAAGGTACCTTGCGCACTCCGTCTTTTTCAATCAGTTCGCTGGAGCATTCGTCATGGCCAGCGAGCATGCCGCCCAGCATGATGAAATCTGCTCCACCGCCAAAAGCCTTGGCCAAGTCTCCCGGCGAGGTGCAGCCGCCGTCGGCGCAGATCAGGCCACCCAACCCGTGGGCGGCATCGGCACATTCAATAATCGCGGATAGCTGTGGGTAGCCGACCCCCGCCATCTTGCGTGTGGTGCAAACCGAACCGGGGCCGATGCCAACCTTGACGATATCAACGCCACCAAGAACCAGTTCTTCCGTCATTTCCCCCGTTACCACATTGCCTGCCATGATGGTGATGTTTGGGTGCGCGCTCCGCAGCTTGTGAATAAAATCCACGAAGGATTTGGTGTAGCCATTGGCAACGTCCACACAGATCAGTTCGATGATATCTCCTACGCGATCAAGGACGCGACAGAATTTGGCATAATCATCTTTGGCAATGCCCATGGAATAGAACGCTCGTTGGCTGATACCCTGCTCCTGGAAAAATGCGACCAGAGTTTCTTCGTCGTAGTGCTTGAGTAGTGCCGTGGAAAGCTGATGTTTGGCCAGCGCCCTGGCCATCTCGAAAGTGCCGACATAATCCATGTTGGCAGCGATGATCGGAATGCCGGAGTAATTTCGCCCGGAATGATGAAAGGAAAACTCACGGCGAATGTCAACCTCAGACCGCGAGGTCAAGGTCGAACGTTTGGGGCGGATGAGCACATCCGTAAAATCCAGCTTGAGGTCTTCTTCGATGCGCATAGGGTTGGTACATCATTTACTGCAATGGCACTAGCGTACTCAAGAGTACCGCATTTTACCCTTATCCAGTCAGCCGTACCACCTCGTAGCTACTGACATCCATGTTTGTGCGCAGGAATATTTTGAAAGATGGTGCTGAATTACGATCTGCTAGAAATTCTGGCAGCGCGTGAGCCAAGGCGGTTGAGGTAACAAACTCGGAGGGAGGTATTCCTGGGCGTATGGTGCGTAGCCACGATCCGAAAGAGGCCCAAACCAGTCTCGGGCAGGTGACTGCCAAATACTGCAAGATACCCTGAGCGATGAGGCCGATTTGTATATGCCGATCATAGGCTGCGATCTTGCGCCTGACAGCGTTGCGGTAGTCATCACTTTTGCGTTGCATGTATTGGGTTCCCGAGTTGCGTGGGAGCTTTTCCATTTGGCGCATCCAGAAGTGATAGGTGTAGGTGCCGAGAACTCGCACTGCCTGTTTGAAGGACAGTTCGATCTTGAAGCGAAGGCCATAGAGGCGGATGACCTCGATTGGCGGCATTGCCAGATCGGTGGTGACGAAGATCAGGCGACCGCGCGTGGGGTGATCGACGAGCACGAACTGAACGAGGCCGCGCAACGGCTTCCAGAGCAATATGCGGGACAGGAAATGTATTGAGACACCGCGTTCGCCATAGACGGGGCTGTCGGCTGTTTCCCAGTCCTGTTTGGGAGAATCGAACAGCGTCCACAACTTGATTTTCTGCCCATACGCACGCGGGCGTCCCGGCCTTCGTGCTGCGGGGTCGACGGACGGGGGCGGAAGGAAAGCTACAGCGGTGCGGCGCACGCGCGAGAGCAGATGGCAGCCATGTTCCAGCAGGCGAATCGCCATGTGTCCGCAGGCGTAATAAGCATCGGCGACGAGCGTGAATGATTCACCGAGGTCAAGAGACTCGATCAAGTTCCCAAATTTACTTGGCAGGGTGCGCTTATCGCGGTTGGTGAATTTGACCCCCTCATGGATGCGCCCGCCGAGCGGCACGGCAAAGAACGAAGCGCCCGCTCCGACCAGCATCGAAATCACCTGGACGCTATGTCCCATGATGTACTCGGGCTTGGTGTTGTTGTCGGACTCCTGGTGCAACTGCTTGACCGCCGGCATCTTGCGCCCACTCTTCGGGATTTTTATGCCATCGCCCAGCAGCACCGGTCGCCCCGCAAAGCGGTAGACAGGAAAGAGTTTCAGGACTTGACGCGCCCACAACTGCGTCAAGCGTTCGATGTCAACAGCGGGCGAGTGGAAAAAATCGAGCAGCCGGTCGTAGCAGCGCGGAGCCAGCCCCAAGGAGCGCACGGTACTGCTGACACCCAGCAGGTCGCCACGCACACAAAACCCGGCTAGCGAGATCGCGAGCCACATGAAACTTCTCTCCCGCGAACAGGCAGCCCGCAAGGGTACAACCACAGACCACCACTGCATCCAGATCATAATTCTCGCCTCCGATTATGCGTATCAGATAGCCGCTTGCGGCTATCTGATAGCGTATGCTAAAATCGCCGCATGAACAAGGCGCAAATTGAAAAAAAGATTGAAAGGATCAAACAGGAATTGTTGATCCTTGGGCCGATGCGTCCCGGCACACTGTCACGCCAGTACGCCGCATGCCAAAAACCGGGATGCGCATGTATGGATCCGATCAATCCCAAAAAGCATGGCCCGTTTTACCAGCTCAGCTACAGCCATCAGGGCAAGAGCACTACGCGGTTTGTGCGACCGGGGTATGTGACGATAATCAGGAAGGAACTTGCCGCCTACAAACGATTCAAGAAGCTCACCCAGGATTGGGTTTCGCTGGCCATCACGCTTTCACAGCTACAACTGGAGGCGGCTCGTCAGAAAGAAGACAAAAAATAGGAGAGAACTCGGTACTCTCAAGATTACTAAATGTCAGTGCCAATAACGAACAACCTACTAATTGGTTGACATACTTGCAGTAACTATATGAATAAGAAAATTTGTTTGTGGTCCAGTTTGTTCAAAAAACTTGCTGCTTCGGCACATTCTACTGATGCATAA
>Ga0364873_10778_pt1 | contig 11172 bp, 8 predicted proteins | sample ExccelAu500001D3_2_FD_206928 | JGI IMG/M metagenome (GOLD analysis project Ga0364873, IMG submission 206928) | Enriched cells from Trout Bog Lake Hypolimnion, Wisconsin, USA - BchlTB.Aug07.5000.01.D3 | ecosystem: Environmental > Aquatic > Freshwater > Lake > Hypolimnion/Profundal zone | place: USA... | reverse complement strand
CATCACTCTTAAGAATTTCCTGTATCATTAAATGGGTCGTCTCGTGATTTCCTGTGCCAAAAGCCATTTTGGGTTCTATGATAATTTCATATTGTGCTTTTGGATATTCAGTGTGAAAAGGTGCCCTGATCAAACATTGCTCATTAATCAATAACGGCTTGAAATAATTCTTTTCCCACACTTCATTCCAATTCTTGTCAGCAATTTTTTCTGCTGTATACATTATAGTAAATAATTGATAATGATATAATAAGTTCCCGTTAAGTTCACCCTCTGAAAATTGTGTTGACGGAATGAATGCTTCCACAAATTCCTCTGTTTCTGTAAAACTTTCAAATCCAATACTTCCCAATTCCGCAATAAGAATTTCACGGTTAATTTCGTTGTCAGGGTTTATCCAGCAATTTAATTTAGTGTATTCCATTGATGTTGATCTGTATATGTTCAGTCTGTCAATCTAAAGGCAACATTTAAGCCAATTCCGTTAAATTTTCCATCAGCGAACCCGGCAAATACCCCAACATTGGCCGAAAGCAATACTTCGAGAAGGGTGTACCCGAACTCAACATAATTACGGTTTTGAGGTGAGTTGTAATAACTTGACCAAATCATTTCTCTCCAAAGAGTATTACTTAAAAATGGCAAATATTTCAATAAGATGTATGGCGATTTATAAGATAAATGAGCTCGTACGAAACTGTCAGAAGTACTCAGTTCGTAATAACCCGGAAGGAAAAAAGCGTGACGGTATTCCTTCAAAAGTACCGGACTTGTTTGAGTAGGAGCGTGCACAAAATCTGAGAAATGTATCTGACTGTTATTTGGGAACCAACCTGTATGAAATTCATAGGCAATACTTGATGTTGAACTGAATTCTTTAGCATAGGACATCCCTGCACCTAGAAAATCGTAATCCGACGTACTTGAGAAAACATTTTTTATGCCCTTTTCGTAACTTATATAAAAAGTGGGATAATTTGAATGGTCCATAATTTTAACACCATCCCTTACACGATAAAAGTATCTTGGAGTAAATTCAATTTTTATTCCCGCAATAGCATTGATTTGATCCTTGAGTGACGATTCACTCACTTCCCTGTTTACCGGCAGGTTTTGAGAATATTGGTCATCTTTGTCAAATAAGGAGAAAGTCGTTGAATTTTCTAACTGTTTGGCACTTTCCCATTTGATATGATTGCTTAAGGTTAAACCATTAGCTAAATCAATAGTATTGAATAGTTTAAGGAATCTGCTTTCATAGTACCTTGCATAATTCTCTTTAAAAAGCAATGATGAGATTGACATAATAAATGGATTGATTCCGTCGGCTTCTCCATTATAATCGATTGTGTTTCTTCCTGCAGACACTTGAAAGGAACCTCTGTGCATAGGAGAATAATTATAAAGCGCAGATGCAGTTCCTAGTAAGGCTTCCCGATTAATGGCATAGGCCAAGTAAGGAATCAATGTTAAATTATACCCTGGTTTATAGTATTTTGTAAAAGAGATATTTTGAGAAATATTAAAACCGTCAACCGGATTAAAGTTAATTCTCTTTGTTGTGATCAAACCGTCATATCTTACACGCCAGGTAGAATCCTTCAGGTAAAATCGTTTACCAAAAAACAGCGGATTGAAGATCCCGTAATTCTTCTTATGTGTTATCACTGAAACCGAGTCATTCGCAGCGTATTTTTTCTGAATTAAAGCGAGTGAATCTCGTTGACGGAAGCTGGAAATTTCATCTGAAGACAATGGAATCGGGCGTAGTGAGTCCCAGTATGCCGTGTCCTTTTTATTCGCCCCTTTTTCCGTTACAACTTTTACCGCATCATTAATTTCAAGCGTTTTTAAGGAATCAGGCTTTTTTGCCTGGTCCTCTTTCGCCATTAATCGGGACAATTTACTCATTTCCTGATTGTTGAGTTTTGGTTTTTCCAATAATTGTGCAATTTTAGCTTCTCTTTGTTTTACAGATGGTTTTGCTGGTTGTGCCTGCTTGGCTTCAACTATTTTCTTTTCTTGAACATTGGTCTTTACCGGTAGATTAGCCATTGCTAAAACCTGCTGATTGATCTTAATTTTATCATATTTGATTGAAGCCGCAAATTTGGCATTCCCTCTTACGCCTAATAATCCACCGGTAAAAGTATAGTTATGCCCTACAGGTAGCCAAACTCCCGGATATATTTCATCATATACCAATTGGAAGCTGACTTCGCCAAAGGGTGTATCAAACTTTAAATCAGCTCTGTGCAGACACCATAAATCCTCAATGATGTAAATGTATCCTTCAAAAAGCTGTTTGCTTCTTATTTTCGGAGTCACCTTTATTTTATCTATTGTGTATGTTTTATCGTAATCGAATCCTTCATACTTGAAATTGTAATAAGAGAATGCATTCTTGCACAAGGGTGTATTTAGTATTTGAATGTTATCCTGGTAAAGGCTTGCTCCCAGAAAGTCCTCAACAGAAAAATCCACCACTTCCGGAAAAGTTGAGTTAATTGATTGAATATGTTGAGAATATTTATTGGGAGCTTGAAAATCAATCCGGCTTTCTGTTTCATTCACCAGAACATCCCCTGTTTTTATGTCAATATTTCTTTTTCGAAGTTGATTCCGAATTAGGCCCGGAACTTTCTCGAATTTCACCGTCCCTCGTATATAAAATTCTGCAGTGTAAGAGCTTAACTGGTTAAGGTGAACATACGAGAGACCGATAACTTTACGCATGATGGGATATGCAGGATCTTCTCCACCGCCTACTACAGTGACTTCCTGTATTTGAAGCATTTGCACCTCCATGACCACCTTTACATTTTCTACCTCTTTTGTTACTTTGATTGTGTCACTTTTAGGTTTGTAACCAAGGCACCTGAAATTTACCTCATATGTTCCCGGTTTAATTTGTAATTCAAATTTACCTTCCTCATTTGTCGTAGTCCCAAGTGATATATTTTTTATGTAGACTGTAGCATATGGAATCGCGTTCCCATCTTTATCGGTTATGGTACCTTTAAGATTATGGGAAAAGGCGGAAATAGAAAGTAAAGACAATATTACCGCTGAAATGACCAGTTTTAATTGCTGTTTCATAAAGAAACCCTTCAGGATTAAAATCTTTATTAAAGATAACAAAATAACTGTTCGAAAACTTTCTGATTTAAACAAAAAGTGGATGAGGAAAGTTCCGCATCCACTCGGCTCATTTATGAAATGATTACAGTTAAGTAATAAGAATAAACGGGCACTGCCTTCTTATCCCGCATAAGCGAAATTAATTATTTAACAATAATAAACCATAGAAATACTCATTCGCTCTTCCTCCGTGTTAAGTCCGTGTTAAGTCCATATCAAGTCCGTAGTAAGTCTATTTAGGGCGCTAACAGGTAAATAACTGTATCATAAATAGTTATGCTGTACCGCAAGTGCAGAATTAATCCCGCATATGATGAGAAAATTACATAATGTAGTGCTTTGATATACAATTTTCAAAATGCAATTCAGTCTTATGTAAAATGTAATAGTTCCAAATAAAGCTTTTAGTAAGCATTGATAATGGCAAGAAAATCATCTGCTTTTAAAGATGCCCCGCCGATCAAGCCTCCATCAATATCCGCCTGCCCAAAAAGTTCACCGGCATTGGCAGCATTGCATGAACCGCCATATAATATTGAAATTTCGTCAGCTACTGCCTTTCCATATTTTTCCGAAATCAATCCCCGGATATAAGCCAGCATATCCTGTGCCTGTTGTGATGAGGCAGTTTTACCGGTTCCAATTGCCCAAATTGGTTCATAGGCAATCACAACTTTTAGGAATTTTTCAACCGGGAGAAGAAAAATAGTCTCTTCAAGTTGCTGTTTTACATACGCATTTTGTGTTTCCTCTTCACGAATCGAAAGCGCTTCACCGCAGCAATAAATAGGTGTAAGTCCCTGTTCCAGAACAAGTGCCACTTTTTTATTGAGGGTTTCGCTGGTTTCATGATAATATTCTCTTCTTTCGGAATGTCCAAGGATCACATAAGTCGCTCCTGTTGATTTTACCATGGCTGCCGAAACCTCGCCTGTATAAGCCCCCTTGGATTCAGCTGCACAATTCTGGGATGAAACGTCTATTCGGTTTGAATCAACAACGTCGACAATGCTTGTAAGGTGTGTAAATGGCACTCCAAGAACAACCACAACATCTTTTGCCCCTTTATTCAATACAAGTTCATTGACACTTTTTGCCAACTCAATTCCTTCTTTAACTGTCGTATTACATTTCCAGTTTCCGGCTACAATTTTCTTTCTCATTCCCAGGTTGATTTATTTTTTTGAAATAGTTTATCTTGAAGTACAAAGGTAGAACATATATGTAATTTTTTAATTTACTTATCCTTTGTTACCGATAAATTAACTTTTTCTTCATCTATGACCTTCTGCATTTTCTCAACCGAAGGGAAATCATTGAAGTGCCATTTAGCAAGGATCGTTCCTTTTTTTAATAATAAAAGCCCCGGATTGGACCGGATAATAGTTTTCAAGGTAATTTCGTCACCAAAGAAAAAATCGTAGGTCGGATGGGCCTTTGATTTAAAAGTATTCAATGTATTTCCTGTAGAAGAAGTCAGACTTATAAATTTGTACCCTTGACTTTTGGCCCAAACCGCCAAATCATTGAGAGTCTTTTGATTCTTAAGCGATGACTTGCTCAGATCATAGGCTACTGCTATAAACAGATAATTATCGTCCTGAAGAAAAAAATCAGTCACATTCTCTCCCTCAGCTGATTGAATGACAAAGTCGTGAATTGGAGGCGTGTAGCCTTTCTTCACAAGATCAGACTCCATTGATACATATTTCCAGTTTAATGAATCTTTCCATGGGTAATTATCATTATTAAACTTCTTAATTTCATTTGATTTAAGGTTACGATAATAAAAAGTGCTCGTGTAAACATCGGTTGGTGCACCCTTAGGTGTTTTCATACCTTCTGTAATATTTACACCCACTTTATACGGCCTGAAATCAAGAATGGGATCATGATTAAATGACCAGTATAACAGGAAGATATAAATAAAGGCAATACCTGAAAATAATATCTTCCTGAACTTAAAAGGTAAAAAATAGGATAATTCTTTTCTTTTGATAAATAACAAAATCGCAAGAACAATTAAAACGACATTTTTAAAAAAGGTCTGCCAATTTGTGATGACAAGAGCATCTCCAAAACAGCCGCAGTCTGTAACAGGATTTTTTATAGCGACATATAAGGTGAGCGGAGTAAAGAAACTCATAAAAATGAGCGCTAACTTGCTTGATATTTTGGTAAATACTCCGCATAACAAACCTGCACCAATTAGAAATTCTGCCAGAGGAAGTACAATGGCGCTTGGAAATGCAAGTATCTCAAGCCAGTTAAGATTCATCGAGCGTAGATAGTCGATGAGTTTATAGCTGAATCCCCATGGATCGATACCCTTAACAAATCCTGAAAATATAAAAACTATCCCTATAATCCATCTTGCAATCGTAAACAGCCTGTTAATCATTGTTTTTCGAATTCGAGTTTAATCAATCCAAATATTGCATAATTTATGATATCTAAATAATTTGCATCAACCCCTTCTGAAATCAATGTAAGTCCTTTATTATCTTCGATTTGTTTAATGCGTTTAATCTTCATCAAAATCAAGTCAGTATATGAGCTGATACGCATTTGCCGCCACGCTTCACCGTAATCATGATTTTTAGCCAACATCAAATCCTTTGCTTTTTGAAGGTTCTCCAAATACTTTTGATCTGCGATGGCCGCAGGAAGTTCTTCGTCCGAAGGCCCCAACTCTAATTGAATCAATGCCATAGCACAATAATTGACGATGCCTATAAATTCAGACCTTGCCCCCTCATCAATTTTTGTGACTCCTTTATCCTCAATGCTCCTGATTCTTTGTGCTTTAATATATATCTGATCGGTCATTGAATGTAATCTCAAAATCCTCCATGCGGTGCCATAATCGCTCATTTTCTTTACAAACACATCATGGCATATTCCGGTAACATGATCAAATTGCTGAACTGTTTTATCCATAGTTATAAAATTGAGCCATAAAAGTATAAAAATTTGGGAAATGATCTTGCCTAGCAGGGCGTGGGAGTACAATAAAATTCCCTTTTAGAAAAGCTAGATACAGTAAAACTTTATATTCCTCTTCACATAGTCTCAGTATAATGTTAATGCTCCATGAGATTCCTCACTTCCTTATGGTATGACAATAGCCTTGGGACTGGCGAAGCCGCCCCATGCTCCCCCTTCTCCTTCAAAGGTAAAATGTCATCCCGAACGAAGTGAGGGATCTCAACATCCTGTATATGTGCTGTTTGAGTAAATCTATCATTTGTACACGAAGAGAGGAATCTCTTTTAAATCAGTCATTGGTAACGAAGTGAGGGATCTCAATAGTCTTTATATGTGCAAGTTGCATAAATCTGTCATTGGTAATGAAGCGAAGCAGAATGAGGAATCCCTCAATTTTCTATTTGTTGTAAAAGAAGCAAAAAAAGGGAATTTTGTCGTACACCCTTGGACGCCGTACGGGATTAATTCTTACTTTTGTAATGAACCCTTTGCAATGAACGAATTAAGGAATGAAAAAATGAAAGAATATACTCTTTTTTCATTCTTTCATTCTTTCATTCTTTAATTTTTTTTCTAAGGATGTTAATTCAAAATAAGAATCAAAGTCTGTTCAAGAAAAAAACGACCATCAATCTGGCGGGAGAGTTGATTGATCTTACTTCACCCTTGGTGATGGGCATTGTAAATGTGACACCTGATTCTTTTTATGAAGGCAGCAGGTACCTGTCTGAAAAGAACATAATTGAACGTGCTGAAACGATTATTAAAGAAGGGGGTAAATTTATTGATATCGGTGCTTATTCTACGAGGCCTGGTGCAAGAGCTATTTCTGTCAAAGAAGAATTGAACCGCCTGACTCCGGCTATAAAAACTGTCAGGTCAAATTTCCCTAAAGCGCTAATCTCATTGGATACATTTCGCTCAGCGGTTGCCGAAACTGTTATAAATGAATTCGGCCCCTGTATAATCAATGATATCTCAGGCGGCACAATGGATGATAAAATGTTTGAAACTGTTGCCAGACTTCACGTTCCCTATATTTTAATGCACATCAAAGGGACTCCGGAAATAATGCAAAATAATCCCGTGTACACAGATGTTGTTAAAGAAATTAGCTTGTTTTTCTCTGAACAATTACAACGGTTAAAATTGTTAGGTGTAAATGATGTCATTATCGACCCCGGATTTGGGTTCGGCAAATTGCCTGTTCATAATTTTGATTTATTAAATAAGTTGGATTCATTCAGATTATTTCAATTACCGATGATGGTTGGGGTATCGAGAAAAGCCATGATATGGCGATTGCTCGAAATTACGCCTGATGAGAGTCTGAACGGTACAACGGTATTCAATACCCTTGCGTTGTTGGGAGGAGCTGATATATTGAGGGTCCATGATGTCAAGGAAGCTGTTCAGGTTTGCAAACTTGTCTCAAATTTGTATAAATGACAAGAAATAAATGATCCTGTAGGAACGGGAACATAAAATAAATGACACAAAATCAATGACTTGAAATCAATGACATTTTAAATCCTTCTGAATGTTAAGTCTGTTTATTCATTTCCGTTTTCTCGATCTCATCGACATCTTGTTGGTGACGGTTATCTTTTATGAAATATATAACCTTGTAAAGGGTACAGTAGCTTTAAATATTTTCATCGGGATCTTTATCATATTCATTGTATTTCTCGTTGTAAAGGCCCTTAAAATGGAACTGCTTGGTTCAATTCTTGGACAACTGTTTGGCGTTGGAGCAATTGCTATCATCATTGTTTTTCAACAGGAAGTGAGAAGATTTTTACTCATGCTGGGAAGCAGAAACCGTTCTAATCGGAAATTTTCATTTGAGAGTCTCTTCTCAAGCCAATTTAAATTTGCCTCAGAATCAGGTTTACATGCTATCGTTGATGCTTGCAGGCAGATGTCTCTAAGTCGAACTGGGGCATTAATCGTTCTCGCTCGTGAAAGTGAATTGAGGGAATACATTGAGTCAGGCGAAATTATTGATGCAGATATTACAGTTGAACTATTGAAAAATATCTTTTTCAAAAATGCCCCTTTGCACGATGGAGCTGTTATTATCGGATTAAACCGGATTAAAGCCGCGCGATGTATTCTCCCTGTTTCGCAGAATCTTGGGATAAGTCCAGTACTTGGACTACGGCACAGGGCTGCCATCGGAATATCTGAACAAACTGATGCATATGTAATTGTGGTGAGTGAGGAAACCGGACGGATATCAACTGCAACAAATGGAAAACTAACAGAAGAAATCTCAGCCGATGAACTCTTTAGAATCCTTGAAACCAACGGAGAATAATGTGATTGTGAAAGAATTAAGGAATACCGGTTACTGAAAAGGTCATTAGTAGAGACGCACGGCTGTGCGTCTCTTAGTCGATAGAGACGCACGGCTGTGTGTCTTATAGTCAATAGAGACGTACGCTTAATCCGTGGAAACGCACCGCTTGCGTCTGTTCATTAAGTCCTGGAATACGAAGCAAATGAAATGAAATGAAAGTTAATATTGGCATGACGCTTCGTCTAATTCGTCCCAATTCGTGAAATTTGTTCAACTAAACACTGAAACACTGAAACACTGAAACACTGAAACACTGAAACACTGAAACAATAAAACACTGAAACACTGAAACAATAAAACAATAAATATAGCCATGGAAACCACATTAATAGATACGAACCTGTTCAATTATCTTATTCTGCCCATCATGATTTTTTGTGCAAGAATTATGGATGTTTCTCTTGATACAATCAGGATTGTGATGGTCGCAAAAGGGGAAAGAAGAATTGCACCTCTACTGGGATTTTTTGAAATACTGATTTGGTTGATCGCTATCAGTACAATCATGAAACACCTTGACAATTGGATGTGTTACATTTTTTATGCCGGTGGTTTTGCAACTGGCAATTATATTGGAATACGCATTGAAGAGAAATTGGCGGTGGGCATCGTTCAGCTTCAGATTATTATAAGCGAGGAATCCAATGCTTTGATCAATGCTTTAATGCAGGCTGGTTATGGAATTACTCATCACATTGCAGAGGGAGGAGCCTCCAGTAAATCTGTTAGTGTAATTTATAGCATCATTAGTCGGAATGACCTCAATAAAGTTGTAGGCATCATTCGACAAATCAATCCGGATGCTTTTTATTCGATTGGTGATGTGCGTTTTGTAAATAAAACACTTGCTATCCCCTTTGCCGAAAAATTTATGGGCCAGAGAATGGGAAAGTAAAACTGATGTGTTGATGTGATGATTAGATGATGTGAAGATTAAATCTTTTCCCATCAACACACCAGCACATCAACACATCAGCACATCATTTATATCCCTGTAAATGCACTGATTTCATCGCTCTCCCTGAAGGATCGGCATTATTCCTGAAAGATGCATCCCAGGCAAGCGCCTCAGCTGTGCTGCAAGCAATTGAAGGAACCGATGGCACGCACGTAGCCGCTGCATCCGATGGAAAATGCTCAGAGAAAATTACCCTGTAAAAGTACTCCTCCTTAGACATTGGTGTATTGATCGGGAAACGGTATTTTGCATTGGTCATCTGCTCATCGCTAACTTTCTCTGAAGTGAGTGCCTTTAAACTGTCAATCCAATTATATCCGACTCCGTCTGAAAATTGTTCCTTCTGACGCCAAACGATGCTTTCCGGTAAATAATCCTCAAAAGCTTTACGAAGGATCCATTTTTCCATCTTGCCATTTTTAGCCATCTTATCTTCCGGATTAAGACGCATGGCAACATCCATAAATTCTTTGTCAAGAAATGGAACTCGTCCTTCTACGCCCCATGAGGCCAATGATTTATTGGCACGCAGGCAATCGTATAGATGCAGCTTGCTAATTTTTCGTACTGTTTCTTCATGGAAGGATTTGGCATCAGGCGCTTTGTGAAAATATAGATATCCTCCGAAAATTTCATCTGCTCCCTCGCCTGACAATACCATCTTGACCCCCATCGATTTTATCACCCTTGCCAGCAAATACATGGGAGTAGATGCCCTTACCGTAGTAACATCATAAGTTTCAAGGTGGTATATCACATCCCTTACGGCATCAAGCCCTTCCTGAACTGTGAAATTAACTTCATGGTGAATGGTACCGATATAATCTGCAACCTTTTTTGCTGCCGCCAAATCAGGAGAACCTGTCAAACCAACAGCAAAAGAGTGCAATTGCGGCCACCATGCTTCCTGTGTGTTATCGGTTTCAACTCTCGTTCCCGAATATTTCTTGGCAATAGCCGAAATGACTGAAGAATCCAAACCTCCGGATAACAATACTCCATACGGAACATCCGACATTAACTGACGATGAACCGCGTCTTCAAGAGATTTGCGTAAAACATCAATATCGGAAACATTGTCTTTAACAGCCTCATAATCCATCCAGTCACGTGTGTACCATTTTTTCATTGTACCTTCCTTGCTATACAGATAATGACCTGGAAGAAACTCTTCAATCCTTTTGCAGTATCCCTCCAGAGCTTTTAACTCAGAGGCTATATAAAAATTCCCAAATGGATCCCAGCCCATATAGAGCGGAATGATACCAATATGATCACGGGCAATCAGATAACAATCATTCTCTTCATCATACAGAACAAAAGCAAAAATACCATTGAGGTCTTCAAGAAAGTCTATCCCTTTTTCCCGGTATAGTGCAAGAATTATTTCACAATCGGATTGTGTCTGAAATTCATACTTCCCTTCAAGGGGTTTTCGAAGCTCACGATGATTGTATATCTCACCGTTTACTCCCAAAATGACTTTTCTATCTTTGGTATACAATGGTTGACTTCCGGACCAGGGATCAACAATTGCCAACCGCTCGTGAGCAATTATTGCTTTTTCACCGCAGTATATTCCTGACCAATCTGGTCCACGGTGACGTATTCTCTTTGACATTTTGAGGACCTGAGTCCTTAATCCTTCTGCTTTTACCTTTAAATCAAATACTCCTACAATACCGCACATATGCCACTATTTAAAATTCTTTGAAAAAATAAT
>Ga0364873_10673_pt1 | contig 11258 bp, 4 predicted proteins | sample ExccelAu500001D3_2_FD_206928 | JGI IMG/M metagenome (GOLD analysis project Ga0364873, IMG submission 206928) | Enriched cells from Trout Bog Lake Hypolimnion, Wisconsin, USA - BchlTB.Aug07.5000.01.D3 | ecosystem: Environmental > Aquatic > Freshwater > Lake > Hypolimnion/Profundal zone | place: USA... | reverse complement strand
GTCCGTTAAAGGTCTCCGGATCGAAGCGTGGGCTGTTGTCGGAGTCAGGGTCGCCGTTGGGGTTCCCATCCTGGCAGTCAAACAAAAATACGAAGTCGTAGCGGTTCTCAATCGTGCTCATTAGTTCTTCTCCCCATCGCTGGATTCGTTGATTCCTACATTCAAAGCTTTGCTCAAAGATTCGCTGGCGGCATTGGCCTGCTTGCGATCCTGTGCCTGTGTGCGGGAACGAGCTTTTTGGTGATAATAGCCGAGGACAAATAGGCCTTGGCCATCGAGACCAAGCTTGTCCGGATAGGCTCCACTGGCGGAGGGTTGCAACAAGCTGTGTAGCTCTTGAAGCCGCTCGTCGATGGCATATGCCGCCGCCGGTTTGTCCCTCCGGAGCTTGCGCAGGTGCTTTTGCGCTAGACTCTCAATCTTCGGGAAAGCAACCGCTGGATAGGTCGAAGCCAAGGAAAAGTAGCGATCCAGAATCGAGGAATTGACTTCCGTCTCACTGGAAGAGCGCTGCAAATTCTCGAACTCTGCCATCATCCGTCCACAAATATAGGCAGGAATCGCACAGGCGGGGTCTAGTCCTTCACTCATTTCCTTCATTCCTTTCTGTTGCCGAAATCGATCATTGATGCACATGCGAATCAGCCCCATGGGGATGCGCAGCCGGGCCAGCGAAAATGGATCGCTCTTCCTGTCGCCCGCCTTATCCTTGGAGTCGTTTCCGCCCGGATGGCGCAGCCGGGTGAGCGCCGTGGAGAGAACCGAATAGCCCAGCGGAAGTCCCTCAATGCCTCGCCGCAGCAAGGCCAGAACCGTGTGGTCGTCGGGTTCTCCATCGCGATCCAGAGCATAGAGCAGTTGCCAGAGTCGAACGGGATTCGGCTCTTCTCCTTCATACTGCGGATATTCGACACGCAATTGGCTGTGCCAGTCCTGGAGGTTTTTCTTCACCTGTACCAGCGCAAGGTCGGCCCAATGGCGCACCCGCAACCTTCCGCCATTGCCTGAAACTGCAGCCATGTAGAAGCGGTTGGTGTCGGGACTATCCCCTGGCTTAAAGCTGAGAAGATTCTTCACTTGGTTAGGATCGGCCACGTCCATAATGTCGATGACATCGAGGTCCGCGGGATTCTTGAGCCAATAGAGAAATCCAATGCCTGCGATGTCTTTGCGGCCTTTGTGCGATTTCTTCTCCGGTTTGAGCAGGTCGTTGATGGCCAGTACATAGGCCATTGCGCGGTCGGGCGAGACCGGACTATTGCGGTTCTGTTCCCAGCCATAGGAGCGGAATGCCTCCTTATCGAAGGACATCAAAGCCACGCCGGCCGCTTGTCCTCCCAGACTGGATACTCCCTTGATTTTTTCGTGGGTGGGAGCAATGGGACCGAGTTTGCCGGAGATCATGCACTCTCCGTTGATGCCCTCCATGCGCTGATCAAACTCCGCCTGGTAATGCTTACGCCAGTATTGTTGCACCGCCTCGCGTTCCACCAGAGGCTCCCCTACCGAGATCGCAACGAGCGTTCCGGGCTTGGCTTCGCTGAGGGCGCTACGCGCTTTATTCACTTCTTCGGCATTGGCATAGAAGAGGACGCAGGAGGCAAGAGCGGCGTCCTGCGTTTCTGCTGCGGCTTTGCCGATGAGAGCGACGAAAGCTTCGTGGTGCTTCTCTGCCTTCTCCTTGTCGGCGGCCTTGTCAGGCGTCCACGCGCCGACACCGAGGACGTAGAGAATGTCGTCTGTCGCCAGCAAAGGATGCTCGCCACTGTTGCGATTCACTGGCGAACGCGGCACGCTCATCTGCATGGGAACTTGCATTTGCTTCTTTCCACGCGCCTCGGTGGTCATGCGCGGCGTCGCATTCAGAAACGTCCCTTGCCGCGAGATTTCCAGCAGCCACGGCACAGGCTTCATCTCCCAGGCGGCATTGTTCAACTCGTCGGCAAGGTAGTTGTCGGCGTAGGCGGCTAGCGCTTGCACGAGCATTGGAGTACCTCCTGGCGGCGGCCTTCCTCGGCCAGAACCACTTCCGGTCGAGTGTCCATTACCCCATTAACCAGATGTGCCTCAAAAAACGCGGCACGGTTGCCGTCGTCGCGAAAGGCAATGTCGTAGAGCATTCTGCCAATCTCCATAGAGTCTTCGATGGGATGGTCGTCCTCTCGCGGAAGTCCAAAATCGGCGGCAAACTCCCGGCACCCCAGATAGGGTCGCTGGAAACACTGTCCCTTGCGTACTCGTCGCTCCAACATGGCCAGGTATTTGCCGGGGGGATTGTCGATTGCGGCCTCTAAATCGGATTCGCCCGGTTCGGCTTTCGCCATTCGCTCAGCTTCTCGACGCGTATCCTTCGCGGTAAAAACATGGGGGTAGGCATCGATCCAATAGGCAACGTCGCGCAGCAACGTGGTGTTGCGCGGGGTTCCGTCGGTGCCGTTGCCAGCGCCGGCAACGAGTGGCTCGAAAGTGGTGGCGTCGCGCATCCAACGCTTGATGGCGACAGGCGAGACTTTGCTCTGCACCTCGTTGCGCAAGACGCTCATCAGTCGAATCGACTTCAACACGGTAATGCTGGTGACGATCCAGCGCATCTGCGGACGCCAGCAGATGGCGTCCAAAATGTTGCGTGCCGCCGAAGGCGTCATCACCGGGTAAGAGAATCGCTCAACCTTGGCCTCTGGCCGCGTAAAGCAAGCAAACTCACCGGAGACTCGGATGCGAATACTGGGAAGTGACATAAGGAACACTCCTGTTTCTACAATTCAGGACAGTGAAAGACATGAATAGTCAACGGAGCAATTGTATGTGTCAGAAACCGCTGATTGCAGGTTCGTACATAGTTCGCTAATATGCAACGAATGTCTCTTCTTTCTTTGAATCAGAGGATGTACTTTATCGGCTCTGGGTTGAAGTTCAGCCCCAGTTGCTCATCGTAAGCTGTAGCCACCCATATCTCATCACCGGCTATTGTTGCAACGCGCTCCAACACCCCCTTTGCCTTCTCGAACTCCGAGGGGATCAGTCCCACGATGTGCCGCTGCAAGGTGCGCCGCAGCGATGGACGGAGTTCCCCTGCCAATCGCAGTTCTTCGATTGCATCTTGCGCCTCCTCATCATCCGGCACAAATACATCCCGCGTGCGGTTGGAGATCATCTCGAACTCTTGTGCGAGGGTGGCAAAATCGAGATTCCTGCGCAGGTCCAGGAGTTCTTTCCCGAGTTCCCTATCACTGCAACCTCCGTAATAACGCTCGAAGTAGTCCCCGATTGCATGGGCCGAATCGACCTGCACACTCTTTCCATCCAGCAGTTCCTGCTTGGCGATCGCGCAGGTAATTCCGGCCGCCTGCTTGTATTCATGCGGTGGAAGCTTGTGTTCTATGGGCAGAAAGACGACCACCTTTCCTCCGGGCTTGCCATTCAGTGCAGCAGTTAACTTCCCTTCTCGATCGGCGCGTCCTGCCGCCTGCACAATGGAGTCCAGCGGTGCCAGCGCTCGCAGCACCTGGGGAAAGTCCACATCCACGCCCGCTTCCACCAGTTGCGTGGAGACGACATGGCACGGTTGGCCAGCCTTCAACCGCAGTCGAATACGGTCGAGAACACGCAGACGATGCGCCGCACACATGCGCGTAGAAAGATGAAAGACGCTTTCTGCGTTCAAGTTCCTCTCTTTCGCAATGCACAACAGTTCTTCGTAGAGTTGGCTGGCGTGATCGCGCACATTCACTATAACTAGGCATTGCGGTACGACCAACATGCGTTGCGCAAGGTCCGGCCAACCTACGGGAGTGTCGATCTCCCAACAGATATCCACGCGCTTGAGCGCCTTGCGTAGTGAGACTGGATCACGAATGATCTCTGTGAGTGTTCCAGGTTTCCAGCGCAGATCCTTCTTGTGTCGTTGACGCTCGAATGCTGGCTGCGTGGCGGTTGCGAAGACAAAGTTGGTATCCCAGTCTTCGGACATCTCTTTCATTATATCCAGCAGCGGCCCGAGTAAGCGGCGCGGCAAGGTCTGCACCTCGTCGAGAATCACGATGGACCGTGCGATGTTGTGAACGCGTCGCAAATCGGATGGACGATTGGAAAATATGCTCTCGAAGAAGCGCACTGAGGTGGTCACAACCAGCGGCGCGTCCCAGTTTTCGGTTTCAAGACGCACTCCTGTCTCTTGGTATTTCATTTCTTCTTCTTCATCGTCTGCGGGGAAAAAGTAATCCGCCTCTGAATCGGTGCAGGAATGCGTTTTCAGCTTCTGGATGCAGCCCGAGTGATGTTCCAGCAGCGCATCATGTCCGAATATGCCGGCGTACACCTGAGCGTTTTGCTCGATGATTGACAAAAAAGGAATTACCACAATGACCCGTCGAAAACGTTCTGGGTAAAGAGCGGCTCTTTGCAAGGCAAAAGCCATTGAGGCTAGTGTTTTGCCGCCTCCGGTTGGGACGGATAGCGAGAAGAGGTTTTGCGGCGATGATGATGCATGGAGGCAGTCCGCCAAAACCTGCGAGCGCATCTGTTTGACTTTTCCTTCGGGGGAATTGTCCTGTAATTCCGCGATGCGATTCAGCAAGACTTGCAGCCGCTCCTTGGCGCATAACGCGTCTTGCAAGGCCGACCGTCCTGCTGAGTCAAGCCGGTCTGCATCGATGAGGCAACTGAAGAGCATGCGCACGAAGAGGTCATATTGTGCTCTGGTTGCTCCGGGAAACGCATCCTGTTGCTTGCTCAGCGCGGAGACCATGCGATTGAATTTAGAAGAGTCAGCACACGCTGTTTCGACTAGGGAGCAAGCTTGGTCACGATACTTCGGATCGAGCATCTTCTCTTTGAATCGCGTCGTCCAGTCCGCAAGGCCGGCGTGATGGCCGGCGATGGCGGCGGCTACGGTTTGCAGCCCCGGCTTCAGCGGCGCATCCATGGTTCCATACTTTGCCAGCATGGCACCGTGAATCGCGTGCTGGGGGTGTCCTTGCCCCGTACTCAGCATCTTCTGGAAACTATCGGAATACTTTCCGAAATCATGGAACACCCCGGCTATGGCAGCGAGTTGCGCCAAATGATCGTCGTTTGGGCGAGCAAGGGTAGCCAGTTCGCGACTCATTCGGGCGACCGAGTGCAAATGAGTAGATAAAAGCTGCCACCCAACTCTGGAGTCAGAACCGGGTAACGAATCTGAGGATGAGTGCGCCCAATAGGATTTCTCTGACATATCTCGAACATATTACACTCTGTAAGCTGGGTTCGATACAAATCATTTGGATTTATGATTTTGGCAACTCCCGTATAGTGATACTAGTCCAAATGAATCGCTAAATATTTGGCAGATGCCTACCTCAATGTGACGAATGCTGAAGCACGGTCCAAGCAATATTGAGATGGATTTGAACACCTCCGCGTCCATCGCTACTTCACGTTGTTTAACACCGCCAGATCAACCTCAAAAGTTGGAATGCAGTCATCCATATGGCAAGATTGACTGAATTTGAAGGATTTCAACTTCAGATAGCGTTATAGTTAGCAGGGCCTGTATTTTTGACGATGTAATCCTCTGAGCCTATCCTCGCATAGTTCGCCGACCCAGCAGACTCCATCGCCAGACTACTCACGTGTCGTCTGCCTGACGCCGCTTTGCGCCAGACTCCAAAAAACACACCCAAAACCGGTTTGCTGTCTTGGAGATTTTGCTATGAAAAGTAATAGACTTCCCCGCTTTCTTTCCTTCACGTCTCTTTTTCCTTCCCTTGCTCAATCATGCCTGACCGGAAGTGGCGAAACCTCTCTGGGTATATTCATGCGCCTATTTTCTGGGTCGGAGGCCCGTTCTCTGGGACTCTGGCCGAACACGGAAGTCGTCGTTCCCCTCCTGACGAAGCCGCGACAGGGATATGGGGGAACCAGATGGCCACGAACAGCTTTTGCTTTAGCATTTTTTATCGGGATGGCAACACTTTTCGCTGGTGCGGCACAGTCTACGACGACAACTCTCGCGATTACCTCGGGCGGAAGTGCAGTTACGACTGTTTCATCGGGGAGTGTAGTGACCCTGACTGCGACGGTTATGGCTGGAAATACACCGGTAACGGTTGGGCAGGTAAACTTCTGCGACGCGACCGCTCAATACTGCACTGGAAAACATCTCGTTGCATCGGCTCAACTCACTGGTAAGGGCATTGCATTTCTTCGCATTTATCCATCGACAGGTCTCAAGAGCTACAAGGCAGTATTTCTTGGAACTCCAAATAGATCACCTTCCATGCTATCAAGTACTTCAATGTCGGTCCCCTTAACAGTATCAGTTAATACAACGTTCACGGCGAGTGGGAGCTCAGGAAATTATTCATTAAGTGCTCTTGTATCTACGTCTGGATCGTCAACGCCTTTAACAGGTACAATATCCTTTGTTGATATCAACAATGGAAACTCCGTTTTGGGGACAAGTACTATTCAGCCATCATACTCTGATTCAGTCAATGTGATTTCTACTAGTTTTTATATCGATTCATATGGCCCTTTGGTTAACTATGGCACGCCTCCATTTCCTTTTCCATCATCTTATGTTGTCGGAGATTTCAACGGCGATGGGTTGTCGGATGTAGTTATTGATCCATCTTCTTGTTTGCAAAACGGCTGGGGAGGTACATACTTACCCGGCAGCGTCTTCGCCGTTGGCGATTTCAATAATGATGGATTTTCGGACATCGCGGTAGCCGGGGGAGGGGTGCTAACGGTTCTTCTGGGTAACGGGGATTGCACATTTCAAACTATGACGAACAATCTGGCGATTGACGCTTCTGTTTCAACTTTAGTTGAAGGTGATTTCAATGGAGACGGCAACCTTGACTTGATTGCAGGTTCAGCAGTTCTACTCGGTAATGGTGACGGGTCTTTCACTGCGATGCCTAGCAACACACTGGCTGGAGATGCAGTCGTAGCTGGCGATTTCAACGGGGATGGAACTCTTGATATAGTTATAGGTCCTTCCATCTATTTCGGCAATGGGGATGGGACATTCACCCAAGTATTAAACAGCACTATAACCGGAGGAGTAATCTCTGTAGGAGATGTTAACGGGGATGGAAGACTTGATTTGTTAACAAGTTCTGCTGTGTTGCTAGGAGTCGGTGACGGAACTTTCACAACGATGCCCAACAGTTCTCACCCGTCCGGTTCTGCTTTCATCAATGCTTATGGAGGTTGGGATATCGTCTATGCTGTATTCGACTCAACGTGCCTCAATTATTATTCCATGACCCCACCACTGACGAATGCGATGGAAATCGTCCTAGGAAACCGGGATGGAACATTTGGGACTTCAGAATTAGTGTGTTATCCCGGAAGAGAATCAGAGCCATTCCCGGGCAATGTCAATGCGACATTTGAACCTGGCCCTTATACATCTGAAGTATTTGATAGTAACGGACTGCAAGGAATAGCTTATTTGAGTAGCGAACAAACAGGTGCGAATATCCACGTATATGATTACTATTTTAATGCGTTAAGCGAAGTTGTCTCGAATCAGGCTATAGCAACTGTAAGCGGGATATCAATTATCGGTACCGGGAACCATGCAATTCAAGCAGTTTATTCAGGGGATAGTAATTACGGACCCAATGTGTCGGCACCCACGTTACTTGCGGCAATTAACCCTGCTGCCTCGCCAATTATTTCGCCTAGTTCAGGTACATTCTCTTCTACACAAACAATAACCATAACTGACGTGTCAATTGGGGTAAAGATTTATTACACGACTGACGGAACAACGCCAACTCCTGGTTCTATCATTTATAATGGACCAATCACGGTGTCGCGATCGATGACGCTAAAAGCTATTGCATCTGGCGGAAACTATACCGATAGCAACGTTGCGGTTGCTTCATTTACTGTAAATGTTAGTACATCAACAGTACTATCTTTAAGCCATAACGGAAATGCTGTCGATTCAATAGGCCCTTATACCCTTGTAAAGCTTAGTGCTCTTGTCACTGCATCTTCGGTGCTTGTCAATACGGGCCAAGTACTATTCTGCGATGCTTTAGTCGCTACTTGCACTGGTAACAGCCTCCTCGGCAGCGCTCAATTGACAAATACTGGTACTGCCTCAATTCAGATCTACCCCACAATAGGAATCCACAGTTATAAGGCGATTTATCTTGGGACACCAAACGGGTCGTGGGAGTATTCAAGTAGTTCATCTGCCATTGCCAGTTTAACGGTGATTGGAGCGTCAACGAATACAGTGATAGTTCAAAACGGAAGTGCAGGGAACTATACATTAACGGCGTCTGTTACAGGTATCGGATCGACAATTGCCCCTACAGGTTTTGTTTCGTTCTTAGATTCCAGCAATGGTAGCGCGATCCTGGGGAAAGGGGCTCTTGGAAACAGCATCTTGGCCCAGAACTTTAACAAGATGTCAACCATTGCAACAGGAAGTAGTCCAGCAGGCATTGTTGCTGGTGATTTCAACGGAGATGGGAAACTCGACTTGGCCGTGACAAATCAAAGTGGAAATAAACTGAATATTATGCTTGGAAACGGAGATGGTACTTTTACAGTAGCTACACCAAGTCCGTCTACAGGGAACTCGCCTGAAGCAATCACAGTTGGGGACTTTAACGGGGATGGTAAGGAAGATCTGGCTGTAGCCAATAATACAGATAACACTGTAACAATATTCTTAGGCAATGGAGACGGCACTTTCACACCCTCTTCAACTAGCCCAAAAACAGGCAACGGTCCTGTAGCTTTAGCTGTGGGTGATTTTAACAATGATGGGGCGCTCGATCTAGCGGTAATTAACAATTCGGACAACACTATCACAGTTTTACTCGGCAACGGGAATGGGACCTTTACTGCAACCTCTGCTAGTCCCTCAGCTGGAGGAAATCCATGGTCAATTATGGTAGGGGATTTTAATGGCGACGGCAAACTGGATATTGCGACGGCAAATTACAGCAACAATACGGTGTCGATACTTCTGGGTAATGGGGATGGAACATTTGCTACATCATCTACAAAATCAGCAACAGGTGCTGGACCTGAATCCTTAACAATTGGCGACTTTAATGGTGATGGAAAGCTTGACATTGCGACAGCAAACCGTGGCAACAATACGGTTACTGTTTTATTTGGAAACGGAGATGGTACGTTTTACGCTGCCCCATTTAGCCCTTCGACCGGGGAGAGCCCCATCTCCATCGTTGCCGGAGACTTTAATGGCGACGGCAAGCTGGATTTAGCGATAGCAAACTATTATGACAGTAATCTTACGATCCTTTTTGGCAATGGAGACGGCACATTCGTTGCCGGGTCGAGTTTGCCAGCAACTGGAAGGGGGCCTCTTGGTCTTACGGTTGGGGACTTCAATGGTGATGGCCTTACGGATTTAGCTATATCGAACAGTTTGAGCAATACAGCCGGTGTTTTAACGAACCAGCTTACAGAGACTTCGACCGCTTCCGTTACAGGCCTCGCAATTCTTGGATCTGGAGTCCATTTGGTTGATGCGAGCTACCCTGGCGACAGCAATTATGCCGGCAGTATATCTTCGACTACATCGCTAGCAGCGACCGTGATCACGCCCATAGTGACCGTATCGCCATACGCTTCGAGCATTACGACAGTGTTACCATTGACGGTGATTGTGTCGGTCTCTGGTGGAAGTAGTAACCCGACACCTACTGGGTCGGTGACGCTCACCAGTGGCAACTTTAGTTCCGGGGCAGTGACTCTTACGAGCGGCAGTGCCGCCATCAACGTCCCACCCGGTTCGTTGGTAATCGGCAGCGACACGCTGACCGCCAGCTACACGCCGGACTTGGGAAGTTCATCCACATATGGCACAGCCATTGGCATCTCCTCGCCAGTATTTGTAACCAAGGCCACGCCTATCATCACTTGGCAAACGCCCGCTGCAATTACCTATGGAACTGCATTGTCGGCAACACAACTCAATGCTAGTTCGGGCGGTCTTGCGGGGAACCTCGTCTACACACCGGCATCGGGCGTTATATTGCCAGCAGGCCAGCAGACCCTTTCGGTGACCTTTAGCCCCACCGATACGACGGATTACAACCCGGCCACAACAACGGTTGTTTTGACTGTGAATCAAGCTACGCCAACCATAACTTGGCCGACAGCAACCGCTATTACCTATGGACAGACACTGGCTATTTCGACGCTCACCGGTGGTTCTTCGACACCGGTTGGCAGCTTCGCATTCACTACGCCGACTACGACTCCGGGTGCGGGAACAGCTTCGCAGGCCGTGACTTTCACGCCCTCGGATGCGACCGATTACAGCACCGCAACCGGCTCAGTCAGCGTGACGGTAAACAAGGCCATGCCGAATGTGTCTGCTTGGCCGACAGCCAGTGCCATTACCTATGGACAGACGCTCGCCTCTTCCACGCTCACTGGCGGTTCCTCGACTCCGGCTGGCAGCTTTGCCTTCACCACGCCGACGACAGCTCCGGGCGCAGGCACAGCCTCGCAGTCCGTGACCTTCACTCCGTCCGATGCGACCAATTACAGCACTACAACCGGTACGGTCAGCGTGATGGTGAATAAAGCCACGCCGAATGTATCGACTTGGCCTACTGCCACCGCCATTACCTATGGACAGACGCTGGCATCCTCGACGCTGTCGGGCGGAGCTTCGACACCGGCAGGCTCGTTCGCCTTCACGACGCCAACAACCGCTCCGGGCGCGGGAACGGCCTCACAGTCCGTAACCTTCACGCCCTCGGATCCAACCGACTACAGCACGGTGACCACCACCGTCAGCGTGACAGTGAACAAGGCCACGCCGAATGTGTCTTCCTGGCCTACAGCCACCGCCATCACCTATGGACAGACGCTGGCATCCTCCACACTCACCGGCGGTACTCCAACTCCGGCAGGCAGCTTCGCATTCACCACGCCAAGCACAGCTCCGGGCGCGGGAACTGCTTCGCAGTCCGTGACCTTCACTCCGTCCGATGCGACAGATTACAGCACTACAACCGGTACGGTCAGCGTGACGGTGAATAAAGCTACGTCGAATGTATCGAACTGGCCTACAGCCACCGCTATCACCTATGGCCAAACGTTGGCTTCTTCCACACTCACCGGCGGTTCCTCAACTCCGGCTGGCAGCTTCGCCTTTACCACGCCCAGCACAGCTCCGGGCGCAGGCTCGGCCTCGCAATCCGTAACCTTCACTCCGTCCGATGCAACAAACTACAGCACGGTGACCGGTACGGCCAGCGTGA
>Ga0364873_10773_pt1 | contig 11277 bp, 10 predicted proteins | sample ExccelAu500001D3_2_FD_206928 | JGI IMG/M metagenome (GOLD analysis project Ga0364873, IMG submission 206928) | Enriched cells from Trout Bog Lake Hypolimnion, Wisconsin, USA - BchlTB.Aug07.5000.01.D3 | ecosystem: Environmental > Aquatic > Freshwater > Lake > Hypolimnion/Profundal zone | place... | reverse complement strand
GAGTGACAAGGTCCTTGAAAAGATCATCGAAAATTATACACGTGAAAGTGGCGTGCGTGAACTCGACAGACAACTGGCTGCCCTGATGCGCTATGAAGCAAAAGAATATGCTACTAAAAACAAGATCAAACCCACCATTACAGCGGTAGATGTAGAAAAGATCCTGGGCCAGTCACGTTACAGTAATGAGATCTATAAGACTGCCAATATGCCCGGTGTTGCAGTGGGGTTGGCCTGGACCTATACAGGAGGGGATATCCTGTTTATTGAAACTTTGTTAAGTGAAGGTAAAGGGGAGTTGAAACTGACCGGCAATCTGGGAAATGTGATGAAGGAAAGTGCCAGCACTGCATTGACCCATTTACAGGCTAATGCCAGGAAATATGGTATTGATCCTGAAGCGTTTAAACAGAAAGCTATTCATATCCATGTACCCGAAGGTGCAGTACCCAAAGACGGCCCCAGTGCAGGTATCACGATGTTAACTTCTCTTGCTTCCGCCTTTACAGGCCGCAAAGTAAAACCCTATCTTGCCATGACCGGAGAAATTACCCTTAGGGGTCAGGTATTACCAGTAGGTGGCATCAAGGAAAAAGTGCTTGCAGCCAAAAGAGCTGGTCTTAAAGAAATAATCATGTGCTGGCAAAATGAAAAAGACCTGCAGGAAATTGAGAGCGATTTTATAGCGGGTGTACAGTTTCATTATGTAAAAACAATGCAGCAGGTACTTGACCTGGCACTGGTATGATACCGTTTATCAAATATTCCCTTAATCAACAATTCAAATGTTTGATTTCAGAATAAATATATTTTAACTTGTGTTAGTATCAATCAACACTATTTTCATGTTGGTTGTTTTAAGGGTTAAGATCCCCCATTTCGATGGGGGATAATTTTTTTCAGGGCTTCCTATTTGTTTCTTCCGGATCTTTCTTTGCACTCCGTACAATCAATGCTTTGCTGATTTATTAGCTTCTTTCTTTACCTTCATTGCCACCATGAATTGTAAATTTTTTATAGCATTGTTATGTATTGTTTGCTGTTCAAGATCAGATGGACAGGTACTGGGTGGCAGTACGGTCTTTTCCTTTCTGGACCAAACCAATACGGCCCAGCTTTCAGCATTGGGCGGTAATAATGTGAGCAATATCAGTAATGATGTTGGGCTTGCTTTTTTTAATCCGGCACTCCTGCGGGATAATATGCACCAACAATTGGATGCCAGCTTCAACAACTTTCTCGCCGGCATTAAAAATTACAGTTTAACCACCGCATTTCATGCAGACAGGATCAATACCAATCTGGCATTTGGTATTAACTACTTCGATTATGGAAGCATTACTCAAACAGACCCATCGGGTAATATACTGGGATCATTTGATCCCAATGATTATGTTGCGCAGGTTTCTGCTTCTCATGTATATCTGGACAGGTTCTGGTATGGCATGACCTTTAAATATATCAGCAGTAATTATGGGCAGTATAAAAGCAATGGTATCGCTTTTGATATTGGTGTTGCTTATCATGACAGTATCAGAAATTTTCAGGTCAGTGTACTGATCCGTAATCTCGGAACCCAACTCAAGACCTACGATGGAACCAACCAAAAAGCTGCCATTCCATTTGACATTGAAGCAGGAATAACCAAAAGACTCGCAAAAGCACCCATTCAGTTTTCACTTACAGCACATCATTTGCAGGAGTTGAATATCTATTATAACGATACTACTTTTAATAACAGTGAGGGCAATACAGGTAAAAGCAGTATTACCCTTAATCAGCTATTGTCGCATCTTGTAGCTGCAGCCCAAATTAATATCCGGGAAAACATTGAGGTAACGGCTGGATACAATTTCATGCGTCGGCAGGACCTGAATGCTTATAACCAGGTGAATGGCATGAATGGACTCTCCTTTGGTCTGGGTGTATTACTTAAAAGAATCCATATCCGTTATGCGACAGGGTTTTATCAGCAAAACCTGTTTCAGCAGATCAGCCTCGGATTGAGCTGGAAAGGGGATGCCTTATCGCCGCAATAAAAAAGCCACCCTTTAAGGATGGCTTTTTTATTGCTGTATTTCTTTAAGTGCTACTGACTCCACCTGCGCTGGCTCATTGAACGTTTGGGTGCAAAGGGCCTTGCATTGAGTGAAGATTTCTGCTGTCTTGCTTTTGTTTCCTCATAACTGGGTTGCTCCATCTTGTAAGGATGTTCCTCCATTACGGGGATAGCCTGAGCTATCAGTTTATGAATATCCCTAAGGAATACTTTTTCCTCACGATCGCAAAAAGAAAGCGCAATTCCACTGGCTCCGGCTCTGCCGGTTCTGCCAATACGGTGTACATAAGTTTCCGGAATATTAGGCAGTTCAAAATTGATCACATGGGTAAGGTCTTCTACATCAATACCCCTGGCTGCAATATCTGTAGCTACCAGTACCCTGATATCGCCATTCTTGAAATTGCTTAATGCACGTTGCCTGGCATTCTGTGATTTGTTACCATGTATGGCATCTGTCTTCACATTGGCTTTGTTTAGTTCCTTAGCTACTTTATCAGCCCCATGTTTGGTTCTGGTAAATACCAAAGCACTTGCAATATTCTTGTCTTTCAACAAATGGATCAACAGGTTGCGTTTATCTTCTTTTTCTACAAAATAAACAGCCTGTTCTATTTTCTCTGCAGTCGAAGAAACCGGGGTCACTTCAACTTTAACAGGATCCCTTAAAATGCTCTGGGATAATTTTGCAATTTCTGTTGGCATGGTAGCTGAGAAGAAAAGGGTCTGCCTTTTTGCAGGCAGTTTGGTAATGATCTTCTTTACATCATGTATAAAACCCATGTCCAGCATCCTGTCTGCTTCATCCAGAACAAAGAACTGTAAGTGCTGCAGTGAAATAAAATGTTGCTGCATCAGGTCCAGTAACCTGCCGGGTGTTGCGATCAGTATATCCACACCACGCCTCAAACCATTGGTCTGTGCCTGTTGTGATACACCACCAAAAATAACCAGGTGTTTTAAACCAGTATGTTTTCCATAAGCTTCAAAACTTTCGTTGATCTGTATGGCCAGTTCCCTGGTTGGGGTAAGTATAAGGGCCTTGATCTGCCCGGGAGTTTTGATCGCTGTTTTTTGTTCGTATAATTTCTGTAAAATGGGTATGGCAAATGCAGCTGTTTTGCCGGTACCTGTTTGTGCACATCCAAGCAAATCCTTTCCTTCCAGTACCACCGGAATAGACTGTTGCTGAATGGGTGTAGGTGTTGTATAACCTTCTGTGTCAAGCGCTTTTAAAATAGGCGCTATAACCTGTAATTCTTGAAATGACAAATTGTATTTGTTTAATGTAAATAATGCTAAACGCTATCCAGCTATAACCAGGTATAACAATGAAGCGGTTAAATGTTGATTATATGCTCACAACCTATGACTTGACGAGCTTTATGACGGAAGGAAAGTTATCTAGTCTTCTAAGAGAGAGAATATGAAGCACAAATATACAACTTTTTTTCATATCATGAAAATTAAATGCCCCAGCACTGTGTAGCTGTACCCTTATTGTATGGTCCGTCTGCTATCATAAGCACCTGCAAAACAACGGGTTCTTAGAAAGTTGGATTGGTGTAATGTGGTGTAATGGTTTAAAAAACAATGCAGGATCTTAGAATACTTTACATTGGGGCAGCAAGAAAGAAAAACTCTTTTCCATACCGATAGTTGGCTGAAAAATACGTAAAATCAATCGGTGACTTTTGACTTAGCCATGCAGAAAGCGTATATATTTTATATCGGAGTACGTCTGTGATAAAACGGTACATATCGGTTTCATTGTAACCGTAAGCTGTTGCACCCGCCTTGCCAAATTCAAACAGGAGGAGGGGCTTTGATCGGAGAATTGTTTGCACAGCTCCTTTAAGTACCAGTAATTCTGCACCTTCCACATCCATCTTAATCAGTACAGGCCTTATATCTGCCGGAATGATTTGGTCCAGTAATCCGGTCTGCACCTGGATCTGGGTATCTTCTTCAGCTTTATCGTAGGGACGTTTAATTAATCCGCTGTAAGCCATATCTGTAATGACCAGGTTAAATGATGAAGTACCCGTATGGTCGCATAATGCAAGATTATAGATATTAGCCTGTAAGCCATATTGCTGCTGCAGGGTATCGAAAAGGGCAGGTATTGGCTCGAAAGCATAATGCCTCGCCCGAGGAGCTGCCTGCAGCATCATCTGAAGTATCTTCCCTTCATTGGTTCCTATATCCACACAAATGCTGTCGGGTTGGCAAACCTTTTTGATCACTTTCCTGGTAAGTCTGTCGTATGCTTCATTTTTAGTTACCGGAAAGGGCAGGGCCAGCATGATCCTTTTAACCAGTTTTGTTAGGGATGGCTGCATGAATTACATTTTTACATTTGCAATATAGCGTCTCCATTTATCAATAAGCTGCTGCATGTCCTGTGGTAATTCAGTGGTAAAGAACATCTCTTTACCGGTTCGCGGATGCACAAATCCAAGTGTTTTAGCATGCAGTGCACAGCGTGCGCAGATTTCAAAACAGTTATCGACAAACTGTTTGTATTTGGTATAAATGGTTCCTTTGAGGATCTTATCACCGCCGTATTCCCAGTCATTAAAAAGGGTATGTCCAATTGATTTCATGTGTACCCTTATCTGGTGGGTTCTGCCGGTTTCAAGTACACATTCTACCAATGTCACGTAATTGAATCTGTCCAACACTTTATAATGGGTGATGGCATGTTTGCCGGTCTCACCATCCGGGTAAGTAGTAAACATCTTCCGGTACTGATGATGCCTGGCTATATGTGCTTCGATCCTGCCTTCATCCAATTCCACATCGCCCCAAACCACTGCTACATATTTACGTTGTACCGTATGGTTGAAGAACTGTTTGGCCAGGTGTGCAGCCGATTCAGCATTCTTGGCAAGTACGATCAAGCCGGTCGTATTCTTATCGATCCTATGCACCAGTCCATACCTGGGCAGGTCTTCTTCTTTAAGATCAGGATTCTGTTGCAGGAGATAATAAGCCACCCCATTTAATAAAGTACCGGTATAATTGCCCACACCCGGATGAACCACCATATTCGCTGATTTATTGATGACGAGTACATCCTCATCCTCATAAACGACGTTCAATGGAATATGCTCTGGCCTTAACTCTGTATAATCCGGATTAATCAGGTTTAACAGGATGATCTCATCTCCCGGTTTGGTGCGGTAATTGCTTTTTACGATCTTTCCGTTCACCGTTAAAAAGCCGGCTTCTATGGCTTTCTGGATCTTATTCCGGGTTGCTCCTTCAATGCTGCTCTGCAGCCATTTGTCTATCCTAATGGGCTCCTGGCCTTTGGAGATCACAAACTCTTTACGTTCATACAATTCTTCAGCGGCATCCTCCTGAAACTGTTCATGCTGTTCAATCATAGCTGCGAAGGTACGATTAAGAAAATTCCGGTATCAAGATTATAGAAATCCGCCCTTGCTGATCAATAGCTGCATTTTATTGTTGAAATCTTTGCTTCCATCCCCAAGAATTGCAAAAAAAGTACGGTCAAAATCTTCCACGGTCTTTACCGCTTTACGGATCAGTTTTTTTCCTTCTGCAGTCAGTACCACCGTTTTAGCCCTGGTATCTGTAGCATGTTCCTTTCTCTCCAGTAAGCCCTTACCTGCAAGGGTTCTCAGGACTGTGGATGTGGTCATGGGGTCAATCTTTGAATGGTCAGAAAGTAATACCTGTGTAACCGGTTCAGATTGCCGGGAAAGCCAGGAAATGCTGGCCAGCAACACAAACTGTGAATGGGTAAGTCCATGTTTCTCAAGGGCTTTCCTAATTTCTCGTTGCCATAGGTTGGTTAACTGCCATAAGAGGAATCCGGAACTTTCTTCTGCAGATTCTACTGAAAATATTTTATCGGCTGTCATAATGCAGATGCAAGCTTCACCTGTTTTTCCATTTCCAATGGTAATCCCTTTACAATATCCTGTGCTACGATCCTGATCCAGAGAAAAGCCAGCAAACCCTGAACAGTCATTGTTGTTGTGATCAATAATCCTTCAGGTGTATCCTTAAATTCATGCTTGCCATACATTTTAGCCAGTGGAAACCGGGTGAGGTCTACAAAAATATGGTTTTCAATGGTTTCTACCAGTTCAATGGTTACTTTGGGACCTTTCCTCGGTTTCAGTATGAAATGATTCCCTTTTTCAAAACGCCCCTCCATTTTGGCATATTCAATTTCGGTATCCCATTCATGCCAACTGTTAACATCTGCAAACAGTTTCCATAATTGTTCTTTGGTTGCTTCCCTGGTTAAAAGAGAATAGCTTTTTGTCCACATGGCTTTTAGTTTTTATTTTATATGCACAAATATAATAAGTGTACATATTAAAAGTGTGCTTATTTTTAAGAATATTTTTTAAATAGCCTTTATAGAAACTTTTTTGCTGTTGAGTACACAGAATAAATCAAAATATGCAGAACCGAATTGCATTTATCAGGGAGGCTTTTTAAAAAGCGCAGTATTTGTGAAAATCTCAATTACACAAAAAATTTTGTAACCTTTCTTTTTTATATCTTTCCACTCTTGAAAAAGCTTGCTGCCATATTGCTCATTACCCTCTTCCTGTTTAACTGGTTTGGATACAGGCTCCTGACTGATTATCTGGAAACAGTTGCAGTGACCAGTTTGCAGGTCAAACTTGATGATAACCATTATGATGCAGCACAACTGATCAGTATCAAAGTGCCATTACAACTTCCTTATGGCAGTAACAATATTAAGTATGACGCTGTAGAAGGTAATATCGATGTAAATGGAATAAGTTACCAGTATGTCAAAAGAAGGATTTTGAGGGATACACTGGAGCTGCTATGCATACCCAATACAGCACGTACCGGAATAATGAATGCCCGGGATGAATTTAGTAAATTAGCCAGTGACTTCATTAATTTCAATACAACAACAAAAAATACGGGAACTCATTCTCATAGTGTTAAACAAACAACAGTTGATTATACCAGCGACCATGCATTTGATCTGTGCATGAATTCTATTTCTGGTATTGCTGGTTTTAATTATTTCCCAAATATTGATCATAGCAGCAATGCCGTTGATGCTCCCGATCGTCCTCCGGAATGCTAATTCTTTCCCGAAATAACAGTTCAATAGATCATGGTCTGTACAGACGGTAAAATATATACCGGCGTTATGCTGTATAAAGCAGGTAATTCCGGTACCGTATGCTGTATACCTGGTCTACATTCTTGTATTAGCATTTTTTAAACCTAAACATTGTTCAACATGTTCAAATATATCGCCTGCCTGTTATTGGCAGCAGGATTCTATGCCTGTAAACCTAATCAGGACTATATGGCTTATTTACACAACCCTGATCTGTTTTCGGCAACAGTCCATCAGTTAAATGATGTGGTGATGGGCAATAATTTTCCACCTATTATTGCTTCCCGTAATTATACCTATGCAGCTATAGCAGCCTATGAAGTGATCGCTGCCGGTAACAAAGATCAATACCAGTCTCTTGCAGGTCAGTTGCATGGCTTATCCAAAATACCCCAGCCCGAAGCAGGTAAACCCATCGATTATGATCTGGCAGCTTTACTATCATATATAAAAGTGGGTGAAGCAGTTACTTTCCCCGAAGGAAGTATGCAAACTTATAAGGATAGTATCCTTACAGTGGCTCGTAACAAAGGGTTACCTGAAAATATCGAAAAAGCCAGTCAGGAATTTGCCGACAGTATCAGTATGGCAATAATCAGGTGGAGTAAGAAAGACAATTACCTGCAGACCCGCGGTGCCGAAAAATACACAGTGATGGAAAATATACCTGGCCGCTGGGTGCCAACACCTCCCATGTATGCATCTGCCCTCGAACCTCATTGGAAGGATATCCGCACCCTGGTGATGGACAGTGCTGCTCAATTTCAACCTGCAGCCCCATTTGAATTTAATGTTACAGATAAGAACAGCGATTATTACAAACAGGTGATGGCTGTGAAAAATGCAGTGGACAGTCTTACCGATGAACAGAAACATATCGCAGAATTCTGGGATGATAATCCTTTTAAACTCAATGTTACCGGACATATCATGTTTGGCAGCAAGAAGTTTTCACCTCCGGGTCACTGGATGAGTATTGTGGGTATTGCTGCCAAAACGGCCCATGCAGATTACCCAACCACTGTTTGCGCTTATGCCAAGACCAGCATCGCACTCTTTGATGCATTTATTCAGTGCTGGGCTATAAAATTTAAATACAATACAGTCAGGCCCGAAACAGTGATCAATAAATATTTTGACATTAGTTGGAGACCTTTCCTGCAAACGCCTGCTTTCCCGGAATATACCTGTGGACATTCAACCGGATCTGCTGCTGCCGCTGAAGCCCTCACCAGTGTTTTTGGAGATCATTTTGCCTATATAGACAGTACAGAGCTTGAATTTGGTATCCGGAACCGTTCCTTTACCTCTTTCCGTCAGGCAGCGATCGAAAATAATTCCGCCCGCTTTTATGGAGGAATACATTTTCATCCCTCCTGTATTGCGAGTACAGATATGGGGACCAAAGTGGGTGATCTGGTCGTTAACCGACTGAAAATGAAGAAATAGGGTTTTTGTTGTTGTATGCTACAGCGAAGGTCCCGGTAAAAACTGTGAGCAGTTTTCCGGGACCTTTGTTTTACAGCAATTGGCTGAAATATATACTGTTCACAGTAAGTTTGCAATATGATCGAGGAAGTATATTTTAAAGACCTGGGATTTCGCTCTTATAAAGAGACCTGGGACTTACAAGAAACCCTTTTGAAACAGAATGTAACGAAGAAAGCTGCTGAAGTAAGTCGCCGGGATACCATTCACCACCTTTTATTTGTAGAGCATCCCCCCGTTTTTACACTGGGTAAAAGTGGACATGCAGATAATATACTTATCAGCGAAACAGAACTGGCAGACAAAGGCATAGAATTTTTTCATATCAATCGTGGCGGAGATATTACTTTCCATGGTCCGGGACAATTGGTTGGTTATCCAATCCTCGATCTGGACAAATTCAAAACAGATCTGGGCTGGTACCTGCGCAGTCTCGAGGAAGTGATCATCCGCACACTTGCAGCCTATGGCATCATCGGTGAAAGGAGTAAAGGAGAAACCGGAGTATGGCTGGATGCTTCTTTAAAAGGACGGGAAAGAAAAATATGTGCCATGGGTATCAAATGCAGCCGCTGGATCACCATGCATGGATTTGCCCTTAATGTTAATACCGATCTGGATTATTTCAATTATATCATACCCTGCGGAATAAAAGACAAACAAGTTACTTCAATAGCGAAGGAATTGGGCCATGCCGTAGATATGCAGGAGCTTAAAAAAACGGTGCAACTTAATTTTGAAACAGTATTTGGGGCACAGCTGGTTTAAAAATCTTTCTCCAGGTAAACCTTGTTTTTTTCTTTCAGTTTATCTTCTTCATACAGCTCGAAGTTGAACCAGCCCGAATGCAGGAAATTGGTCTTGTCGAGTATTAGGTTCGGTTCCTTCACTCGTTTGATCTCAAATAATACGGAACCATCCGTATCAAAAAAGACCAGTCTGTATGTTTTCTGATGAGCCCCCGGTATCCGGATATTAATATACCCATTTTGATTGAGTACCACATAAACAGAAGGCTTCCATACATATTTTGGTACATAGGGTAGCAGTACTACATCGTATTTGTTCAGTGCATATAAAGTGTCTTTGGTCTTATTGGCAATACTGTCTCTGTAAATCCTGAATTGCCCATATTCCATGATCTGGATCAAACTATCCCTTTTCCTGAAATAGAGATGTACAAAATTTTTCTCCGCAGGCTTAACCATGCTGGAGGGGGGCATATTTTTTTGTAAGCTGTATTCACTGGAATTAATGATATCCGCATTCACCCTTCTTTTTTTGGAAAGGAATGGAATGTCATCAATGCTAACCTCTTCGGGAACTGCTGTTTCCTCCTGGATTGTTGCTTTTGTTTGACCATTTAAAGTACTGGCCGCTGAAGATTTTGTAAAAAAATAATCACCATTATCAAGTACATAAAAGATCCTGTAAAACATTTTTCTGCCGGAATTGGGGGATGTATATACAAACCCATTATCTGGTAGTTCTGGTGATTGTGCAGTTAAGATGGTATGAAAGAAACGGGTACTGTCAAAGGATTCCTGGACAGATAATTGTGTGCAAAGTTTACGGAATGGGTTAAACCAGCTGATCCGCACTTTCCCTTTCCCAAGGTCTGTTGCGTTCATCTGGATCCCAAGTGTTTGGCTATTACCCCAGTAACTGATAAAGATTAAGCTGAATAAGGTGATCCAGCCTTTCGCGAAATTGCCCTTCATTGCAACAAATATAATACGGGAAGGGCATTTGAAAAACTTAAACCTCATAAGCCAGCCTGCCTTCAGGAAGGGAAAGGTTGCCCTGCAACCCGCCACTATGTATAAGCATCACGTTGCTGCCAGACGGGAAATAATCCCTGCCTGCCAGGTCAAAGAATCCGTAGCATAGTTTAGAAGTATAGATGATATCGGTGGGCAAATGCTGCTCATGGTAAGTTTGATTCATGAATTCAATCAAACTGGCAGGATGTTTGGCATAACCCCCAAAGTGATAATCATGCATGATTTCATAGGGTTTTAACCTGTCTTCTTTATCCAGCAAGTCATTCACTGCATCGATCAGGCCCTCATGCTTCATACTGTTGATGCCAGTTACTTTTTGTCCATTGTTCGAAGCACGGATCAGCCCTGCCATCATTGTACCTGTGCCGGTAGCACACAAAATATGCGTATACGACGAATCGATCCACTGAAATATTTCTGATGCACCCTTTGCTCCCAGGTCTCCATAGCCACCTTCATGCACACAATACCAGCCCTTGTCCCTAAGCCTTTGCAGTATATTTTCCTTGTTCCGGAAATCGGTTCTAGATACAAATTCAAGCTGCATTCCATCCTGTTGTACCTGCTGTAAGGTATGGGATAGGCTAGCAGATGCTTGACCCCTGATGATGCCCAGGCAGGGAATCCCCATTGCCTTACAGGTATGAGCTGTAGCGGCAAGGTGATTGGACCATGCCCCGCCAAATGTGGCTACACCCCGGTAACCCCCTTTTATTGCATCTGCCAGGTAATATTTAAGCTTGAACCATTTATTTCCACTGATCACAGCATGCAGTTGGTCAAGCCTTAAAACG
>Ga0364873_10768_pt1 | contig 11363 bp, 4 predicted proteins | sample ExccelAu500001D3_2_FD_206928 | JGI IMG/M metagenome (GOLD analysis project Ga0364873, IMG submission 206928) | Enriched cells from Trout Bog Lake Hypolimnion, Wisconsin, USA - BchlTB.Aug07.5000.01.D3 | ecosystem: Environmental > Aquatic > Freshwater > Lake > Hypolimnion/Profundal zone | place: USA... | reverse complement strand
AACAATGCCACGCGCCCAACTGTATGATGCCGCCTCCACCATCCTGGCACAAAAACTAGCGCAGTCTAAAGGCATTGGCCAGGTCACCGTGGGAGGTAGCTCCCTACCAGCTGTTCGCGTAGAAATTAACCCCACCCTTATGTCTGCACTAGGCGTTGGCTTCGAGGATGTGCGCACCGCCATTGCTGCTTCAAATACCGTGCGACCTAAAGGCGTAATTGAAAGTGGCGATCGCGCTTGGCAAGTCGTTGCCAACGATACCTCAAAGACTGCTCAAGACTACATGCCAGTCATTGTGGGTTATCACAATAACGCACCCATTCGCATTCAAGACATTGCGCAAGTTGTCGACTCTGTTGAAGATCTGCGCAATGGCGGCCTAGCCAATGGCAAGCCCGCCGTACTACTGGTGCTTTGGCGACAACCGGGCGCCAATATCATTGATACAGTTGAAGGTGTAAAAGCACTTCTCCCCCAGCTCAAGGCATCTATTCCGGCGGCAATCAATATGGAGATTGCGCTTGATAGAACACCTACCATCCGCGCCTCACTCAGGGAGGTTGAACGTACACTGATTCTGTCGGTCATTTTGGTGGTCATGGTGGTATTTCTATTTCTAGGCAATGTCAGGGCCACCATTATTCCTAGTATTGCGGTGCCTGTTTCACTGATTGGCACATTTGCTGTAATGTATTTATGCGGCTTTTCTCTCAACAACCTCTCACTCATGGCTCTCACAATTGCTACAGGTTTTGTGGTGGATGACGCGATCGTGGTGCTGGAAGTCATTTCACGAAAAATAGAAGATGGAGAGACGCCCTTTCTGGCTGCGATCTCGGGGGCCCGAGAAGTTGGGTTTACGGTAATCTCCATCAGCGTATCTCTAGTAGCGGTATTCATCCCCATCTTATTAATGGGTGGCATTGTTGGGCGGCTCTTCCGGGAATTTGCTATCACCCTTTCGGTCGCCATTGGCGTCTCTTTAGTAATTTCTCTCACTGCGACACCGATGCTTTGCGCCAGGCTACTCAAGCCTCATGGCACAGAGACAAGCGGCCGCTTCATGCAAGCCGTCGAACGATTTTTTAGCAACGTGAATCAGCGCTACGCCAGTTCGCTCGAATACGCGTTAAAGCACAAACGCATGACGATGATGGTTTTATTTTCCGTCATCGCCTTAAATGTGTATCTCTATATCAGCATCCCCAAGGGATTCTTTCCGCAGCAAGATACCGGCAGAATTGTTGGCAGTATTCAGGCGGACCAAGACATCTCCTTCCAGGCAATGCAGTTAAAGATGGGTCAGTTCATGAGCATCGTGATGCAAGATCCTGATGTTGATAAAGTTGTGAGCTTTAATGGTGGCGGTCAAACCAATACGGGTAGCCTGTTTGTGGCGCTCAAAGCCCTCAGTGAGCGACAAGGCAGCATGGACGAAGTGCTTGCTAGATTGAGGCGCAAGCTCAATGCGGTTGCAGGGGCCACCCTCTACCTACAGCCCGTACAAGATATCCGTATTGGTGGAAGACCTAGTAATGCACTGTATCAATTCACCCTCCTTGGCGACAGCCTAGAAGATTTAAGAGCGTGGGGGCCTAAGATTCGCTTTGCCATGACAGATTTGCCAGAGCTAGTGGATGTCAATACCGATGCTCAAGATAAGGGCATGCAGACCACTCTCAATATCAATCATGACACTGCAGCCAAATTAGGGCTCACCACCAATCTCATTGATACAACACTGAACGATGCTTTTGGGCAACGCCAGGTATCCACTATCTTTAACCCCTTAAATCAATATCACGTTGTCATGGAGGTTGCTCCGCAATACTGGCAAAACCCTGATGTGCTCAAACAAATTTATGTCAGTACTGCTGCCCCCGCCCCTAATTCGTTTGCTGTCGGTGCAGCGCAATCTATTACGGCAGCAACGATTCCGATCAGCGCCATCCACAGCCCCGGATCTAAAACGACTGGCGGCCAAGTGCCTCTAGCCGCTTTTTCCAGTTATGGCCCTACTAATACGCCTTTAGTAGTGAATCACCAAGGTCAATTTACTGCGAACACCATCTCATTTAATCTCCCTGAAGACATATCGCTTGGCCAAGCCTCTGAAGCCATTTATGCCATGATGGATCGGCTGAATGTTCCGAATTCTGTAAGGGCTAGCTTCCAGGGAACAGCGAAGGCTTTTCAAGATTCCCTATCGAGTCAACCCTGGTTAATACTGGCCGCCTTCATCACCGTCTACATAGTTTTAGGCATTTTGTATGAGAGCCTAATTCATCCCATCACCATTCTCTCGACCCTGCCTTCAGCAGGTGTTGGCGCATTACTGGCTCTGATGCTCTTTAATACTGAGTTCAGCATCATCGCCTTAATCGGAGTGATTCTCTTGATTGGTATTGTCAAAAAGAATGCCATCATGATGATTGACTTTGCGATTCACGCCCAAAGAACCGAGGGACTCTCGCCGCACGATGCAATCTATAAAGCCTGCTTACTGCGCTTCCGCCCCATCCTGATGACCACTATGGCAGCCATTCTCGGAGCCGTTCCTTTGGCCATTGGATCCGGTGATGGCGCAGAATTTCATCGGCCGCTTGGTATTTCCATTGTGGGTGGCCTCATCATGAGTCAATTGCTCACGCTATACACAACACCAGTGATCTATCTTTACATGGAGCGTTTACGCGCCTGGAATTGGAATAAGAAATGAATTCAATACAAAACAATCTTCAACTTAGGGCTGCAAAAAAATATCTGAGTGCCATAGGTCTTTTGGCGATGATGACAAGCTGCATGATGGGCCCCGACTACAGCAAGCCTGATAGCACAACAGCACCCAGCTACAAAGAAACCGACGATAACAAAAGTGGTGATGGCTGGAAAATTGCACAACCAAATGAAGCGGGTATGCAAGCAAAATGGTGGGAGATTTACCATGACCCAGATCTCAATCAGCTAATAGATAAGGTCAATGTTGACAATCAAAACATCATTGCCTCCGAAGCCCAGTATCGCCAAGCTACCGCCTTATTAACGCAAGCCCGTGCCGCCCTATTCCCAACTTTGACGGCAAACGGAAGCGGTAATCGCGGCACCGTGAACGGCGGAAGCAATGGCAATCTATCTAGCGTTGACCAAACGTTTAATGCCAATATTGGAGCAAGCTGGGTACCGGATATCTGGGGTCAAGTCAGACGCAATGTGGAGGCCGGTAAAGATACTGCGCAGGCTTCAGCTGCGCAGCTCGATGCACTCAGACTATCAACCCAGGCTACTATTGCCCAAACGTACTTCCAACTGCGTATTGCTGATATGCAAATCAAGATGTATGACAGCACCATCAAAACTTATGAGAAATCACTCCAGATAACCCAGAACCAATACAACGCTGGCATCGTTACTCAACTTGACATTGCTCAGGCGAGCACCCTCCTAGAGTCGACTGTCGCGCTGGCGATTGATGTCAGCTTATCTAGAGCCCAACTTGAACATGCGATTGCAGTATTGATTGGGCAAACACCCTCCACCTTCTCGCTCAAGCCACAAGTACTTTCGATTGATCCGGTAACGCATTTGGTAGTCAGCCCAGTATCCAAATTGGTGGCTGATTTACCCGATGTTCCAGTGGGCGTGCCATCAACACTCTTAGAGCGTCGTCCGGATATTGCAGTGGCTGAACGCCAAATGGCTGCAGCCAACGCTAAAATTGGTGTGGCGACAGCTGCCTTCTTCCCTACGCTGACCATCTCTGCCGCAGGTGGGTATCAGGGTGCGGATTTGCCGGGCCTGATCAGCATGCCTTTGCGCTATTGGGCAATTGGACCCGCGATCGCACAGCCTTTATTTGATGGCGGCCTCAGAATTGGCGCATACCAACAAGCTGGCGCAGTCTACGATCAAAATGTCGCACTCTATCGCCAAACTGTTTTGGGGGCATTTCAGAATGTTGAAGACAACTTAGTTGCCCTCAGGTTGCTACAAAGGGAGAGTAAGTCACAAGCAAGCGCTGTCAAGCACGCCCAAGATGCAGTACGCATCAGTGAAAATCAATACAAATCAGGAGTCATTACTTACCTGGATGTAGCCACTTCGCAGGCAGCAGAATTGTCAAATGAGCGAATCCTGATGTCTCTACTCAATCGTCAAATTGCAGCCCATGTTGGTCTAATTACCGCGCTTGGTGGCGGCTGGGATGTCAAGCAAATTGCAGATAAATAAAACTGCACAGATCAATTGCTTTTAGAGGGTTGCTAGACTTAATTCGGACTTGACATAGACACGAATGAGATCTTCTTCTTGATGCAAAAATAGCTTTTGTGCAAATAGTACTGATGCTACCAGCGCAATAGACGTAAGCAGTAGGGTTAATTGCGATGGGTTCTGACCATGACCAAGACATTAATCGAGCATGGGATGGCTGCTCGCCTTGTGTGGTGAAGCGCTACCAGCCTTGGGTCAACCTATCTTCAAAATTTGCCGATGGGGTCGGGGCTTGGATTTGATCCAACGTCCGCCTGAGATTTTCTTTGTTCTCCATATTCATCACCTTATGCCTACCCCAATTCTGCCTTCAGTTTTAGCTTTGCCCGATACAACAGTTGGTCTACGCTATTTTTATTCATCCCTAAAGTAATGCCGATTTGCTCGGGGTTGAGACATTGATCTTTAGTCACATTTAACACTCCTTTAGGATGAAGATTATTAAAAATCCTCTCTGATGGAGTGGCATTAAAAATCAGGTCAGTCCAGCTTCAAGCGACTAGTTGATCAGTCAAAATCCGATCTCTAGCTGTCGCTTTGTGATTGGATTGAGACGGTCAAGAACCCCAAAATCTGCTTTTTTGAATGTCTGAAATAGCCCGATAAGCAGACAAATACTCTAATTGGCCAAATAACTCAGCAGTACTAGCAAAACAGAGGTTTTGAAAAAACCCCTTATAGAATAAGGCTTAGGTGGCAGCATTAGAACCCCCAATATCCATTCAGTAGTACAAATGTCGTTCAGTAGTACAAATGGAAAGGGCCTCCCTGACGGGAGGCCCTTATATAGGTTGGTGCGGCTGGCAGGAATTGAACCCACGACCCCTTGGTTCGTAGCCCCTACGTCGGAGTACCATAAAACCTATATAAAACAATGACTTACAGACTTGAGATTGTGCAATAGAATTGATAATGAGACCCTTCTAACCCCTTGTTTCTATTGGTTTGCTATATGTTCTATTGCACAGATTTAGAGTCATGTTTAGGCAAATCTTCTTGTTGCTCCCGATCCTTTCAATCGATAGAAAAAGCAAGTCTTACCAGTAGCCATAAATTGATTGGGCGGCTTTAAGCTGTAAAGCAGACCTTCGCCCCACCCTATGTTTTACGCCATTCCAATTTATTGACCTAAATAACAACATCAGACTGTTATGAGCATGAGAAGAGTCATTCATCCAACTTCACCTTAGATGGCAGAGTCCGACCCAAAGCAGCCAAATGGGTAATACAAATACTATTACCCTTAATTACAACTTTATTTCCTGAGCTTTTAACTTTTGATCGATCTTAACCTTAACGACATCCCTTCTATCAAAATTAATGTCTTTTAAGTTAAGTACTCTTAAGGCTTGATGATCATAGGTGCTGAAATAAAAACGACGATTAATTAGGTCACTAATAGTGCTCCACTGAGTTAATTCCATAAATGCACCTTCGCCTGCTACAGACCTAACGGAGCCTCTGGGAATATCAAAGTTATGCAATACATGCTCAGCAAGGCTCACGTTTTGCTCGGCATTTTTGGCCGGCACAATCGTCGATGAATAAGCTAGGGCCCGTATAAAGCGTGAAGGTGAGGTGCTATCCCCTGGCATACCCAAAAATCCTGCGCCCGTTGAAATCGGAGCAACCGTCTGGCCATAAACCTTGATTGGCGAAGGCTCAATTGGCGAAAGTTTTACATAATTACCCAAGTTATTGATGTGCCAATCAAATGGAGGTGAATTGGTCAAAACACCGTATGGATTATCACTAGCCGTCAACTTGCCATTGATGGGCTCGACTACCAATACGCCACCTGCAGCGTCATGCAATACATAGTGATACGGCGGAATCACTTTAAGATTAGATTCCTCTAGGGTAATGACGGTAATGTCGTTTAACGCCGCTTTAACCTGAGCTACATTTTCAAAATTCATCAAGGCCCAAGTCATGAATTCCCAGGGGGCAATGGCCTTTTTAGGATCAGCGCTAGCGGGATTCGCATACCCTGCATGACCAGGGAAATATAAAATTCCGCCAGCCATACCCTTCTCATTCATGCCATCGATAATGATTGGCGCGTCATAACCATTTAGCCCTACTACACCATATTTTCCAATCCAACTGGCGCCCTTTTGATTATTGGGTCCAGTTGCCACAAATTGCATTTTGCGTGGCAGAACCACTAATTCAGAATTAAGTGGAAAGGCAAACTCCATCGTACGTGCATAGACTCTTGAGCCATCTGCAGCAATTAGCTGAAAGCTAGTACAGGCAAAGGCACTTTGCCAAATAAAAATGAGTCCCAATAATGCAATTGCAATCTTGTTAAGTCGACTAAGCATGTATTTACGCCCCAGTTTGATTGAATACAGATTTGCCTTTCTCAGTATTAGAGAAATGTTAATCTATTTTCGTATTTCAACTAACCCCATAGATTGATATCCGCCGGATAATAAAACCGTTATTTAGCCAAGTGGCGCCTATCAACCCAATTCCAGCCGTTCAGATTGGGCGATTTTGAGGTTTCTGACGGGCAGAGAACGACCCTAAGCAGACCCTCGCGAGCAACATAAAACCCGCTCGAAAGCGGGCCTCTTATTGAAGGCTGAATTAATAGCCTTATAAACCCACCGTATAAGTTGCCATCACTGTAGTTGTCGAAACGGCTTGATAAGCTTCTTGACGATAGATGCCAGTGATACCTAAGCGCTGATTCTTCACAATGTCATAGTAAGCACCCAAGGTTGCCGTTGGACGTGTCTTGACAGGATTGGCGTTAAAGTTGATTGGAGTTAAACCAGTTACACCTGTAGCAATGTAAGTACCGTTAGCCGTATTGGTATCGGTCTCCACACCAGCACTGGCAAATACGGTTGCTTTAGGAATAAAGCGATATGAGGCGCCTACACCAGCTAATGCTGTAGTCGCGTTGGTATTTAATGCGCTGTAAGTAAGTGGTGCAGTTACTGTGCTAGATGCACCTTCTGTGTAGCCACCCATATTATTTTGGCTATAACGCACTCCGACATAAGGTGACACGACGACATTTTCAGCGAGACCAAATCCATACTTAACCGTTACCTGAGCACCCTGGCTATTTAACTGTGAGGAGCCAGAACCTGGTTCAGACGTTCCCACTACAGAGCGAGTCACTGTAGTATTTTTTTGACCATAAGCGGCTGATACCTTGACTTCTGTACCAGTGCCATCTAAACGCTCGTTCCAAGCGCCAAAGAGTCCAATGAGTGGTGTGTTGTTGCCCAAGTTCACTGTGGAGCCAGCATTGTTCACTGAGAGGTTCTGGTCTGCGTAAGCACCAATACGCACCGTAGGCATTACACGATAAGCAGCAATCAATAAAGCGCTGGTGTTATTCAAACCATGAGCGGCTGATACAGCAGTATTACGACCACCAGCAGAAACACAAACATTGTTCTCACCAAATACAGAGCAGTCATAGCTAAAGCTATTGGCTAGAACCGAGTTTTGAAGGGCAAAGGTATTTTGAAGGACGGTAGCAGTGTTAACAAGGGACTGTTGGGTGTCAGATACGTTGGGAGTGAAGTATAGGTAAACATCATTGGCATCGTAACCAAGGGTATAACCTAAACGCGTATAAGAAGCGATGTTGGTGTTTAGTGTGCCAAATGTGCCAGTAACGCCATTGGCTGTTAACAAAGTGTATTTGCCAGCAGTGTAAGCGCCTGAACTAGCACTCAGTGACAAGCCACCGGCTAATGCTGCAGCGCCAACCACATTAAGCTGCTGAGTATTGATAGGTGCCAAGTTCATCGCCAGAGTACCTGTCGCACTTTGGGTGTAAGTAGCTACAGAGACATTGGTAGTTTTGCCCGTGATGTTAAATGCGCCGTTATTCGTCACACCACTCGAAGTAGCAATCGAGCCACTTCCCGACAATACCAAGGTAGAACCCGCATCAATAATGCTAGGTCCTGTGTAGGTATTGATAGCTGTTAAGGCTAAGGTACCGCCGCCAGCAACTTCTATATCGCCAGTACCGGTAATGGGGGTAGAAACAGTAAATGTTGTTGAAGGGGCTACGCTGATAATAGGATCACCGGTAACACTAATAGCATTTGCCATCGTCATATCGGCAGTAGTTGTCAAAGTAGCCGGAGTTGAGACACTGCCCACCAAAGCTAAAGCACCAGAACCAATATTACTTGCAGAGCTAATGGAGAGGTTGGCACCAGCATCTACTTCTGTGCCACCTGAATAGGTATTGGTACCAGATAGAGTTACTGAACCGGTTGTACTACCGGGATTGGTAATCGTCAATTTTCCATTAACACTGCCAGCACTGTTAGTGATATTTCCGCTTAAGTTAGCGGCGGTACTATTTTGATTGATCGTGCCATTATTAGCAGTAATACTGAATGCCGTTGAGTTTGGACCTGCCACGTCCATCTTTAACACTCCACCATCCAATATAGGATTCAGTGTGCTGCCGACGTTACTCAGAAGATTTGTAGATCCTGAGAGGATGTTAGTTGCAAGTGGGGCAACTACCAAATTCCAAGTTGTTGAATTTATCCCAGACACCAACTCCCATTTATATAAACTATTAAAGCTAGTCCAAGCGTTATAGATTGATGAGTAATTAGTAATATAAGAGCTCGACAGTCCACTCAAAACGGTCGTATAAGTATTATTTGTGAGAGTAGATGAAGCATCAATTCCGAAAGTTAAGCTGCCAGATATGGATGATGCCGATAACTGACCAAAACTTGTAGGGCTATTAACAATAATGTTGTAGTTGGTGGGCAACGCACCTGTGTAGGCTAAGGCAGAGCTTGAGGCTCCCTGCGAGTTGTTGAGGGTAGCAATTGTTCCGGGGTTGGTAATACCCCCACTAAGGCCAGTAATCGTGCCTGTATTGATGAGAGTCGTAATTGTTCCGTAGTGCGCGTTAAAAATGCCATATCCACCGCTACCAGTAATCGTGCCTGTATTGGTATTGGTGATGGTCGTAATTGTTCCCCGGTTATTGAAAATACCAGCACTACCGGTAATAGCGCCCGAGTTCGAAATAGAATCTACTGTAGAACCCGGATTAACCTGTACAGAGTTGCTGCCCCCACCGCCAGTCAAAATTGCCCCGCCCACGTCAATCGTAAATGTTCCGGAAGTTAGTGTGCAAGTGTTTGTAACCGTTACACCGTTCGTAATTTCAGTACTTGGGCAGGCCTGCGCATGAACCTCTAGAGAATGAAAGGTAACCCCCACAAGAAATGCACCCATCAAGAGTGTGTTGCTAAATTTACAAACAAGGCTTAGTCGAAAGTGTGCTGTAGTCATAACGCCCCTAAGGATTGAACTGTGTTCAAAATCTAGGGCGGTAGTCTCAACAGGATGTTAAGACGGCTCGAAGATGAATAGTAGGATTCTACTATTAACCAACAACACGTAAATAATAAGTAATGACTGCTTCTGGCCGATTAGAGTCATTTTGGTCAAATCAGGTAATTGGGTGCCTCTCTACCCTAAGCTGACGCTCATCCACAAAAAATATCAAGAGAAGCTATTGCTTTACTGGCGTATTGTATGGGCCATCAGGCAATTGATTTGGCCCCATCAAGAAGACTTGTTGATGGGCGGACTCTGCAAGAGGCATGTAATTTGGTGCAGCCCTTGTGATAGCCGCAGAGATAGCGGCAGCAATCAAACCACTAGTGAATTTTAGAAATCATCAACGTATAGTTGTTGAGCGAACTTTCGTTCAAACGCAGTTTAGATGGAGAGTCCGCCCCATAGAAGACATTGCTCAGAAAGACAAAAAATACCCGAAGGTGGTCTTTGTCTTTCTTGGTGGTCCAGGATGCTTAATCTTTATTCAATGAAGATTTCTAGATTATTTCTGTCATCATTGTTTTTGCGAATGTTGCCCATAAAGAGCAAGCAAAGCCGCCATAACCGGAATGGTTGTCGCGAACATGGCTATCCCTGATCCCGCGAGGTTAATTGCTGTTTCGCTATCTAATATCGGGCGCAGCATCTGTGGCAGCTCAAATATTAAATAAAGCAAAATTGCTGGCAAAAAGAAGTTGGGTGTTTTGGGGGTGGATATACAGCTCATAGCCTTGCTGCTATTGGCTATCAACCCAACGATGATTGAAAAGAAGCTTGTAAGTACGAACCACCCAATAAAATTCTGAAGAGGAACGCCAAAGTAAGCGCCGCCATTGGGCCACACCCATATTCCTTTAACGGTAGACATAAATGGATCATTTGAAAAATCATGCGTGGTCATTGCCAGTCCAGCAAAAATAGCAACGCCCAGTAATCTCACCCCAGTTACCTTACTTGATAAACCTCCAACGACTGCTCTACCCATAATGAAGCAGATATAGCCAAGGGGAAAGTAAATCAACATCGCCATAGGTGGTACACCCAGCACTTTAGGACCACTTACTAAGTCAGCGTAATAATAAAGCCCATACAAAAATTGAAAGTTAACGCCAAGCATCTCAGTAAAGTAACTAGTCAACCAGGTTACAAAGAAAATCTTGAAGGTGGTTGGCCACCCCGCCCACATGCTGCAGTGAATTAAGCAAAACACAACGGCGATATTTGAAACGGCAAACGTTGTTAAAGGTGTGGGATTGGGGAACGGATAAATACAAGCGATAAAGCTAAGTATCAGCAAGGCCCAGCAGATATTTTGTTTTATATTGAAAGCGCCCGGCAATTCATTTGTAGTTGAACTATTCATAATGCTCCCTGGGTTGATCTACATTCGAAATCTAGAGTTATAGCCTGAGCAAGAACCTAATGCGGCTCGAAGAAGTATTGCGGGAACAATACCATCAAACTATTAGATTGGCTATATGAAAAATATACCCCTCTAAAAAATGAATAGAGTGTGTGTGCTTAGGGCATGCCATAAGTGGAATGTCTCTTATTGGCCGTTCTCTGCCGATCAGAATCTATCGGAAAGGTTCATTTGAATGTCTGCAATAGGTAGAGAAGCGGTCATACCTAGTCGTGCCTGGAGCGCACAATAGCCTAATTAATTGATGCTGATTTGATAACCAATAACCAGATCAATCCCAAAAGAGCGGATTAGCTCTATTGCACAAGCAAAATAA
>Ga0364873_10701_pt1 | contig 11425 bp, 7 predicted proteins | sample ExccelAu500001D3_2_FD_206928 | JGI IMG/M metagenome (GOLD analysis project Ga0364873, IMG submission 206928) | Enriched cells from Trout Bog Lake Hypolimnion, Wisconsin, USA - BchlTB.Aug07.5000.01.D3 | ecosystem: Environmental > Aquatic > Freshwater > Lake > Hypolimnion/Profundal zone | place: USA... | reverse complement strand
TCTGATACGTGTCAGTTGTTTCCTGATGTTTACACTTGAGAGTAGCCGTGAGCTGATAAATTTCGGGGTGAAATTCGCTCCAAAGTTTAGGGGACTGTCCCATCGGGTATTCCATTGTCAGGATATTCTCCCCTGCAGACAAGGTAAAATGATGAGATTGATTTTCAGGAGTACCGGGACCGCTTACCGATAATTTTAGCGTTGCAATCATCGGGATTTTAGCGGAATTATTGACCCGGATCCGGGCCGTAAATTTTTTGTGTTCAATATCCGGGTAAACCTGAATATTCTTAATGTTAATCAGTGGTCTGGCTATAAGGAAAAGTTTTCCGACGACCCCGTTCCAGTTGGTTTGGGTATGGTCTGATATGCTGTGCGAATTCAACCCTGGATCGATATCCTTTACCCGGTTATCTACACAAAGTATCAACAGATGTTTTCCGGGAGTTAAGATACCCGTCAGATCATACCTGTGTGGTGTTCCAAGGGAATTTTGCATTCCGATGAGACTATCGTCAACCCAGAGACGGCTCTCCCAGTGACAGCGTTCAAGGAAAAGTTCAATGGATTGGCGACTCCACTCCTTCGGTATAGTTACCTCTTTTAGATACCATGCAGCGCCTTTATAATAAGTGAGGGGTTGCAACCAAAATGGGATCTTGAGTTGCCCCGGTTCCCGGTATTTGGCATATTCGGGATTTTTATAAAATGAACTATCCACAATCTGACCCGTCCAGGGTGTTGACAGGGTAATGGCATCCCCCTTGCCGTTTGATGTCATCGATCCGGGAAGTTTCAGGCTGTCCGTGAATGTTTTGTCTAACCAATTTTCCGGAATTCCCTTGTCTGAAGGATCGGCGGCAAATTGCCAGGTGCCTGAAAGATCTATCTTGTTTTGGGTTCCCGGCTTTTGGCAGGCAACTGATAAAATAATCAGAGAGCTAAGTATAATATTAATAAATTTCATAATTATTATTTGTTTCGATAAATCACCCTAAAATTTAAATCAGTTTCTATTCTGTTTCTTTTAATAAACCACATAGCTACAATAGATCACGTAGGTTTCCCCGATAGTTGTCACTTCATTTTTTCTATCTCCTCCAGACTTTTACCTTTCGTTTCAGGTAATTTTTTCAGGATAAACAGGAATCCGGAAAGGCAGATCAAGCCATATAGCCAAAAAGTTCCACTGGCGTGCAATACCCTGTTCAGAATTGGGAAGGTATAGGTTAAAACAAAGCAACCTATCCAGAGTGAAGTAGTGGCGATGGCCATAGCTGTACCGCGAACTTTATTCGGGAATATTTCGGAAAGGACTACCCACGTAATCGGCGCAAGGGTCATACTGTAGGTTGCAATCGCAGACATAACCAGCACCAATATTGCCAGCCCCTTCAATGCCAGAAAATAACTGGTTCCCAATATCAAATAGATGATCGCTAGTCCGCCGGCTCCAAGCAGCATCATTTTCCGCCGGCCCCAGCTGTCAACCATTCGCATGGCCAACAGTGTAAATATCAGATTAACAGTTCCGGTAATCACAATATTAAAAAGCATATCACCTACCGAATAGCCGGCTGAAGTAAATACCTCTTCGGCATAATTGAAGATTACGTTGATACCGCACCATTGTTGAAATATGGCCAGAACTATTCCTAAAACCAGTAAAGGCCGAACCCTTTTTGATGCCAAAACTTTCCAATCGATGCTGTTATCTGTATTCTGGATCGTTTTTGCAATCTCATTTCGTTCCTGAGATGAATAATTGGCACCGCCAATCCGCTTCAGAATTAAGGATGCGTCCGTCCATTTCCCCATTTTTGCAAGAAAACGAGGGCTTTCAGGAATAAAGAATGAAAAAATAAAAAACAGTAATGCAGGGACTGTTCCTGCCCAAAACATCCATCTCCAACCGGTCTGCCCGTTCCACGACTGCAAAATCATCTTGGCTGATGAATTTTCCGGAATTTTGTCTGCAATCAGGTAATTGATGATTTGAGCGGCAAGGATACCTATTACAATGGTGAGTTGATTGATGGAGACGAGCCTTCCGCGCAGATGAGCCGGTGAAATTTCAGCAATATACATGGGTGAGATCGCCGATGCCAGTCCGATTCCGAGCCCGCCGATTAACCTGAACAGAATAAAGAGCGTGAATTGATTGGCAGCACCGGTACCGATGGCGGCAATGGTGAACAAAGCAGCTGCTCCTATTAAAGGACGTTTGCGTCCGAAATGATCAGAGAGATAACCCGAAGCCATTGCGCCGGCAAGACAACCGATCAGAGCACTGCTCATGGCCCACCCTTGCAGGGAAGGTGATGAGGCGATTTCAAAAAAACGCTCATAAAATGGCTTGGCCCCACCGATTACTACCCAGTCGTATCCAAACAAAAGTCCGCCCATTGCAGAGACCAGGGTAATGCCCAGAATAAATGGCCGGTTGAATTTAGGTTTTTCCACAAGTGTCCGATTTAGTTAAAGCAAAATTACCCATACACAATCTTTTTAAAATGAACAATTTTATGAAAATATGGATTATATCACTATTTGTAAATCAAAATATTAATTTTTATCCCTCACAATTATTTTAAATTTTATTCCTGAAAATTAGGTTATTTTGGATTTTAAAAGACAATCCATGATAATTTAAATTGAGAATTTAGAATTAACTGAAGAAGGAGGATGGATTTCCGGGACAAATCAGTTTTGTCCTTCCGGAGAAAATTGAAGGTCTGGTCAGGCGAAATCCATTGATTTCTGATTTGTACCTCACCGATATTGGCTATTATCCGCTGGCACGCCATCATTTCCGGGAGCGTTCCATGGGAAGTTCTCAGTTTATCCTGATTTATTGTATTGAAGGTGAGGGAGAAATACGGACTGGAGAGACCTGGCACACCATTATGCCAGATCATTTTTTCATAATTCCTGCCGGAATGGCGCATGCTTATCATTCCAGGGAAAAGAATCCATGGACGATCTACTGGATCCATTTTTCGGGAGTGAAGGCTGGATTATTTACCCGGTCGGCTTGTCAAAGTATCGCTATAGAACGGGGCAAAACATCGCGAATAGGTGACCGGATAGACCTTTTTGCTGAGATTTTCAGGAATCTTGATCGGGGCTTTAGCATGGAAACACTAGAATACATAAACCTATGCCTTAATTATTTATTGTCTTCATTCACCCATGTCAGCCAGTTCAGATTAGTGAAACAGGCAGATGAAAATGATCCGGTTGCCCAAAGTATTAATTTTATGCTCGAGAATCTCGGCCGGAAGTTGAAACTGAGTGATATTGCATCACAAACAGGCTTATCTCCATCCTATTATTCTGCTATTTTTCAGTCCCGCACCAGTCATCCCCCAATCGAATATTTCATCCAGTTAAAAATTCAACGCGCATGTCGACTCCTCGATAACTCCGGTTTACTAATTTCCGATGTATCACGTGAAACAGGTTTTGATGACCAATTTTATTTTTCACGTGTTTTCCGGAAAGTGATGGGGATGTCTCCTTTGGAATACAGGAAAAGAAGGGTTTAAAATATAGAAATTGCCAGAAATGTTAACCACAAATTAACAAATGAATTTTAGCATGTAAAGTAATAGTTATACTTTTGTAACCATTATAAAAGATGTATATTTCCGATGACGAAACTAAAAGTGGATATTATTGCAGAAAATCTTATGGCTATTCACCCCTTGTTGTACAAGAGTATTTCAAAGCCTTTGCGCACAAAGAGTTCCATTACACCAGGCGGAATGTTTGTTATGGAGAGTCTGAAAAGACGGGGAATGCTTTCGATGTCAGACATTGGCAAATGTTTGTCAATGCCAAACCCTCATATTACAGTTATTGTTGACAAGCTTATTGACGAGGGATATGTGGTTCGCCAAAATGATCCGAAAGATCGCCGAATTATTAATATCTCATTGACAGATAAAGGGTTAATTGACTTTGAAGAGATTAAGGAGACCTTAAGCCTGACCCTGAAGAGTAAATTGGTTTTGCTAAGTGGACTTCAACAGGAACAACTTCTTACAGCCTCTCAATTGCTCAGGGAGATTCTGATCTCAGTATTGACAATTGACCTGGAAACTTCATCTCACGGAAAATAGAGAATTTAGATAGCTTTAAAAACAGATAAAGAGTAAATAACAATACAGAAAGAATATTTTATGGAAAAGGTAAAGAAGGAAAAAAGCGGGAAAGTATATATTCCCCTGATATTGATTATTGTGCTTCTGTTAGGCGGTGTCATTTATTGGTATATTGATTATTCCAAATACATTAATACCGATGACGCTCATGTGGAATCGGATAATGTAGCCGTTAGTTCCAAGATTCTTGGAAGAATAAGCCAGGAATTTGCTAAAGAGGGGGATTCTGTAAAGAGAGGGCAACTGATTGTTTTAATTGACAGCACCGATCTGGTAGCTCAGAAGAATCAGGCAATTTCAGCTAAACTTCAGGCTGAGGCTGCAGTTTTACAAGCAGAGGCAAAATATCAGTACGATTTGATGAACAACAAAGTTCAGGATATTACCATCAGCAAGCTCCAGGAAGATTTTGACCGGGCAAAAAGTCAGTTCAGGAGTGATGTAATTACGCAGGAACAATATGATCATGCCAAAAAGGCCCTTGAAACTGCCAAGGCTCAGCTTGAAGCCGATAAATCTCAGGCTAAGGTTTCCAGTACCCTGATTAAAACTACACAAACTTCAGTTGAAAGTGCCATGGCTCAAATAAATGTGATTGAGACCCAAATCAACAATACCCGCCTGTATGCCCCAAGCGATGGCTTGGTAGGCAAACGTTGGCTGTTGCCGGGAGATATTGCTCAGCCTGGTCAGTCAATATTTACGATTGTCAATAATAGTAATCTATGGATCAGCGTTTTTCTCGAAGAGACAAAGCTGGAAAACCTGCATATTGGGCAGCCTTGTATTTTCGCACTGGATACCTATCCCGGAGTTACTTTTACCGGGAAGATTATTGAACTTGGTTCTAATACCGCTTCTGAATTTTCATTGATTCCGGCCAACAATGCTTCAGGAAACTTCACTAAGGTGACACAACGGGTAGAGTTGAAAATCTCAATTGAGGGTGTGAAGGATGGAAAAAATCTTTCTGCTTTCCGAATTCTATCGGGGATGTCGGCAGTTGTTAAAATTATCCGGTAATAAATGGCGCGAATTACTCTCTCGCATAAATTGCGCAGGAAACTGCGTAACCGTGATTCTGGGTTTCACCCCCAGCATGACAACTACAAATGGTTCCTGCTGGCGAACATTATGCTCGGTACTTTTATGGCAGTTCTTGACAGCACCATTGTTAATGTGGGGCTGCCAAAAATCATGGCTTCGTTTGGGGTAGGCATTGATAAAATTGAATGGGTCGTCACTGCATATATGCTTTCGATGGCTGTAATGCTCCCGACATCAGGGTGGCTGGCCGACAGGTTCGGATACAAACGGCTCTATTTCATGGGCGTTTTGCTGTTCACCATAGGATCGTTGCTTTGCGGAATGTCGAATGATGAAAATACATTAATCATTTCCCGCATTATCCAGGGATTGGGCGCGGGAACCATCCAGCCACTGGGGATGGCCATTATCACCCGGGAATTTCCACCCAAGGAGCGGGGAATGGCGCTTGGTTTCTGGGCGATATCTGCTGCAGCGTCGGTCTCTTTTGGGCCGCTGATCGGTGGTTATCTGGTGGATAATTTCACCTGGCAATTGATTTTTGACGTTAACATTCCGTTTGGAATAGCAGCAATGGTCTTTACGATTCTGATCCAACGGGAATATATAAACCGGCGGGCCGGAAGCTTTGACCTGATTGGATTTCTCTCGGTGGTCACTTTTCTCCCGCTGATGCTCTATGCCCTCTCGGAAGGGAGTGCAGCCAGCAATTCTGCAGGATGGAGCGCCACCTACATATTGGTTTGTTTTGCCATTTCGATTCTAGCCTTTGCCATTTTCGTCACGCAAGAACTGACAACCGATAATCCGCTGATTGATTTAAGACTTCTAGGAGACTATAATTTTGGGATGAGTAATTTGGTCATGTTGATTTTCAGTATGGGAATGTTCGGAAGTACTTTTCTGCTGCCGCTCTACCTGCAAAACTCTATGGGATATACCGCTGTTCAGGCGGGATCGGTATTTCTTCCGGTCGGAATTATCCAGGGATTTATGTCACCGGTAGCCGGAAGAGTATCCGATAAATTAAGTCCTAAACTCCCGATAATTCTGGGAGTAATTGTATTGGGAATCAGCTTTGCCCTGAACTCCCAGCTTTCATATCTGACCGAACATAATTTTGTGATGACCTCGCTTTATCTTAGGGGATTTGCCATGGGAATTATCTTCACTCCTTTAAGTAATTTGGCCTTATTGACAGTTCCCCGTGATAAGATGGCACAGGCATCAGGTATCTCCAACACCGTTCGTCAGTTAGGGGGTAGTATGGGTGTTGCTATTTTTGCTACAATGCTAACTACACGGATAAATTTTCACACCCAAATGTTCGGCACAGCCATTCAATCCGGATCGCAGGAGTTTAAAAATGTAGCGACACATTTAACCCAATTCGCACAACAGCATATGGGAAGTAATTTCGCGACAGCTGCTCAGCAGAGTAAATATATGATTCTCTCCCATGTCAGCAAACAGGCCTACATCGCCGGGATCGACGACGATTTCCTGATGGCTGCCATAATTACCTTCCTGGGGCTCTTCCCTGTAATTATTATGAGAACAAAACACAAGAATTCACCTGTAAAAGCTTGAATATATGATATTTCAAACAAAAAAGCACTTGTTCGCCCTGCTCCTTCTTGCAGGAATATTGTCTGCCGGACAACTTAAAAGTGAACCTCTCGGCACTGATTCATTATCACTCACTACGATCATCCGGGATGTGGTTCAGAACCATCCTATGATTAAAAAGTCATTAGAGGAACTCAATACTTCGGATGCCAAAATCGGGATAGCCCGGTCCGGAGGGCTTCCTAATATCGAATTTGCCTCGACCTATACCCGGATCGGACCGATCTCGGAAATCAATTTTCCGGGTCTCGGGAACTTTCAGCTGATGCCAAGGGACAACTATAATGCTGCATTTAATGTGAACCAGACAATTACCGATTTTGGCAAAACCGCGAAAAATGTTTCACTTGAGAGACAAGGCAAGGAAGTGACCCGACAGTCGATAGAGCAGGTAAAACAAAGACTTTCGGAAGCTGCCATTAACAACTATTTTGCACTTGAATATTTGCAGGAAGCGATTAAAATCAAAGACGAACAGCTTAATACGTTAAACGAACACCTTCTTTTTGTCCAGAAAAAACAGGCGACGGGTTCAGCCACACAATATGAAATTTTAACCACACAGGTACGGATTTCTGCGATTGAGAATCAACGGACAGACCTCGAAACAGCCCGTCAGGTTCAGGTGAGTCATCTGAATTCTTTACTGGGAAAACCTGAAACGAAAGTTCAACGTGTTAAAACAGAATTGAATCTTTTCCTCCCTAATCTGCAGAGCGACACCCTTATTTCCACCGCTTTACAAAACCGTGACGAGATGAAACTGGCACGCGAAAAGGCGAAACTGGCAGCGTTACGATACAGCCTTACCGGCTCATTGAATAACCCGGTTTTCAACGCCTTTCTGTCCGGCGGAATAAAAAACGGATATATCCCTTATATGGCTCAGGCAAGATCCAATTTCGCTGCGGGTGTTGGGTTAGCTATTCCCATTTTCGACGGGAAGCGGAATAAATATAAACTCATTGAAGCCAAATCTGCCATTCAGGTGAGCGATGACGAGACTGAAATTTCCAGGAGAAATATTATTGATGAAGTAATTGAAAGCCAGGCAAGTCTGAAGGCGTCGCAGAAAAAGGTGGATCAGTCGGCATTGCAGCTGAAACAGGCAACTCAGGCCTATGTCCTGGCAAAGGCGAGTTTTGCAGCCGGTGTCATTACCAACCTTGAATTGCTTGATGGTTCTACTGCATTATCTGAGAGCAGGCTTATGCTGCTTAAATCAAGAATCGATTATACCGTGAATCTTTATAAGCTTAAATCGGCAATCGGAGAAAGGCTTTATTGAAAATTATAATACTCTTTGCAAAGGATTTGGAACTCTTGATGGGATAAAGTAATTTTCAGCATTAATCCTAAGCGGCTGTTTAATATTAGATTTCCAATCCCATCAGGGATTAAATATGGGTAGAAAATAGAATTATATGCAAGGTTTCGTCCTATCCGGGACGAAATATTTTACGCGATTTTAATCTCCTACCCATATTTTATGCCTACGGCAATCCTAAAAAAGAAAATTCTATCCAAATAATTGAGGAAAAGAAAGTTAAACGGTTAAGCAATGGGAAAAATAAGGAGTGAATAATTACCACATTATATTGTTCTTATGTTACCTATTCCGACTATGCGAACCAAACTTTATCCCATCATTGCGCTCCTGATGATTTCAGGGACTCTGATTGCCCAAAATTCAGATTCATTACGGCAGGTCATCAGCGCCATACATTTTGATCTCCCGGTTTTATCCCCGGTACCCGAAACCGTTTCCGGGGTCAAAGATTCAAGAATTTCGCTGAATGGTACCTGGAAATTCAGTCCTGAGTCCAGAGAGATCCTTAAAACCAGCGAGATAGAAGTTCCCGGAGAATGGGAAATGCAAGGCTTCAAAGTTCCAAAAGGTAAAACCGGCACTTATTGGAAAACATTCGCAATTCCCAAAGATTGGGAAGGGAATCGAATAAAAATTCGCTTCGATGGGATCAGTTCGTTTGGAAGAGTCAAGATTAATGGAAAGCCTGTTGGTGAACACGAAGGGAGTTTTGTCGCATTTGAACTCGACATCACAGATGCAGTCAAAACCGGAGAGAATATCCTTGAGGTGGATGTTCAATGTGAGACAGTTTCCGATCTTTTAGCCTGTACCTCCCAGTATGCGGCCCATCCGGTCGGTGGAATCCTGAGAAAAGTAACCCTTTTTACCGTTCCGCCTGATCACATCACCGATTTTTCGTGGAGTGTGAAATTTGATGCTCAGTACCACGATGCCTCGGTGAATGTGACCACGAAGGTGGATATAGGCAATAATCCGGTGTCGGGAATCTTTCTGAAGTTTACGCTCCGCGATGGAAATGGCCACTCTGTCCCGTTGAACCAAGACACATTCGAGGTTCCTGTTGACAAACCAATCAGCGCGCTTAAGAGCACCTTCAGTGTAAAATCGCCCCAAAAGTGGGATCCCGAACATCCCAATTTATACTTTCTCTCCACTTCACTGGTAAATAGCGGTAAAGTTCTTCAGACTATCAGCCAGAAAATAGGGTTTCGGCAGATTGAATTGCGCGGGAATCGGTTTTTTGTAAATAATTATCCGATTAAACTCAGGGGTATAAACCGCCATGAGGTACATCCTTTGCGGGGAAGAAGTCTTACGCCTGAGCTTTGCCGCAGGGATGTGGAGCTGTTTCGGGCCGGAAACTGCAATTATATCCGGACTTCCCACTATCCCCCGTCCGAAGAGTTTTTAGAGGCCTGCGACGAATTTGGGATGTTTGTCGAAAGCGAATCCTCCCTGTGCTGGATCGATCATGGGGCCAGCCCTGTCTGGAAATCCTGGAATTATCTTGATCCGCAGTTTTTGCCTTATTTGGTACGGGCCAATCTTGAAAATATTCTCTCTGGCAGACAACATCCATCGGTAATTATCTGGTCGCTTGGAAATGAAAGCCGCTGGAGTCCTTTGTGGGAAAGAGTGCTGGCAGAAGATAAAAAACTCGATCCTTCACGACCTACCTCATTTCATGACCAGTGCTGGGGGGACTATAATAACGCCAAGAGCACCGCTGACCTGGCCAACTATCATTATCCCGAATTAAACGGTCCTCGGGAATGCGACAAGGAGAAATTGCGCCCGACCTTTTTCGGCGAATTTATGCACGTTCAATGCTATGCCCGCAGGGAGCTTGAAACTGATCCTTCAGTCCGCTCGGATGCATATGCCAATACGCTCAAACAAATGGTCGATTCAGTTTATCTTCATCCTGCGTGCCTGGGCGGAGCAATCTGGTCGGGAGTTGATGACATTTTTCATCTTTCAAAGGACAAAATCTGCGGCTACGGTCCCTGGGGACCTATCGATGGATGGCGCCGTGAAAAGCCCGAATATACCGGAATGAAAAAATCCTATGCTCCCGTAATCATCACCAATCTTCAAACGGCTAAAGCGGTAAACGACAAAATACGACTCGATGTCGAAAACAGGTACAATTTCACAAACCTGAGTGAGCTGAAAATTGAAGCGAGGATTGGGAACCGATTTTTTCCGGTTCAGGTATCGCTTGCCCCATTGAGCCGGGGATCCGTGGAGATCGATCTTCCGGATTCCGGGATCGCTGATCCGCTTCACCTTATTTTTACCGATCCCCGTGGTTTTATCTGTCAGGAGGAACTGATTCAAATGGGAAAGTCGCCAAAGCTCAGTGCTGCAGCGATGAAGGTGAATCTGAGGCTTGCCGAAAAGAAAGAGAGCTTTGTCATAGATGCCGGAAAATTAATCTTTAAGGTGGCAAAAATGAGCGGGACAATCTCCTGCATCACTTCAAAGGGGGATGAAATTGTTTCCAATGGAGGTGAAATGTTACTGGTTCCGTTTAATGACGACGACGGAGGAGCACCTGGCGTTGCTGCAAATAATTATACCCAGGATATTCAGCCCCTAAATTACAGACCGGACAGCAGTTTTAGGATGGTGTCGCTCAATTGCCGGAAGATGGCTGACGGAACAATACACGTAAACCTCAGGGGAATTCTGGGAAACAAGCTTGACGGGGCTCAGGATTACGTTTTCAATACCGACGGAACGGTAACAGTCGGTTATGATTATGCGGCTCTCACCGGTTTCACGGGGAAAAACCGGCTACGCCAGTTTGGCTTGCTGTTTACGCTGCCGGAATCATTTAACCGGCTGAGCTGGGAGCGGAAAGGTTTGTGGACCACCTACCCCGACTGGGATATCAACCGGTTAAAGGGAGTTGCCAGAGCGCTTCCGGTCGACCGGAAATATGTGGAAACTCCGCGTGAAATCCCGTCAGGTGATTGGAAAGATAATTCCAACCGGCTTGGGACCAATGATTTCAGGAGTACAAAGGATCATATTCTGAAAGCCTCGCTAAAAAATGACAATGGACAGGAGATTCGGGTTCAATCCGATGGGTTTCAAAATATCCGGACATGGGTGGACGGCAAACAAATCAGGTTGCTGGTTGCAGGGCTAAACGGTCCCGGATCATGCCGTTTTTTTACCGGACCAAGGCCGGAATTTAAAAAGGGGGAACATCTGAAGGGAAAATTTGTGCTTGAGATGGAAT
>Ga0364873_10765_pt1 | contig 11461 bp, 10 predicted proteins | sample ExccelAu500001D3_2_FD_206928 | JGI IMG/M metagenome (GOLD analysis project Ga0364873, IMG submission 206928) | Enriched cells from Trout Bog Lake Hypolimnion, Wisconsin, USA - BchlTB.Aug07.5000.01.D3 | ecosystem: Environmental > Aquatic > Freshwater > Lake > Hypolimnion/Profundal zone | place... | reverse complement strand
ACTTGCGTTGGTCTATCTTAAAATCGTTGATCAGTCCGCTCCAGATTCCGGTGATCCGGTGCCGCAGGTAGAAGAATAAAACGATGAATACTCCAGTAGATAAAAACCAGGTTATTGAGAATCAGACTGTCGCTGAAAATCAAAAAATTGTGTTTATCCATGTTCTGCGTGGCTTTGCGATACTTCTGGTACTGATTGCGCACGTCCCAGGCCTGTGGCTTCTGAGCCGCAAGCAGGCATGGAGTGTTTTTCAGTTTTACAAGATAGATATATTGGCGCCACTGCAGATATCTGACGGTGGTGGTCACCTTGGGGTAATCATCTTTTTTCTCATCAGCGGGTACATTATCAGTAACGTGGCTCAGAAAGAATCAAGAACCGAGTTTTTGGCAAAACGATTTTTCAGGCTATTCCCAACTCTACTTGTTTGCTGCGCGATCGCTTTTATTTTGGTAACTGTATCCAATGCATACGATATTGGGCCTATTTACAGCACCGATGCCGTGAATTTGGTCGACTTTGTAAAAAGTGCTTTTATGATCAGTTGGTTCACCCAGACACCACGTGCGCTTTCAGTTGCCTGGAGTTTGATGCCGGAATTGATCTTTTATTCCTGGGTGTTTTTGTTGATAAATATGATGCGAAGGTTCCCCGTTAAATCAACATTTCTGATGTTGATGGCCTATGCGATGCTGACCTTTCCAATGGGCCATGTTCCCTATTTGGCTTACTTTGGCTATTTCACTGTTTATATGCCGGTGTTTTTCATAGGACGCCTGTTGTATCTTGATCAACAAAAACAAATAACCGGACAACAGACACTGGCTTTAATTGTTTTATGCTCCGCAGCGTTCATTACAATTTATAATGGCAGGTTTCCTGACGAACTATTTAGAGCCGACAGTGGGAGAATCTGGAATTATGTTTTCGGCATTGCGATTTTTTACGGACTAATGCACTCAAATCTAAAGTCGTGTCCAAAAGTACTCTCGTTTTTTGCAGATATCAGTTATAGCCTGTATTTGGTTCATTTGCCCGTTGGGATGTTTATTCTCAATCTGATGGACCCGTTACCTGTTCCATTTGTGATTAAGTGTACCGCTGCGATTTCTACGGCGATTGGTGCGGCTGTGATAATTCATCAAGTTGTTGAAAAACCGGCCCAACGGGTTGCTCGGCGGGCGCTGGGCAAGACCGAACAATTATCTTGAACCTTTCGGCGCGGTAAATTTGGTTTAAATTTAAGTATGCTTAATCATACTTAAATAGTTTTTTGATCATTTATTATAAAAAGGCAGTATGAAAAGAGCACTAATTACCGGAATAACCGGCCAAGACGGAGCCTACCTGGCTGAGTTGTTGCTGACTAAAGGCTATGAAGTTCACGGTCTCAAACGACGCTCGTCCCTGTTTAATACAGATCGTATCGATCATCTGTACCAGGACCCGCATGTTAAAAACGCCAAATTTGTCCTGCACTATGGTGATCTGACTGATTCAACCAACCTGATACGCATCATTCAGCAGGTCCAGCCTGATGAAATTTATAATCTGGCCGCGATGAGTCATGTGGCCGTTTCATTTGAAACTCCGGAATATACGGCCAACGCAGATGGTATAGGTACTTTACGTATTCTTGAAGCGATCCGCATTCTGGGTTTGGAAAAGAAAACCCGTTTCTACCAGGCGTCCACATCCGAGTTGTACGGTATGGTGCAGGAAATCCCGCAAAAAGAATCAACGCCGTTCTACCCGCGCAGTCCCTATGCCGTTGCAAAACTGTATGCCTACTGGATTACGGTCAATTATCGCGAAGCGTATGGTATCTATGCCTGCAACGGCATCTTGTTCAATCATGAATCGCCAATCCGTGGTGAAACCTTCGTAACTCGCAAAATCACCCGCGCCCTGGCACGCATTAAGCTGAATCTGCAGGAGTGCCTGTATCTCGGCAATATGGATTCATTGCGTGACTGGGGTCATGCCAAGGATTACGTCGAAATGCAATGGATGATGCTGCAACAGGATAATCCGGAAGATTTTGTTATTGCTACCGGTGTTCAGTACAGTGTGCGTGACTTTGTCAACGTGGCCGCCAAAGAACTTGGCATGACGATACGTTGGGAAGGAACCGGTGTTGAGGAAGTTGGCTACCTGGATTCCAACTCGCCAAATTCCACTGTGACGCCGCGTGCCATCGTCCGTGTTGATCCTCGCTACTTCCGTCCTACTGAAGTCGAAACCCTGTTGGGTGACCCGACCAAAGCGCATCAAAAGCTGGGCTGGAAGCCAAAAATCACCTTCCATGAGCTGGTCGCTGAAATGGTGCGTGAAGATCTCCGCAGTGCAGAGCGTGATGAGCTGGTGAAGAAACACGGATATTCAGCTTATGACTATCACGAGTAAGGATATGAATAAGGAAGCAAAGATCTATATAGCGGGCCATCGCGGTATGGTGGGTTCAGCCATAGCCCGAAAATTAAGTGCACTGGGTTATACCAACTTAATTACACGGACTCATGCTGAATTGGACCTGACAGACCAGTCTGCTGTTACCCGGTTTTTTGCTGAAGAAAAACCTGAATATGCATATATAGCCGCGGCTAAGGTTGGCGGTATTCATGCCAATAATACGTATCGGGCTGAATTCATCTATCAGAACCTGGTCATGGAAGCGAATATTGTGCATGCGGCCTGGCAGGCCGGTGTGCAAAGATTGCTGTTTCTTGGCTCGAGCTGCATTTATCCAAGAGACTGTGCGCAACCGATTAAAGAAGAATATCTGCTGACAGGCCCACTCGAGCCCACCAATGAGCCCTATGCCATCGCCAAGATAGCCGGTATTAAACTCTGTGAAAGCTACAACCGTCAGTATGGTACGCACTATGTTTCAGCGATGCCGACGAATCTGTATGGGCCCAACGACAACTATGACCTCAACAACAGCCACGTGCTGCCGGCACTCATACGCAAGGCCCATGAAGCCAAGGTGAGTGGGGCGAGTGAATTGGTTGTGTGGGGGTCAGGCAAGCCGATGCGAGAATTTTTGTATGTCGATGATATGGCCGACGCGTGTGTATTTTTAATGGAATCCGGCATTGAAGAGGGCTTGTTCAATGTAGGCACCGGAACGGATGTCACGATACGGGAACTGGCTCTTGCCGTCATAGATATTGTTGGCTTTAAGGGCAGCATTGTGTTTGATGACAGTAAGCCGGACGGCACACCGCGTAAATTGTTGAATGTTGACAGAATGCGTGATCTGGGCTGGCAGGCCAAGACTTCGTTGCAGGCGGGTATTGCTCAGGCTTATGAAGATTTTTTGAATAAAAGCAGAAATTAAATAAAAAAATATGCCTACACCTTTGGTGACTGTTGTTGTCCCTTCTTTTAATCAAGCTCTCTATCTGGATGATGCGCTGACGTCGATTTTTCAGCAAAACATACCGGTTGAGGTCTTTGTTATGGATGGTGGATCGACAGATAATTCATTGGACATTATCCGCAAGTGGGAAAGCCGGCTTGCTGGATGGCGCAGCCATTCAGACAACGGTCAGGCTGCAGCGATCAACGAAGGAATAGCTTTTGGCAGTGCTCCTTATGTCTGTTGGCTCAACAGTGATGACTGGTTCTTGCCAGACTGTTTAACCAAGCTTGTGGCAGCGCTGGAGAAGTCCCCTGATTTGCCGGCAGTGTATGGCCGTTGCTGGAACGTTACTGAAAAGTCCGGACGGCGCTCCACTGTCCGGGTAGAACCATTTAATGAACGTCGCATGGCGGTGCGCTGCATAATTTCACAACCCTCTACGCTTATCCGACGTTCTGCATGGAAAGCTGTTGGTGGTGTGGACGAATCCTTACATATGTCGATGGATTACGATTTATGGTGGAAATTAATTAAACGGTTCGGCCCCTTATTATTTCTTGATGAGTATGTGGCAGTAAACCGTCAACATGTGCAAAGCAAAACGCAGAAAAACCGACGTCTGCACTATAGAGAATCAATGGCAATTGTTAAAAAATACCACGGACGTTTACCTTTGCGATGGTGGCTGGCACAACCATACTCGGTATGGTTTAAATCAATTGTCAAATAGTCAGGTTGAACGATGCGTGTATTACACTTTTATAAGACGGCACACCCCGATACGGTAGGTGGGATAGAACAGGTAATCAATCAGATAGCCAGAGGAACAGTTAAGCTTGGTGTGCAGACTGACGTACTTTCGTTGACCCCACATAAGGTTGCACGAACGATAGAGCTAGATGGTTACATGGCGCATCGCGCCAAACTGAGTTTTGAGATTGCTTCTACAGGATTTTCGGCTTCTGTGTTTTTAAGATTTTATAAGCTCGCTCAGAAGGCAGACGTAATTCACTATCATTTTCCATGGCCATTCATGGATTTGGTTCACTTTGCAACCAGAGTCAAAAAGCCCATGGTTGTTACCTATCATTCAGATATCGTTCGTCAAAAAAAGTTACTTGCACTTTACCGGCCATTAATGAATAAGTTCTTGTCGAGTGTGGATCACATTGTCGCTACGTCACCGAATTATCTGGCTACCAGTGAGGTTTTACAGAAAACATTGGATAAAGTCAGCGTCGTACCTATCGGTCTGGACAAGGCAACCTATCATTTGCCGTCTGTAGAAAGATTGAAGTATTGGAGCGATAAAATCGGCCCCAAATTTTTGTTGTTTGTTGGTGTGATTCGTTATTACAAAGGCTTGCATATTTTATTGGATGCAATCAAGGGTCTCGATTATCCCCTGGTCATTGTCGGAGCCGGCCCTACTGCACAAGAGCTAAAAGAACAGGCAGAAAGTCTTGGTTTGCGAAACGTTTTCTTTCTTGGGTTGCTGCCGGAAGAAGATAAGGTTGCACTTCTGACGCTTTGTTATGCGGTGGTTTTTCCTTCCCATTTACGCTCTGAAGCGTTTGGTGTTTCATTGCTGGAAGGAGCAATGTTTGGCAAGCCAATGATTTCCAGTGAGATTGGTACCGGTACTACGTACATCAACATCGCAGATGAAACTGGTCTGGTTGTGCCGCCAAGTGATGATGTGGCATTAAGAAATGCCTTGGTCTATTTATGGAACAACCCTGAATTGGCCGCAACTATGGGACGTAATGCTGAAGCCAGATATTGGAATTATTTTACGGCTGATCAAATGGTGGAATCGTATGTTGATCTGTATGCGAAATTAGTACATAAGTCGAAAAATAAAATCGTTGAAATTAAAAAATAAATGAGAAGTGGGAGCCATCAATCGACTCATTTGTGCTGTGAAAGTGACAGTAGTGGGACACCAGCCCAAATATGCCCAGCATATTTCAGCGTATGTGAGAATAAAAAAATTAACCTAACTATTTGATTCTATTGCGCTTAATTGTTTCCAGGCTTTCAGGATTATTCATCCAGTCAGATTGTGATTCCTGTTGTCGTGGGTTCGAGCCCCATCGATCACCCCATTTATTTCAGTAAATTCAAATAGTTGCGAAAGTCGAAAGTTATCCACAACGCGAACTTTCCAACGAAGCCCGATTTTATTCGGGCTTTTTTTTCCCTAAAAAATCCAAATCACCCGTCAAATATCATAAACACCTTATTGATAATGTTTAGCATACCATCCGATATGTTCATTAAGCCGCCATTTTGCGCGATAAAAGTAAATAGCTGAAGCTGTTAAAAACGGGACGTTGACTCTCTGCTGGACTCCCATTTTGAAGCGGAGCGAGCGTGCCATAAATCGTCTCTCCGCCAAAAAACTTATCAAGGATGTAGACGTAAAAATAACTGACTTGATTGCGACTCTTAATAAGCGTATTGTCAACCCTTGCTCAAAAAAACTGGCGTAAGCTATGGCATCGACATACTGCAATTGGGTTGAGATCATGGCAACGGATGACAAAGCATTTGTGTCGCGCCTGGCTTGCGCATCGCGCAACTCAGAATGGAGCGCGGATGGACACAACTGGAACTGGCAGAGAAATTAGGTGTGGCACAACAGATCGAGGCAATTGCACAGCTACCCAAAGCGCAGCAACGCTTTGTGTCCCAAATAATCGATACGGTGCTGGCACAGACTGGCCGATAATCGGCATAGAAAGGAACGACGTACGATGATCGCTAATACACAGCTGTTGATTGAGAAGATTCAATCCTTGCCGCCGGACCGGTTGGCCGAAGTCGATGACTTTGTCGATTTCTTGCGACTCAGGGAGCAAGAACGCGCACTGACCCGACGTGCAGCACAAGTGAGCGTGCCGGTCTTTGCCGCCGTATGGGACAATCCGGACGATGAGGCTTACGATGCCCTTTGAGTTTGGTGATGTGGTGCTGGTTCCGTTTCCGTTTACCAATCAAGTCACATCAAAAAACGGCCTGCCGTCATCATTTCGCAACGTGCTTATGCGCTGTCGCGTCCCGATGTGATTTTGATGGCGATCACCAGCCAGGTACGGCCCAATCCTGATTTTGCGGATACGTTGCTGACGCACTGGCAGAACGCCAATTTATTAAAACCTTCTGTCGTCAAACCAATCATGGCAACACTGGAGCAGGGTTTGGTGATCAAGCAATTGGGGCGGCTCAGTGCCGACGATCAGGCTGCCCTGAAATTATCGATCAAGCAGATCATCGGTTGATCGTACAAAAACGCGGCAAAATAAAATACTTCTTTAGCCGCTAAAAAAGAAAACCACTCGGATCCGACTTCTAACGGAGAGTGGCTTTGTTATTTCAAAAAAAAGAATGTGCTTGTGGCGCACATCACCTCAGCAAAGCCAACATCCATGCGCCTTTCCACGTGATGCGGCTGTTTTGTGGAACACTGCAATACTGCGTGGAATTCTAGCGCGGGCTGCCGGACATCTTGCCGTCCAATCAACGATTGCAGGGGTGTGTTCGATTTCCGGACCTGACCCCGGCCTTTTCGTGACCCCGGTTTTTTCGATTTCTATTCGGTCGCGTCCGACTCCTTCACCGCGCGCCTGTCTGCCGAGCGTACGGTCTCGATCCATTTCTCGACGTTGACACCCTTGACCAATAACCATAAACACAGAGCCGATTCGCCGATCAATGGTGGGATGAGGATGGCCGGTGTGATCAGGTCTGAGAACGCCGGCGCAAACAGCGCTGCGAAACACCCGACCAGATAACAGACGCCGGCAAGTTGCAGCAGGCGGCCGATGAATTTGGGTAAGTAGCCGGACTTGAAGACCAGGTAGCCGCTCACCAGACAGGCAAAGCCAAAGAAGATCAGGGCAATATTGAATGCGACGTTGTGCGTCCTCAACGCAAGATTGGCCAGAACCTGCATCTGATGCGCATCAAATGCAGTCAGATAATCGGGACTCTTCAACATCGGCAAGATCACGAGCAGGAACACTTTGCTGACGGCCTCGACAGCCAGCGACGCAGCACCAAGCAGCAGAGAAAGCAGCATCAGCGATTTGTTGACTCTGCTGAGAAACAGATACTCAATCCACAATTGCGGAATTGCCAAAACCACGACGAGCAAATCTGCAGCCACACCCAGATTCCACAAGCCTGGCCAAGCCAGGATGTTCTGCGCCGATGCAGCAACATTTCCCGCTACGATAAGTTTGTCGGTGACAAAACCCTCCGCAAAACCGCCAAGCACGATCACAAGCAGATATAACGCACCCCAAAGTCGTGCATAGAACTGTGGGTAGTTCTCAACGGATTTCATTGTCATTGCAAGTTATTCCCGTAAATAAAATTAATCTGGCAATGGCGCCTGATCAGCCTCGAGGTCTGGAGAAATAGCTGGAAAACACGTAACCCCATGGGATTGCACAAACCGGCAGAAGCACCCACAAAAACGCTGACGTCATATCATCCGCCGGAGAACCCGCCAATGTGCCAGCAGTCCAAAGTGGGTACGCCACAATAATCAACCACAGCACTTTATAGAATATTTCCAGTAGCAATACGGGTAACATCTTCAGCGGATGAAAGAGTCCCAGACCCGCCACTGCAGAAAACGCTGTCCAGACGCACCAAACCATGGCATTCAATGGTTCCCAAGGTCCCAGATGGGTAAAAATTTTCGTCCAAACGTCTTTTCCCAATACAAAGAACATCAGGAAATAGACCAGTCGTAACAGGTAAATGTGAATGGGGCGCACCTGTTCATACCGGTCGCTTTTTTTAAAAAAAAATCACAAGCCAAGTTTCATTGAAAATACTGAAAAACGTATAGATTGGAATTAGAGATGGTTGTAATATGGAGGGCCAGTACGGTAGCCGGTGCGGTAGCCGGTGCGGTAGCCGATACGGTAGCCGGTACAACATCCGGAGCCGGAACCAGTGACACCCCCTGCTCCAGCGCAGCGCGCTCCTGTGCTGCCAGACTGCGTTGATAGCCGTCGCGTTGCTGCAAACGCTGCCAGTACGCGGTCACAGCCGGCGTGAACATCGCATCAAGTCCCAGATGCGAAGCCAGCAGCAGCGCATAACCAACCGATACGTCAGCGGCAGTAAATCGGTCGGCGCAGAGAAATTCGTGGCGGCTCAGTTGTGGCTCCAGGGTTCGCAGGCGTGCCAGAAACCATCTGGTGTAATCCTCAACCACCTGAGGCGACTGACGTGCTTGCGGCTCAAACCGGCCATAGCGCAACACGATGGTTTGCGGGAAGGTCAGCGTCGCTTCGCCAAAATGCAGGTAGTTCAAATAAGCGCCGAAATCGGTTTCCTGGACTTCCACGTGGAGCGAAGTTGGCCCCGAGCGTGAGGCCAGATACTCACACATCGCGGCAGATTCGGTCATTCTGGTTTGACCGTCGATGAGCGCCGGAACCGTGCCCAGCGGATTAATGGCCAGGTAGGATCTGTCATGAACCCGCGGCGGGAACGGCAGCATGTGTAATACATATGACAAACCGAGCTCTTCCATCATCCACAACGGACGAAACGAACGGGCGCTCATGCAATGATAAAGTGCAATCATGGTCACTCTCTGAACTGAAAAAGGCTGAGCGATTATATCCTCTGTTGATTTACCGCAAGGAATGAATCCCATTGTTTCCGAGTTTCACCTTTCGTTTACCGAATCGAGCAACTAACACAAATAAGTGAAGCCCAACGATGGACGACGCATGCCGGACATTAAAATTTGTTAATTGGCTTTATAACAATCGATACTGAAAACATACTGCGCCACGATCTCACCTATAAAAATTTACATTGATTACTGACGCCTGTACGAGGAAAAACATGAAATTCAACAATCTGCGAATTGCCACCAGACTTTGGCTTGCAATTGGCGTGATGGTATTGGTCCTGCTCGGATTAATGGTAACCAACAACATACTGGGCGCGAATTTGCAAAAACGCATGGATTCCCGCCTGACCGACCTGAACTTTCGTATCGGCATCGTTACGCGCTGGGCCGAACTGACCCAGACCAATGCGGTGCGAGCGCTCGCCGTGGCTGCCAGCACAGAGCCTCATATCGTGACGATGTTCAAAGCGCCGATGGCAGAAACCTCGGCCAAAATCAGCGAAACGCAAAAAGAGCTGGAGGCCATGAAGCTCGATGACACCGAAATTGCCCAACTGGCCAAAGTGGGCGAACTGCGTAAAACCGTATTTGAATTGCGGGCCAAAGCCAAAGCCAGAAAGGATGGCGGCAAACTGGATGAGGCGCTGAAAATACTGGATGCCGAATACGGTCCGGCCTCTGACGCCTATCTCAAGGCAATCCGCGAAACAGTCACGCTGGAAGAATCGTTGCGCGAGTCATTTCTGGCAGAAATTGCCAGGGCCAGAGAACATCTGAAATACACAGCGATTGGCACTGTTTTATTACTGCTCTTGGGTGTGCTGATTGGAACGACACTGTTGATTCGCGCTATCCGTCAACCGCTGGCACAGGCCGTCGATGCCGCTAACCGGATTGCCGATGGACGGCTTGATGTGAATGCCGGCGTTGAACGCCACGACGAATTTGGCGAACTGGCCGTTGCGCTCAACCGAATGATTACCAGAGTCTCCGGCATCGTTGCCACGGTGGGTGGCAATGCGGCGCTGGTTTCTCACGCGGGAAAAATTCAATACGCTCGCAGCCAGGAGCTTTCAGAACGCACCGAACAACAGGCCGCCAACGTCGAGCAGACTTCGGCGTCCATCAGTGAAATTGCAGATGCGGTAAAGAAAAATGCCGACATCGCGCATGCGGTCGATACCAAAACCACCGAAGTATGCAGTCTGGCCGAACATGGTGCGGCTTCAATGAAAACCTGCGTCGAACTCGTTAAGGTGATTCAAAAAAGTGCCGGCAAGATGAATGAAATCATCGGCGTCATCGACTCGCTGGCCTTTCAGACCAATATCCTGTCGCTGAATGCCGCGGTTGAAGCCGCGCGTGCCGGTGAATCTGGCCGCGGCTTTGCGGTTGTCGCCACGGAAGTGCGCACGCTGGCACAACGATCAGCGGCTTCCGCGCAGGAAATCCGTCATCTCATACACGAATCGGGTGAACAGGTCACCGCCAGTGTTGCCTCGATGCGCAAAACTGAACTGGCGATGGTCAGCATCATGACCGGCATTCACGGGGTGTCAGCCAGTGTTTCTCAGATTTCCAGTGAAAGCGCCCATCAAAGCGCAGGCATCAGCGAAATTTCGGCAGCAATGCGCCAGCTCGATGAAATTACCCAGAACAATGCCGGCATGGCCACAGCTGCAGTAGAAGAATCGAAACAGCTTGAATCGCGCGCCGAGCAGCTTTCGACGGCCATCGGTCTGTTCAAGTTGCAGCAGGGTTCGGCGCCGGAAGCAGTCGCACTGGTCAACCGCGCCATTGAGTTTCGCAAAAGCTGTGGGTCACGGCATACCTTTTTACGCGGCCTGACCGAAAAGTCCAACCACTTTTTTGATCGCGACATGTATGTGTTTGCGCTGGATGACAACGGTGCCTACGTGGCGTTCGGTGGCAATGAAAAAAAGGTCGGTACGCTGGTGCGGGACATACCGGGCATCGACGGTGATGCGTTACTGCACGCGATCATCAGGCAATGTGACAAGGGGTCGGGCTGGGTGGAATACAAGATTACCAACCCGGTATCAGGAAAAGTGCAGCTCAAGATGTCGTATGTTGAATTGGTCGATGGCGTTTACCTGGGCTGTGGGGTGTATTCATCACTGATGTAAGCATGAAAACAGGACCGGGAAATCGGTACAGTCAGCAATCCGGCTCAGCCCCGCTGACAGGATCTGTTATCCGGGGGGTTACCCGCCAAACACCTTGCGCAAATGTCCGTGCGCCGTAATTATTCCGGCTGATTCAAGGAACCGACGTGCCACATCAGGATTGTTAGCCAATTGTTGACTGTATATCTCCATTTTTGGATTGCTGAGGTTTTCTGATTTTTTTGAACCTCGCCTGGAACTACTTTTCGCAGACTTGATTGGCGCAAGCAACAGCTTATAAGA
>Ga0364873_10317_pt3 | contig 11463 bp, 15 predicted proteins | sample ExccelAu500001D3_2_FD_206928 | JGI IMG/M metagenome (GOLD analysis project Ga0364873, IMG submission 206928) | Enriched cells from Trout Bog Lake Hypolimnion, Wisconsin, USA - BchlTB.Aug07.5000.01.D3 | ecosystem: Environmental > Aquatic > Freshwater > Lake > Hypolimnion/Profundal zone | place... | reverse complement strand
CCGTCTGCGCTGGTCCGGATTTGAGAAACATTGAGTTTTCGCCTTAGCCATCGTGAAAGAGTTCAGGAAACATAACCTGACATACGATCAAGCAAGATACGTCTTCAAATCTGCCCGCCGAGTTCTGAGTCTCAAATCACCAAAGCGCAAACCAACCGTAGTCAAATCCTTGAGCGAACAGCAAGTGGAGAAATTCTTTTCTGTGATCAGCGATCCACAGGACCTGATCCTTTTCAGAATCGTCTACTCGTGTGCGCTGAGAGTCAGCGGTCTTTGCGATCTCAAAAAGGAAAACGTCTGTCTCGACACTTGCTCAATAACGGTTGAGTTCAACAAGACCAATGGCGGCAGAATTCCATTCCCTGCGGCTCTCAAGCCTCTCCTACAGATGCATTTAGCCGCTACGCCAAATAACACGTTTCTCTTCGAATCCAACCGGAAAACGAAATTCAGCACTCGGACCGTGCAATTGAAATTCAAGCAGTACATGAAGCTTGCGAAGTTGCCAGAATCATATGCCATCCATTGCTTGCGCCATTCCTGTCTCATGCATCTGGCTGCAAAATCATTCACTCAGTCGGAATTGCAAAGCATCTCGTTGCATCGGGATGCCCAAAGTCTCAACAGCTACGTTAATCTAAGCCTTGAGCAAGTCCAAGGTAAATATCAAGCCGCTATGCGGTAGTTTAGGCGCTCTTTCGAAGTGAGTTTATGCTCATCTCGATTCGAACCTAAGCTTATGCCATTGCCCAAGCGGGCCTGCCCGCAAGTAGGAGTTATGTGTGAAACTTGCCTGACATTCTTGAAGGGAAACCCTAAAGTGAGATCGCGCAACTAGGTAATTGACTACGGTTTCAGTTGGTCAAGAGAACTATCAGGGCGGACTATTGGGTTCCGTGCATGAGAATTGACATGGTTAACCGTAAGAGTTCTCGTGCCAAAGCGAAGTAGGCACACAGAAGTATGAAATTTCATCTTTCCACGATGGCTAAGGCGAAAACTCAATGTTTCTCAAATCCGGACCAGCGCAGACGGAATATTCTTACGCACTTTTGTATAATAATATTGAGACTATAAAGGTAGTTTCAAGATCCAAAAAGGGGACGGGCTTCAAACCCGCCCCACGCGGCGATTACATAGAGAGTGTCGGGAAGTCCGGGTTAGGAACAACTTCTTCAATATCTCTCAGTGCCAGCCAAAGTCTGTACGAATGGTCGGCACGGTTCAACGCTCCCAGTGGCGTATATCCAGCCATAACGCAGAAGTCTAAAGCTAGGCATGTCCAATCTAAGCTCAAGAGCGCAGATGACAGCATAGTGGTCATTTCCCTTGTCGTAAATGGCGCTTGGCGGGGAATCGAAGCCTCAAACCTGACTTCACCGGTATCTATGTTCATCGTGAAAGCGCCAAAACTCATTACCCAATTCTTCCGACAAAGAAGCTCTGCTACCTCTTGACGTTTTTCAATAGGGACGTGTGAACCGCGAGGAATAAAGATCCTGACAAATCGGCTCTCAACACGAAATTGACACAAGCTGCTGACGTTCTCGCCGTTAATAGGCATCGTAAAGATGACGGCGCGTTTACCCGGTTTAGCTTCGCAACTAGATTCGTTATAGTCGATTCCAACACCCGAAAAGTGATCTCGTATCGAGGTCAATAATTGCTCCATAAGTATACATATACCTATGATTCGCTTATTGGGGATTCCCACTTTCAAAATGGTTGAGCGTTGAATTACACTTGTGCGAGATGCAGACAAGTCTTGAGTTGGAGTTTTTGCTCTGACTATGGACTCGGATAAGTTAGCCCATAGGCGGAACATCCTTTTTCTCCAAATTCGTGATAGTTCTGATTTATTTTCTCGATATGAGCAGACATTTCCTGAGACTGCCATCCATTTGTACGACCTATCTGAATCCGTTCTGCCTCTAGGTCACGTGCGCTGCTTACAATGCTCTGACATCCAGACTCAGATGGCTTATTACATCCGAGAAAACTCTTGATACTCCCCCCAAATAGTAGGATAAGGATGCCACCAATTATCAGGATATCCTTGCCATTCTTGCTCTGATTTCCACCAATACTACTCATAATAATTCTCCACGATACGTAGCTGTGCTGTTTGCCTGTAGATACCGCTTATGGGTTAACACACATCCTCTCTTTTTGGAGTACCTGAAGTTCTCCCTGAAGCTCTTGAAGTTGAGCACGGACGAGTGACACATAACCCTGGCTATTAGCACCAGCAAGAGACATTTGTTCAACCAAATTCTTAGCGTCAAATTCCCGCTTGGATATTTCAGAGTCGAGGGTTTGCCGCTTTGCGGCCTTAGCTTCCTCGCTTAACGTTCCTTTCCCGTCACAGACGGGGCAAGTGATTCTTCCAGTTCCACCACAATTTCGACACTTCGCCTTATCCAGCGTATATGAATGAATTGTGCCGTTGGGATCAACAAAATTGGCTTTCTTCTCTTGACCTGTGAGCCCGGTGCCGCCACAGACCGTACAAGTGAATTGCCCAGATCCTCCACAGTATTGGCACACTGCGTTAACTGCCCTTGACTGGCTTGAATTGAATGGCAGTTCCGTTCGTTGCACAATCACAGATCCTTGTTGTGCGCCAACGGGCAGGGTGCTTGATGGTCGCTTTCTCGCCAGGACGGCAAAACAGACCACGCCAACCAAAACAGCGACGACGGCAAACAACGGCAAAACAGATCTCTTTTGCTTTTGGGGCTCTGCAATTTCAACGACGGGTGCCGTGATCGCAAATGGCGGCACGTAAGCCTCATTGGATGAGTCGGCATCAATAGGTTCCTCGACTGTTGCCAGACTCGGAACCTTGATTCCAAGCTGGAGGAATGCCGCACCAATCTTCAGTTTAGAGCCAATCTTGAGTGTCATTCTCCCAGTGGCGGGAACTCCATCGACCGTAATTGAACTTAATGGATCGAGGATGACCAAACTGCAAACGTCCTCTGGTGAACAGGTAATGGACGCCGAAAATCCCGGCAAACTGCTTTCCCTGAGATCAGCGGTCACGCTGCTCCCAACACTCAGCCCTTTTGAGTTGATGGACTTGAACCCAAGTCCACTCTTTGTTCTGTAATATAAGCCGACGCTGATAACCCCACCTCCAGCTTGATCCTATGGTAATCCTTTTTCAAGAGAATTGCTAGACTGATGTCGTTTTTAGACATGTCTATTTTGGACAAGTCCATCTTAGACGATCAACCTGCATCCGAGCCACCTCGGAATGCAAAAATCCATCTTCACCGACGAATACAAGCTTCTAGTCAGCTTAATGAGGGCTGAGCGTGAATCTCGTGGACTCAGTCAAGAACTCGTGGCAGAAAGGCTAGGAATTACGTCTAGCCAGCTTTCAAAGTGGGAAAGGAGAGAGCGGCGAGTTGACGTTAGAGAACTCGATCTGTATTGCATGGCAATTGGCATTCCAATCCGTGATCTGATCGACAAATGGAAAAGATCTTCGGAGTCTCAGGTTCACGATCTAGAGTGAGACAAATTTCATATTCCTTAGCTCTTCTGAGACGTCTCATTATCAAAATAGAACGGTGCATTTGCGCTTAGAATTCAAGCAACAACTGCGAGTAATCAACGGCAACTTCAGCAGACTGAATCACTGATACTAAAATAAATCTTGGGGGTGGGTAGTCGGCAGGGGATAGCTCCGTTTCTAAGGGGTCCCCATCGCTAATGGCACTTCGGGGACCCCATCCTATGCTTTTAAAGGATCACGCCTTCCCTAAGCTACCTCACTCTCTTGACATAAGGTCCATATTGAGACATATCTTTCTTAACGTACAGTTCCCAAATTGATTGATCAGAGAGACGAGCTAGGGTTAAGAGTTCCAATTTCAGCCAATAGTCTACAATTCGGACTGCGAATACGTACAATAACACCATGAGAAAGTGGTTACGCACTAAAGCAGATCTATTCATTATAATAGCCTTGAGGGTTGTTTCATCATCCTTCCGTTCCACCGGGGATGGCACTCCATGCCCATCCCCATATCTCTCCGAGGTGGGACTTGGAACAGTTGCATGGAGAAGCAAACACCAGAAATGGATCAAATGAATGTCTTGATAGTCTAGAAATATACGAAAGATCGGTAAAGCTTAAAAGGCGCTTTCCGTCAGCGGGTAGGACATCATCCGGACGCAGTGTTTCGAAGGGCTTCACTCCTAAGCAGGGTAAGTCTTTTTTACGTTTTGCCATCAACTGCACCTGGCTTACTGATTATATTGTTCTCACCTATACCCCAGAGACTGCCCCCCAGGATGCGGCAGCATTAAAGCGTGACGTCAATGCAGTGTCGAAGTGGCTTCAGCGACGCGGATCGCAAACAGTGTTATCAAAAATCGAATTCACTAAGGCGTCACTACCTCACATACATATCCTTTCAGATGGCGTCGTAAGGTCCGATTTGGCGCGCTATTGGAAGTCTCACACAAAGATTCAGGGACATCCGATAACGGCGTTTTCTGAATGCGGGGTGTATTTGGAACCCATCGAGGACTACATGAAAGCAAGAGGTTACCTATCGAAGCCCGTCCCAGATATTCCGGAAAGATATGCTAACGGTCTTGGCAGACTTTGGGGCAAAGTTGGCCGAAGGCCAATGCCTATCTATGCGATAGAAGCCCCAAGAAAGGAAATGGCTCCCACGGTACGCATCCTTATCAAGTACGCAAACGCGAATTGGTTCACCGGCAAATTCAAGCAAAGGAATAATGGGGTATCTGGCTTTTGTTGGTCAAACATTAAGGGGAATAGTCTCAAGACCATTTGCAAACGTCTAGCTCAGAACCCTGAGACTACCGGCAACGTTGAGCCAACACTTGACACTCCTGAAATCTCTATAACTGAAATTTCCGACTGCGAATCAGGAACTTGGAAAGTGAGATTGAAAGTTTTGCTACTCAGCAGACTTCGACGTGCTCTCGATTACGAACTAAGCGTTAACTTAGCTGCGAGGTCGCCGCCCAAATACTTCTCACAAGTGTTGCGGATTTACAGGCTCTTGGTGTCTTCTTCATATTACGGAAAAGAGGTTCTTGGACTGTTCATTTTGAAAGAGTGACCATTGAAGATGAAGCAGAAGGAAAAACTACCGCAGAAACAGGAAACCCTACTACGGGCACAATTGGCTTTTTATGACATTGTGGGCGATCTCTTGCGACTTGAAGATTCCATTGACCTCAATTCCCCATCTGTCGATAAAGAAATTGCAGAGTTTGATCGTGAATGGGAAAGCACCATTTCAGAGTTCTGCTTGTGGATGGTTGCAAATAGACTATTCTTACAGTCCTTGCCGGATTGGCAACAAGCGATGTTAGTGGAGTCGCTCAAGGATCAGACTTGCGATGCGTTCCAGTCTGATGAGGATGAGGACTGACAGGGTATTGAATGATGAGCACATAGACAGGTTTAAGAAATCTTTGCCCCGATCAGGATGCATTCCGCGGGAAACGTCATCGTACTCTGAACGCGCGCAACGGTGACCTCTCCATCCTCGAGCGGCTGGCGCAAAGCCTCCAAGGTTTGCCTTTCGAACTCGGGCATTTCGTTGACAGATACACGAAGGGACCCAGATGAGCAAGGATCAAACAACGCCAGATTACAACAGCTGGCCCAACATCAATGGCCGCCCCTTTGCGAATTTGTATAGCAGTCCGCCCAATCCACCCAGCTTCTTCATTGCCACCTTGCTGATATCTTTGATCCCTTTGAAGCCAAATCCCTATCAACGAAACAATTCAACCCGGCAAGCGTGATAACTGCTCGAAACGTCTGCCCAAGCCGACTCAATCTGATCCAATACTCTTGTTGACCAGCCTGAAATCCAGGCGACAGCTCTCCGCGAATCAACATCATTTTCGCCAAATTCAGGTGCCGTTTGCTTGAGGGCATCTCCGAGCGCCATAAAGAACAACGTCCCCAGAGACGTGTCCGTCCCGTATTCTGCAGTAGAAAACCAGGATCCTACGAGCCGGCAAGAGTTAGCTACAAATTCTTGGACACACACTTCCTTAGACAAGGCACAAAGTTGGGAACGACCTTCATCATCGAATATTACACGCAGTTCAACACGTTTCAGCCTTAGCTGCAGGCGCGCATCTGCGACCATATTTTTGGCCTCGATTAACGCTGACTGAACCACTTCGCAATCATTCGTTTCAAGAATATTTCGTAGCCTGCCAAGGATTTTTATATAGTCGCCAGTAACTTCTTGAAGATCTCTAAATAGTGGGTCAATATGATCTTCGAACAGCTTTCGCTTTTCTACCTGTCTCAACCTTGCTAGCTGAATAACCTTGTCTAAAAGCGGGACCAATAAACCATCAGGCATCGCCTAGACACCCCCTTCATGAATCAATCCAGCAGACCGGAAGTCACAACGCGAGTCAAAATCTATGCAACCCAATTTCGTTCGAACTGATTCCGCGCCGATTCTGGCTATAACTGCAAGTACCATCCACACAAAGAACATCATCAGGAACACTCAAGCCACTAGCATTGCTTTCGATAAATAAAGATAACATTCCTGCTCTATGGCAACACAGAAATCGGATGTAATAGGCAGAAAACCCCTGCCAAAGCTCCTTGTTCCGAGAATTGAAGCAGCTGGCCTGATCCAAGAAAGAATAAGGCTGGGAAAAGAGCTTGTGATTCGACCTGCACTCAACAAAGAGCAACTCTCCGAAGCCACATTCGCTCGTCAAATATGGCTCGACTTCAATACGGCATTGCTCGAAAGTCTGTTTAGCAACTCAAAAATAGCAAACGAGTACGACGCAGCCCGCCCTTACCCTGCCAATTACATCGGAACACCTACATTTCAAGCCGAAGCCACGTACTACCGATCCGCAACCGCAAGAAATGTGAATGTGTTGGAGTCCATTCTCGAGCGACTCAGCCTAATTCAGGAGGATTCAGAACAAACTGAACCACTAGACCAGACTCCTGCTTCGAAAGCTGCAGGCTCAACAGTCTTCGTAGTTCATGGCCATGATGAACTTGCTCGGACCCAAATTGTCTCATTTCTTACAACTTTGGAACTGACCCCCATCGTTCTGGCAGACCAGCCCAACAAGGGCCATACGGTCATCGAAAAGCTTGAATTCTACGCAGGTCAGGCATCTTTCGCCATCGTCCTTCTGACGCCAGACGATCTTGGACATGCCAAAACAGATCAAAATGAGCGACCTCGGGCTCGGCAAAATGTGGTTTTGGAACTCGGATACTTCATTGGAAAGCTTGGAAGAGCTAAGACCTGTGCCCTCTACAAGAAGGGTGTCGAACTGCCCGATATGGAACTTCCTTCTGACTTCACAGGCGTCGTTTACACGTTAATGGACCAATTTGGTGCTTGGAAGCTCTTGCTAGGACGCGAACTCCGCGAAGCTGGGTTTGACGTAGATCTGAATCGCCTTCTTTAGTAAATGAATTTGCAAATTCATGGGCTCCATGTTCGTTCCCGGCTGTACACGAATGTCTACCGCGAATCCAGCCTGAGCCTAGAATATATCCATGACTCAACCTGAGAAGCTATTTCAAGAATTCGTTGACGGCCGCGAAGACAGAATATTACAAGCCGCCAATAGCGAAGAACCTGAATCGCTTTATCTCGACTTCAAAACGAGTCGCACACGTGATGGCGCAATGGATTCCGATGATCGCAAGAACCTTGGGGAGAACCTAAGTGGGTTCGCAAACGCCCATGGCGGAGTCCTTGTCTGGGGAGTCTTGGCAAAGAACCGAAACGACAAACACCCTGAGCGAAAGGCACACGAACAAAAACCAATTCCGAACATCCGTAGATTCGTTGGTGACCTCAATTCGTATGTGGGCCAGGTAGTCCTTAGACCGGTTGACGGAGTTGAGAACCAGGAGATCGAGCTGCCAGACGGTTCGGGCTACGCGGTCACTCTTATCCCGGAAAGTGATAAGCGACCCCATATGAGTATCGCAGCCGACGAAATGCGTTACTACATGCGCATAGGGTCACAGACCAAGAGGATCGATCATATCCAAGTTGAATCAATGATGTTCAGGAGGGTGAAACCGAAGCTGGAGTTGTTCGTCCATCAAGCCAACTTTGAGAACTCTGACCGAGTATCCACATCAAAAATGATCCGAGCTTTCTTGGCGATTCGAAACTCTGGCGATATCGCTGCAAAAGACGTGGCAGTTTCACTCCTCTCCTATGGAGATCGAAGATGCAACGGACAACTTGACTTTCGTGCTGGCACGCTCGTCGAAGTTAAGATCCAAGATGGCTCCGAACGAAAGGCCGAACTATTTCGACTCACGCCCGGCACCTTCATCTATCCAGGAATGGTCATGCACAACATAGAGATTCTACAGCCGATACATGGCGACAAACTCGAGTGCACAGTGTCCTGGGCTATCCATGGGGAAGGCTTTAAGGAGGTCGGGAAGCTAACAATTGATCCGCTAAATGTTGAACGAATGTAGAAGTTGAAGGTCGCCACCTAAGTACAACACTCACCTACAATACTGATCCCAATATTCTGATATCCTCAGTCGGCGTTTAAGAAACATCGATGAACAAGTATTTAAACTCATCCAGGGGAGAGCTCCTTCGGCTCAGTCAAAGAGCGGGCGAGTGGCTGACTGAACTCGAAACCCTATATCCAGCGGGTGACAAGCGGATCCTGAATGTCAAGAGAGAGCTCAACCGGTACCACCTCGCTATCCGCTCATTTGAGGAACTTCGCCATCAAACTGTGGAGAGCTTCGCGGATTCAGTCGAAAGGTCACTCCCAGAATCGAGACTAACACTACAAAACCCTCGAGAACTCGAGTACGCGGAAAAGCAACGCGTATCGCTCTCCGAAGCACGCATAAATCGGCTCATCGACGCGATTCGACTTGATCCAAAACTGAGGTTTAGCATCCACTGGCGGCAAGTTTGAGGCTCGCTAATGAATTAGCGAAACTGATTCCATCAGTCGACATACAGGAGACCTTCTCTCTTGAGGGCAGTGAGCATCCGACCCGAGCAACAAATCTGGCATTTCAGACTTTGCGAGAGCTCTTGATTTCACAAGACCCGCAGCTACTTAAAACCGGGCTCACTAAGAGGCTGTTGCCGAACCTTCCTGCCACTTGCTTGAATGTCGATTCGTCTTGTTTCTCGTGATTGGTCGCGAGAAGCCCCAGAAGCAGTTGTTCGCTTTGACGAGTTTGGAATCGAGGATCCCTGAGGATCATCCTCTTCGCACGATTCGGCTGCTCTGCGACGAATGCATGGCTCCGCTGATGAGTGCCTGGGAGAGCCAGTACAGTTCGGTCGGTCAGCCGGGTGTTCCCCCCGGCGTGTTGCTTCGAGCCGTGTTGCTTCAGGCTTTGTACAGCATCCGCAGCCACCGAGCGCTTTGCGAGCAGATCGAGATGAACCTTCTGTTTCGTTGGTTCGTCGGTTTGGACTGGGATGACGCTGTATTCGACCACTCGGTGCTGACCAAGAACCGAGACCGCCTGTTTGCCAACGGCGCCACTCAAGCATTCTTGGGCGAAGTGGTGCGAGCGGCCGAATCACGGAATCTCCTTACCAGCGATCGGATGGTCGTGGACGGAACCATGATCAAGGCTTATGCGAGCATGAAGAGCTTCAAGGCAAAGGACGGAAGCGAAGACGACAAGACGAACTTCAAAGGAACCAAAAGAAGCAACAAGACCCATTCGAGCAAGACGGATAAGGACGCCCGCCTCTACCGAAAAGGCAAAGGGCAAGAATCGATGATGTGCCACATGGGGCATATCTTGGTGGACGGATCCTCGGGAATCATCAGGACGTTCCGAGTCACCCACGCCACCGGCACTGCCGAAGTGGACGCGGCGCTCGACATGCTCGACGAACACAAGAAACGCGGTTTCTGCGCGGTGGCGGATCGCGGCTACGACTGCGAGCGATTCGTCTCAGGCGTTCGCAATCTCGGTTTCAAAGCTCACGTCCGCTCCAAATCCAAAGGCTCGGCGCTCGACGGTCGCACCACCAAGCGGCAGAGTTACGAAACGAGCATGAAGTCTCGCCACATCGTCGAAAGGGCATTCGGATGGATAAAGGGACCGGGAAGAATGAGGCAAACCGTATTCCGAGGCACCGACAAAGTCGCGATCCAGTTTGGAATCTACGCCATCGCTCACAACCTGAGACGCATGGCCTGCGCCTGAAACGGCGCCAAGGACCAAACCAGGAGCTCCACGAGCTCAGAAACGCGCCGACGAGCGCCTCGAAGGCCCCCAAAAGCACAGGCCGTTACAACTTGACAGCTGAACAATCACCCCCAACCGCCAAATCTACTATCCCGCTACTCCTTGAAAGCCCAAAAGCAGTGTTCGGCAACAGCTTCCTAGGCCGACGGGAACATCTCCTTTGACTCCTCAGAGGTCGGCGTGGGTTTTTGAGGCGAACACGGGCGATTGGACCGAAGTAGCTCCGATGAACGTCGCAAGGGCTCGACACGCTTCCGTCGAATTGAACGATGGTCGAGTAGCGGTCTTAGGTGGTTACCATTTTTCGCCAATTGCTTCAATTGAACTGTATGATCCATCACGCAATACATGGACGACCGTTCGGCCGTTAATTCATCCCCGATACGATCATTCGGCAGTTTCGGATGGACGAAATGTCTATGTTATCGGCGGAAGTTGCGATTCGATGCTAGGAACCATGGAAATCATCCGAATGAATGCCCGGGTACCCATCGCGCCTTAGGAATCGACGCAGTATCTATATTATTCAGGGAACTCTTTATCAGATAGCGGGCTGATCGAGACGTGTTAAGCGCTTAGTGTGTAATTGGCCCGCTGAGGTCATCTTGATTAAGGGTTCAAATCTCCAGCCACTGAAATTGACGCGACTCGTTATGGCCGGATGCTTACTGCTAGCTTCGGTCATCTCGAATGCTCAGCTCGCAAATACCGGGTGGGCAAAGTTCAGGGGTAACGCCCAAAATAGTGGGTTGAGCTCGGGAAGTGGAACGACCAGTCACTTCCAGTTCTTTGTTAATCTTGCCCATACTGCTTTTTCTTCTCCTTCGGTTGGTCTGAACGGATCCCTGTATGTAGTATCGGGAGTGAACCTCGTTGCGCTCGATAGCACTACTGGAGTAACGAAGTGGACCACGCCGACTGCCTCGACGATCTACGCGTCCCCGGCGATCGGAAAAGACGGCACGGTGTACATCTGTGATCGGCAAGACATCTACGCCGTTGACGGTACGACGGGAGTCATCAAATGGACCTATCCCGTTTCCGGTTCGATTTATGGCTCCCCTGCGATCGGTAACGATGGGACGGTCTATGTCGGTGAGCTGTTTGACTCAATCAGCAGTGGTTTGCTCATTGCATTGCATTCCGACGGGACGGTTAAGTGGCTGGCCGAATCGGCGGGGGTCAGCTCTTCG
>Ga0364873_10764_pt1 | contig 11465 bp, 12 predicted proteins | sample ExccelAu500001D3_2_FD_206928 | JGI IMG/M metagenome (GOLD analysis project Ga0364873, IMG submission 206928) | Enriched cells from Trout Bog Lake Hypolimnion, Wisconsin, USA - BchlTB.Aug07.5000.01.D3 | ecosystem: Environmental > Aquatic > Freshwater > Lake > Hypolimnion/Profundal zone | place... | reverse complement strand
AATCGCAGGTACGGCAAAGAGATGGTGCGCTATCGCTTACCTGCCATGTAGACGACCAAGGGCCCTTACGGGCCCGTGGTCGCCTCCACGGCGTTTCCTGTCTGCCCTCGCCGGGCGGGCTTAAGAGCCTCCCTACCGAGCCTCACTCTCGCTCAATTCGGGCAGATTGCTCTCAGGAAGCCTGAGCCCTAATACCAAGCACGATCCGGAAGCGCACGTGGCCGTGCTGCAGAGGGATCTTTCCGGCCCATCGGAGTTTCTGGAGGTTGCTCAATACTGCCAGGACTCGGGCTGGCCAGACCGGGCCATCGAGTGGGCGGAAAAGGGGATCCAGGCTTTTCAGGGGAAGGAGCCGCTGCTCTGTTCCTTCCTTGCCGATCGCTACGCCGCCACTGGCCGTCTGGAGGAAGGCATTGCACTCCAATGGACCCTTTTCCAAGCCGACCCTGACCTGGAGACATACAAGGATCTGGTGGCTTTGGCACGCCGCACTGGCGAGGAAGAGATCTGGCGGCAGCGGGCCCAGGGCTTGGTATGGGAGCATTTCGAGGTGAGTCGAAAAAGCACCAGCCGGGTCCGTCAGCAGAACCTCGACCTGATGGTTCGAATCCACCTCCATGAGAAGGCTCAGATGGAGGCCCTGGCCGCAGCCCGCAAGGGTGGCTGCAGATATGACACATGGATGCTCCTGGCCAAGGGGCTTGAGACGAAGCACCCCGGCGAGGCGGTGACTATCCTCCAGGAACAACTGGATCCAATCATTGCCCCCATGAAGCCCGAGTCATACCGGGCGGCGGTCGCCGTTCTGGGCAGGATCCGGGAACTGGCCCAGCGTCTCAAGCAACCTGGCCTTTTTACCACAACCCTGGCGGGGGTTATGGCCGACCATGGCCGGAAGAAAAATCTCGCGACCCTGATCCACAAAGCGGGCCTCGCGTGATTTCGCCGCACGCAGCGCAAGCCTTCGGAATCGGACAAAACGAAACCGCCTGAAGTATTTGGCTTCAGGCGGTTTGTTTGGTGGAGCTGAACAGGATCGAACTGTCGACCTCCTCATTGCGAACGGGTAGATGGTTGCCTGGTGAGGCTTGGTGATACCAGGTGACGGAAGTAACTACTTTATAATCAATCATGGATGACACCACCCCTCACCGGCTGTTACCCTCTATCAAGGCCTGTTTTGCAAAGTTATTGCAAACGGAGGAAACCTGAAATGGCTAGAACCAGTCGGTCTGCAACCTTGGATTCGAAGACCAAACGTCTGGGGCTAGAGAAGGCTAAATTCTACACTGAGACCCTCGCCAATGGCTGCTACTTGGTTTATCGCAGGCCCCAATCGGATGCCGCGGGGACCTTCTACGTCCGGTGGAAGAGTCCGGAGACCAAGAAGTTCGAGTATTCCAAGATCGGGGGCGCCGACGATGTCGTGAAGGCGAACGGCGTCACGGTCTACACCTATCAGCAGGCCAAGGACTGGGCCAAGGATTGGTTCAAGCGGTGCAGCCGGAAGGACCAAGCCGAGGCTGCCGGTGAAGTGGTTCCCAAGGGCGAATGGACGATCCAGGACGTGATCGATTTCTACATCGCGGATGCCCGGAAAACCCGAAAGAACCCCAAGACTGCCGAGGATGCCCTCCAGGCGGCGAATGCCAACATCCTGCCAGAACTGGGGGCCATCGCCATCCCAAGGTTGACGAGCGGCCGGATTGAGAAGTGGCACGCCGACCTTGCCGGCCGAGGACGACGCAAGACCGGCTGGAAGCGACAGCCCGGGGAGTTGGTTGAGCACTTGCCACTGGATCCGGCAGACAAGTTGGCAGTGAAGCGTCGGAAGTCATCGGCGAACCGGGACCTTGCCCTGCTCAAGGCAGCCCTGAACCTCGCGGTGGACAAGGGCAAGATCGACCGGGAGCATCTGCCTTGGATCTCCGTCAAGCCGTACAAGGGAGTCAAGGGCAAGCGGATGAGGTTTTTAAATCTGAAAGAACAAGTGTCCCTGGTGAATGCTTGCACCCCTGCGTTCCGGCAACTCGTCTGCGGGGCACTCTATACCGGTGCCCGCTACGGGGAATTGACCAATGCCAAGGTTGGGGATCTGGACCTGGAAACCGGCGCCCTATGGGTGGACGGGAAGGGCAGGGACTCCATGCCGAGGTGGATCTTCCTGACGGCGGAAGGGGAAGACTTTTTTCGGGCCCTGGCCAACGATCGAGAAAAAGTTGAACTGCTGTTCATTCGGCATGACGTTGAGCGAGGAACCCGAAAGGACCTTGCCAACGCAAACGGCTGGCTGAAAGACGATGCCAAGACACCCCTTCGTTTGGCGCTCAAGGCGGCGAATATCGAGAAGATGACCTTCCATGAATTACGCCATACCTATGCCTCCATGCTGGTAAACAGTGGGTTTGCCCTCAAGGTGGTCGCGGCCCAACTGGGGCACAAGGACACCAGGATGGTGGAGGAGCACTACGGGCACCTGTGCGAGACGGCCAAGAGGGACATGATTCGCTCCAAGTCACCGGTTCAGGGGCTCACAGGTGACAGGAGGGACCAGTTCAAGCTGGCCAAGAACATTCAGCCGATCTGGAAGGCCTCTGGCAGCAAGGACCTCAAGTAGGACCTTGTGGACAGGAAAACGGGCGCCAAGGCAACGCCATGGCCCCCTCCCAGTTCTTCCCCTTCGGGGAATGTCCCTCTCTTGGCCGGGGGGCCCTGGAATCCCCTGGAGCATTGTGGTTCTCGGCATATCATTACCAGGCGGAGGCCGCATGCCCATCATCTCGATGTTCTACGGGATCATCATCCGGATGTTCCTGCTCGACAACAGGCACCACAACACCCCCCATCTGCACGCCAAGTATGCTGAATTCGATGCATCTATTAGCCTTGTCGATGGCGAAGTGCTCGCCGGGGAACTCCCCCGCAAGCAACTACGGCTGGTCCAAGCCTGGATCGAGCTTCGCCGGGACGAACTGCTGGCCGATTGGTCCATTGCCATTTCCGGTGAGGCCCCATATAAAATAGATCCCCTGTGAGGTTCCCATGTACTGGGATGTGAAAGCCGTAGAGCCATTGCCTGAATATCGGATCCTGGTGGAGATCGCCGACGGCCGGAGGGGCATCTTCGACCTCAAGCCCTATCTCAACCATGGCATCTTCAGGGAGCTGAAAGACATGACCTACTTCAATCAGGTGGGCATCCTTTTCGGGGCTGTCACGTGGCCGAACGAGCAGGACATCGCGCCTGAAACCCTCCTGGCCGAGATGACCCCAGTCGATCAGACGGCGTAGCCCCAAGCAGACAGGTAAGGGCGGGAAACGTGTCCTGATCGCCTTTTTGACTGCACCTATTGGGATCGCAGGATGAAAAAGTTCAAAAAGAGTTCTTGACCCATAGTTCTAAATATTTAGAATTATAGTCATGAACAACCCCGACCCCCAACTCGACCTGCAAGCCTCACGTTTGAAATCCCTCGGTCACCCTGCCCGGTTGGCGATCCTCCGGCTGGTTGTCCAGGGACCTGTGGAGGGCACCCCCGTTGGGGAAATCCAGGCAAGCCTGGGCATACCTGCCTCTACGCTGAGTCACCACATCTCTGAACTCGCCCAGGCCGGGTTGTTGAAGGCCACCCGACAAGCCACGGTCATCCGCTACGCGGCCTGCTTTGACCAACTGAAGGAATTGACCGCCTACGTATGGGAAAACTGCTGTGGCGGCGGCGCCAACGATTTTCGATGCTGCTGAAAGGAGATGCCATGTCGCAGACCGGGCAACGCATCCACGAGTCTGTCAAGCAAGCCTACGGGCGGATCGCAGCTACCGGAACCAGTTGCTGCGGTCCCCGCTCGACCTGCTGCGCCGGGAGCCGGGCTGACCAGGTGGCCCAGGGCGTGGGTTATTCGGCAGCTGAACTGGCGACGCTGCCGGAAGGCACCAATCTCGGCCTGTCCTGCGGCAACCCCACGGCCCTGGCTGAGCTGAAGGCGGGCGAGACGGTGCTGGACCTTGGCAGCGGGGCAGGGCTGGATGTCTTCCTGGCGGCCCAGAGGGTCGGCCCCCAGGGGCGCGCCATCGGGGTGGATATGACGCCCGAGATGCTCGCCAAGGCGCGGAGGAATGCCGTCACCTTCCAAGAGCGCACGGGCCTGGGTAACGTTGAATTCCTCCAGGGCCAGATCGAGGCCCTCCCCTTGCCGGACACTACCGTGGATGTCGTGCTCTCCAACTGCGTCCTGAATCTCAGCCCGGACCAGGCGGCGGTGTGGAAGGAGATCGCACGGGTGCTGCGGCCCGGCGGCAGGGTTGCCATCTCCGACATGGTCCTGCTGCGGCCTCTCCCCGACGCCATCCGGGAAAGTGTCGAGGCCCTCGTGGGCTGCATTGCCGGCGCCGCCCTGATCGATGACCTGCGCCAGATGGTCGCCGACGCAGGCCTGGTGGACCTGCAGCTCATCCCCAAGGAAGGGGCAGTCGAGGCCATGCTGCCGACGGACGATCCCATGGCCCAGCATCTCCTGGGCCTCCTCCCTGTGGGCACCCGGCCCTCGGACTACATCACCAGCCTCGTCATCTCGGCCCACAAGCCCGGCTGACATCAGGTCTCCTGCTCAACTGCGACCCGCCTTACCTCTCAGCGCAAACCCCCATCTGCGGGAGTACTGCTGTGGCTCCGGTCGCAGGGCTTCACCCCGCCTCTGAAAGGGATCACCATGACCACCTCCAAGCACACCCCTCATGCTTTTGTCCGGAAGGCCCTTGGGCGAATCGCCGCCCGGAGGGGCGGGTGTTGCCAGCCGGAAGGCAATCTCGTACCGGCACCAGGGCCAGCTTCGACAGAACCGAAAACCGGAGTTGAGGTTCAGGTCTTTGATCCCGCCATGTGTTGTTCGACAGGCGTTTGTGGAACGACGGTGGATCCCAGGCTGGTCAGGTTTTCAGCCGATCTTGAGTGGCTGAAGGCGCAGGGAGCCACCGTGACCCGATTCAATCTTGCCCAACAAGCTTTGGCCTTCACGGGGGATGACGAGGTGAAGGCGGCCCTCCAGGCCAAGGGCGAAGGGGCCCTGCCCCTGGTCAAGGTGGACGGCAAGGTCCAGAGCGTCGGGGGCTATCCAACCCGGGATCAGCTCGCCGCCTGGGCAGGTCTGGGCGCGCCTGAGCGTTTTCTGGACGAGGACAAGAAGTCCCGGTCCGCCGAAGCCGAACCCGAATCCAAGCCCTCCGCAGGCTGCTGCGGCGGCACGGGTGCCACCCCCGATTGTTGCGGTTAAAGGGGAAAAAGCGCATGGCCATCCTGGTTCCCCAACCAACACCCATCTTGTTCTTCACCGGCAAAGGGGGCGTCGGCAAGACTTCATCGGCCTGCGCCACGGCCATTGGCCTCGCCGAAGCCGGAAAGAAGGTCCTGCTGGTGAGCACGGGCCCGGCCTCCAATCTGGACGAAGTTCTGGGGCTCACCCTGACGGGCGTGCCACTGGCCGTTCCTGGCGTGCCCGGGCTCGCAGCCTTGAACATCGACCCTGAGGACGCTGCCCGGGCCTATCGGGAGCGGATGATCGGCCCGGTTCGCGGCCTGCTGCCCGAGGCCGTGGTCGCGAGCATGGAGGAACAGCTCTCCGGTGCTTGCACTACGGAGATCGCAGCCTTCGACGAATTCTCGAAGATCCTGGGTGACCCGGCCCAGACGTCGGTCTTTGACCATGTCCTGTTCGATACGGCGCCCACCGGACACACGTTGCGTCTGCTCGAACTGCCGTCAGCCTGGTCCAGTTTCCTGGACGCGAACGTCGGGGGGACTTCCTGCCTGGGCCCTCTCTCTGGCCTGGCGGCGCAGAAGAACCTGTACGCTGCTTCGCAGGCAGCGCTGCGCGATGGAGCGCGGACCACCCTGGTCCTGGTGGCGCGACCGGATGGGCCCTCCCTGAGGGAAGCGGAACGAAGCCGGGCGGAGTTGGCCGAACTGGGTATCGGGAGGGTCCACCTGATCCTCAATGGCCTGTTTTCCGCCACGGATCCAAACGATGCGACGGCCATGGCCATGGAGGCCCAAGGGGAACGGGCCTTGGCGGCGATGCCGGCCGGCCTGCGCGCCCTTCCCTGCAGCAAGGTGCCCCTGTTGCCTTTCGGAATCGTGGGGCTCCAGGCGCTGCGCAGCATGGCCGGGGGCGATCTCCTTCCCGCGGGCCAGGAAGCCGTGGCTACGTTCGATCCGGCAAGCTTCACCAACCCGGATGCCCTGGCGGCAACCCTCGCGACGAGGGGCAAGGGCGTGATCATGACGATGGGCAAAGGTGGTGTCGGCAAGACCACCCTTGCGGCCCACTTGGCCACCCGGCTCGCGGGCCGGGGCTTCCCGGTCACGTTGACCACCACCGATCCGGCCGCTCATGTGGAACAGGCCATCGGCGTGCGTCCGCCATCCTTGAACGTGACGCGCATCGATCCCATCCTGGAGACGCAACGGTACCGGGACCATGTGCTGGCCACCGCAGGAAAGGGGCTGGATGAACAAGGGCGTCTGCTCCTCGAAGAGGATCTTCGCTCTCCCTGCACGGAGGAGATCGCGGTCTTTCGCGCTTTCGCCGATACGGTCGCCCAGGGGCAGGACCGCTTCGTCATCATCGATACCGCCCCCACCGGTCATACCTTGCTGCTGCTCGATGCCACCGAGGCCTACCACCGGGAGGTCCTTCGCAACACCAGCGATGCGCCGGAGGCGGTGCGCGAACTGCTGCCCCGGTTGCGGGACCCAGAATTCACCCACGTGCTCATCGTGACCCTTCCGGAGGCCACGCCGATCCATGAGGCTCTGCAACTCGAGCACGACCTTGGGCGCGCCGCCATCCATCCCTTTGCCTGGGTGATCAACCAGAGCCTCATGCCCCTCGCGGTCACCGACCCGGTCCTGAAGGCCCGTCAGGCTCAAGAGCACAAGTATTTGAACGAGCTGCTTGCCCATGCCCCGCGATTGGTGCTCGAACCCCTGGCCTTCGCCGATGCCGCCTCGCCCCACCTTGCAGGAGCCCATTCATGAGTACGCCCAAACGCCTGTCCTTCCTCGACCGTTATCTGACCCTTTGGATCTTCCTGGCCATGGGGCTGGGCGTGGGCCTGGGCTACACCGTCCCCGCCTTCAACCGGGCCATCAATGCCTGGAACGTGGGCACGACCTCGGTGCCGTTGGCCGTGGGCCTGATCCTGATGATGTATCCGCCCTTGGCCAAGGTGAAGTACGAGGAACTACACCTGGTGTTCCGGAACAAGCGCGTGCTGGGGCTGTCCCTGCTCCAGAACTGGGTGATCGGGCCGCTGCTCATGTTCGCGTTGGCCGTGCTGTTCCTGCGCGACCGGCCGGAATACATGATCGGCCTGATCCTCATCGGCCTGGCCCGTTGCATTGCCATGGTGATCGTCTGGAATGATCTGGCCCAGGGTGATACCGAATACTGCGCGGGGTTGGTGGCCTTCAACTCCATCTTCCAGGTGCTGTTCTTCAGCGTGTATGCCTGGTTCTTCCTCACCGTGCTGCCCGCGAAGCTAGGCCTGCAAGGGGCCGTCGTCAACATCACCATCGGCCAGATCGCCCAGAGCGTGTTCATCTACCTGGGCATCCCGTTCCTGGCCGGCTTCCTGACCCGGTTCATCCTGGGGCGGCTGAAGGGGCTTGAGTGGTATCACCGGGTCTTCGTGCCGAAGATCAGTCCCATCACCCTCGTCGCCCTGCTGTTCACGATCGTGGTCATGTTCAGCCTCAAGGGCGAGGCCATCGTGAAGCTGCCGCTGGATGTGTTGCGCATTGCCGTGCCGCTGCTGATCTACTTCGTCGTGATGTTCCTGGTCAGCTTCTGGCTTTCCAAGAAGGCCGGGGCGACCTATCCGCAGAGCGCGACCTTGAGCTTCACTGCGGCCTCCAACAACTTCGAACTGGCCATTGCCGTGGCCGTGGCCACCTTCGGAATTGCCCATGGGGCGGCCTTCGCGGCGGTGATCGGTCCCCTGGTGGAGGTCCCGGCCCTCATCGGGTTGGTGAACGTTGCCTTGTATTTGAGAGGGAAGTGGTTCCCCCATGAAAAGGCAGACCTGTCGGCAGCCCTTTGTTGCCCGGCCAACACACCCGAGGTGGATCGTTGACCAGCGCAGGAGCTTCGCGCAATCGGAACGACCTCTGCGTGAAGGTAGGACCAACCTCGACGTCCATCCCTGGTGCCAGGAGAAATTCATGACCCCAACCCGTATCCTGTTCCTTTGCGTGGCCAACAGCGCCCGTTCCCAGATGGCGGAGGGCCTGGCCCGCCAGTTGCTGCCTGGGCACCTCATCCAGAGCGCTGGCAGCCGCCCCAGCCAGGTGAATCCCTATGCCATCGAGGTGCTGGCTGAGGTCGGTATCGACGCCGGAACCCATTCCTCCAAGTCCGTACAGGACATCGACCCGGCCACGGTGGACCTGGTGATCACCCTGTGCGCCGAAGAGGTCTGCCCCCTGTTCCTTGGCAAGGCGGAACGGCTCCACTGGCCCATTCAGGATCCCGCCTCGGATGACCCGGCCCTCACCCCGGAAGCCCTGCGTGCCCGGTTCCGGGCCGGCCGGGACGAGCTCCGCCAGCGCCTGGAAGCCTTGAAATGTGACCGATTCTAGCCATTCCTGCCCATTGGCGCATCCAGGATCCTTCTGCCGCCGATGGCCCGGAAGAAAAAAGGCAGCTAGCCTTCAATGTGGCCTTTCTTCAGATGCAGGCCCGCATAGCATTGTTCTTGGCGCTGCCGCTGGCCAAGATCGACAGGATGAGCTTGCAGCGCCAAATTGATGCCATCGGGGACACCAAGGACTGAACGTGCGCCATTCACAATCCATTCGCATCCAGGCCGGATGGCCGGCGATGATGCTGATGATCGCCCTCCTGGGTTGCGGGACGCAGGGCTATACGCCTGTCTCTCTCCAGCCTGGGACCGCCAAGCCCCCGCCTCAGGGGACGGCTCTGGTGCCGCTGCGGGTCGGCCTGGCCCCGATCCTTTCACCCCGCTCGGGCGGTGAAGGACTGGTGGCCCTCTGCAAGGCCTTGTCGCTCAGCATGAATAGGCCCGTAGTACCGCTGCTGGGGGCCGATTACCGGGAAACCAATGACATGCTGGCCCTGGGCCAGTTGGATGTGGGGATCGTCTGCTCAGGTGCCTTTGCGGACCCCCGGCTGGACCGGGTCTGCGAACCCCTCCTGGTGCCCCTGCTCATTGGGACTGGCAACAGTTACGAGTCCTTCCTCATCGTGAGGGCCCAGGACCCCGCCGTTCGCCTGGATGATCTCAAGGGCAGGGATTTCGTGTTCTCGGACTCCTTGTCCCTGACCGGCTTCATCCACCCCATCGCACGGCTGGATGCCATGGGGCAGACGCCCGGGCGTTTCTTCTCCAAGGTGTCTTTCAGTCACAGCCATGACCGATCCATTGCCATGGTGGTGGAGGGCACCATCTCGGCCGCGGCAGTGGATAGTGCGGTATTCACGGCCTGGCGGGAACATCATCCGGTCGAAGGGAAGAACATCCGCATCCTGGAACGATCGGAGCCTTTCCCCTCTCCGCCCCTGGTGGTGAGGGTATCCCTAGCACCCGAAGACAAGGCCATGCTGCGCAAGGCCTTCCTGGCTCTGGCGAACACGGAGGAGGGCAAGGACATTCTGAAAAAGATCGGCTGGACCGGCTTCGAAGTGCCAGATGCAAGGTACCTTGCCCGCATGGAGCAACTGCACCGCCTGTTCGGGAAACTCCGTGGCAAAAATGTCCTTCCCGCTTAGAGTCCGGATCCTGACGCTCCTGTTCCTGGGCGTAGCCCTGTTTGGCACCGCCAACGCCTGGGTGTTCCGCTCCCTGATGTCCCACAGTCTGGGGGCATCCCTGGAAACTCAGGGTACTGCGCTTTCCACGCTGGTGGCGGAGGAGTGCACGCCGTACCTCCTGCACCAGGACGATCTTGGCCTGGCGAATGCGCTGGCTTCGTACCGAAGGAGGTATGACGGCATCAAGTATGTCGTCCTCTACGATGCCCGGGGCGGAGTCGCGACCAGCACGTTCCCCGGGGGCGTTCCCGACTTCCTGGCCGGGGGCCGGAGTCCCGGGAAGGCGCTGCCTCTGAGAGCCGACCAGGAGTTCTTCCTCGATTTCACGGCACCCATCCTGGGCGGCGCCCTGGGCTCGATCCGGATGGGGCTCTCGGAGGCCACCATCCGCCGCCAGACCAACCTTGGCGAAGGGGTCATCCTCGCCATGGTGCTCTTGTTCCTGGCGGCCGGCGTGGCCGGATCCCTCCTCATCGCCCAGGGGGTCCACCGGGATGCTGCGCGCCTGACAACAGCCGTCCAGGCCTTCGGACTGGACGACCCCCTTCCGGATCTTCCCGTTGGCCGGGGCGATGAGATCGGTCTCGTGGCGAGGGCGGTCCACGACATGATGTTGCACCTCCAGGGCCTGCACCAGGAAAACATGGACCTGCTGGCGCGCTTCCGGGACACCGACCGCATGTCCAGCGTCGGCCTCCTGGCCTCCGGCCTGGCCCATGACATCAACAATCCCCTCTCCGGGCTCATCGCGTCCCTGGAACGCCTGGCGCTTGATCCCGGGGACAAGGAAAGGGCCATGGCCTATCTGCCTCCCATGCTGGAAGCAGCCCGGCATATCCAAGGTGTGCTCCAGAACCTGCTCCAGTTCGTCCGCCACCAGCGCTACGCAGAATGCGCTGTCGACCTGTCGGACGCGGCGGCCAAGGCTCGCCTCCTCGCGGGGCACCGCTTGCCGCCGGGCGTGGACCTGATCCTGGCCGTGCCCCCGGACCTGCCCGCCCTCCACTTTGATCCGGTCTGCCTCCTGCAGATCCTGGTGAACATCCTCATCAATGCCGAGGACGCCATGCATGGGAAAGCTGGCAGGATAACCCTGAGCGCATTCGAGGAGGGCGACAGCATGGTGATCACCATCGCCGACGAGGGGCAGGGCATGTCGCCCGAAGTGCTCGGTCAGGCCTTCGCGCCGCTCTTCACGACCAAACCGCCTGGAGAGGGAACCGGGCTTGGCCTGGCCATCGCCCGGCAGATGATGCGCGATCATGGGGGGGAGATCACCTTGGCCAGCGAGTTGGGGCATGGCACCCAGGTCCGTTTGACCTTCAGGGAGGCTTGTTCCTGATGCGCATCCTCCTTGCGGAAGACGAGCGCCTGTTGGCCATGGCCCTCCGGGACGACCTGGCCGATGCGGGCCATGAGGCGCTTTCGGTCGGAGATGGCTTGACGGCCTGGGAAGAAATCCAGCGGAACCCTCCCCATCTGGTGATCTCCGATGTGAGGATGCCCGGCCTGGACGGCATGGCCCTGCTCAGCAGGGTGCGGGGGGCCTTTCCTGGCACGGCCTTCATCCTCATGACGACTTTCGCTTCCGTGAAGGACGCGGTATCGGCGCTGCATGCGGGTGCCACCGATTATCT
>Ga0364873_10276_pt1 | contig 11467 bp, 14 predicted proteins | sample ExccelAu500001D3_2_FD_206928 | JGI IMG/M metagenome (GOLD analysis project Ga0364873, IMG submission 206928) | Enriched cells from Trout Bog Lake Hypolimnion, Wisconsin, USA - BchlTB.Aug07.5000.01.D3 | ecosystem: Environmental > Aquatic > Freshwater > Lake > Hypolimnion/Profundal zone | place... | reverse complement strand
CGCCCGCAAACGCATGCCGCCACCCCCGGTATCGCTGAGCGCAATGGCATACTTGGCCAGCCAGGCGTGCAGCTCCGACCAACTGCTGAGTTGCTCCAAAGCGGGCCGCAATGCCTTCGCCACCGTGGTCTTGAGCCACGAATCCAGGCTCTCTGGGTCGTGCCATGCCGGCAAGACAAGCTTCGAACCAGACAGCGCCGAACCCACCAGGTCTTTGTTCTCAACAATCTGCTGGTGTCCCTGTGCGTCAGTGACGACGATGTAAAGGCCGTTGTCGTGTGTCCAGCCGTGCTTGATTTCACTTTGGCGCGCCGCCTTGTGCAGCGTTTTGACCGCCCACTCAATGTGACGCGACTTATAAGTTTGCGGGTGCACCCGGTTGACACATATATGGCAATGCGTGTTGTCGGTATTGCCGTGCACCGCCAGCACGTACTGGTGCTCGGCAAGGCCCAGGGCGGCCAAAGCATGCCCCGCCGCATCAAAAATGAGGTCCGCCGCGGGATGCTCATGCTCCGGCCAGCTCAAAATGACATGGTATGCGGGATCAGTGCAACGCATATTTTTCTTGGCAACCGCGTTCATCTCCAGGCTGGCGGTGGTGATGTCAGTCACTGCATGCGTGCGAATGGCAATGCACTTTTCTGTACCGGACAGCGCGTCCAGCGGATTGGTTGCGTAATCGAGAATGTCGCTGAACAAACTCGAAAGAATCCGGTTGCTCCCCTTCTCCTGCGCGTCGCCAGCTTCCAAATAGCTGACCAAATCATTAAACGGCGTGGCCGCGTTGGTTGCAAATTTTCGCTGCGGAGGGATGTGGGGAATCAAGCGGCCACCCTGTATTTTCGTTAAACGATCCGCAGCATCGCCATTCTTGCATCGATGATCACGGCGAGCAGATCCACTTCTTGCGGCACAGCGCCGTGCTCCGACAGCGACTTATGCAACGCGCGAATTCCACCGACCACCTCACGCAGACCCAAAATAATCTCCGTCTCCATATCCACGTTCGTACGCAGTCCAAATGCCGCACGGCGCATGAATTCCGAAACGGAAAGCTGGCGCTCGCGCGCCAAAAGTTGGATTTGCTCGACATCGGCACGCGTCAGCCGCAAAAGAATTTGTGAATCTTTACGCTCGTTGTCGGGCACCGCTGTGAAAAGTTTTTTCTTGGCCATCATGAACTCCGTGCTTATCCGCTTGCCACACGCACACCATAAGTAAGCGTTGGGTACCGCTTGCCCTTGGCGGCTTTCCCCCGGCATGCGACGAGCGCTGCAAGCGATCTAGCGGGCCGTGGATCTGGATGGAGATCAACGATATACATCCGGCATCCTGTCCTATTTTTGAGTTTAGTTTCGTTGTAAATTGTACTCATAAAGTTGTATGTTCGTAGTATTTTGTACTGACTTCGTACTCATCATGATGACAAAAAATATTGGAAATAACCATTGAACGTCTATGTTTTGTGTATAAAATGGCGACGAAATGGTGGCATTTAAGCTTGAATTTGTTGTAGTTATTGGAGCATTGCGATGGTTGAAACCATGAAAAAGCCTGCTGGCACGCGGCGTTCGCGGCTTTCGGGGGATGACTTTGCGGCGCTGCGCGAAATTGTTCACACTGCGGCAATGCTTCTTGAACCGGGGGAGATTTCCTATAGGAAGGCTTTTGAAAGTGTCATGCCTGATGTTTTCATCATGCGCAACAAAGGTGATAGCTGGGCACAGATCACCACTGTCCTGAACCGAGGTGGGCTTCGATTACAAGAATCTACAATTAAGAGCTATTTCAATGAAATGCTGGCTGTTCGGCAGGAACTGTGCGCAGCACGACTAAACGAGCAAATTTTGATACTGGCTGAATTAAAAAATGAGGGGCACGCTGCAGATCTGTCAGTTTTGAAGACTCGTTTTGACACCATACAGTCGCGTCAAACTGCAAAGACAGAGAAGAAAGTGGAAGCGTTTTTGGGAGAAACTACACCCTTTGTTAGTCCCCAAAAAGCCCAGCCAGTTGTGCCAAAGCCAGCCGATACCGATACGGCGGCTTCTGAGTTTGGCTTGCTCAAGTTGAAGCCGCGTGAAGCCAGTCATCGGGCGGGAACAACGTCTGCAGGCTTTTTCAGCATGGATGACACGTCTACCACCACCACGAAGAGTGAAGTGCAACAACGCACTGATGCGATTGAGGTTTCGCAGGGCGATGCCCCTAAGCCAAAGCTTGAATGCAGGCCACTACAACCTGGAATAGTCTCGTTGAAGCCACGGGATGGTGTGCCACCCGAGGCTTACCAACCAGGGCTACTTGAACATCCTAGTATTCCCGGTCTGATGTTGACCCTGGCGCAGCGCCTGTATGGGGCACAGTTGGAATACACCTCGACAGAAGATGGAGAAATCCATCTTGAAACCGCCAAACAAAGAATATTCAGAATTAAATGGCAAAAGCCTATAAAAGATACGATATCAAGAACGAGCCATACATTTGTTGAAATGGACCACAGCCTGTTTTCTGGCCGAAAAGGCAGCCGGGAGCCCGCCTCCCGGGCCTGCTAGGTGTAGGCAGAAATCTGCAGATTTCTGTGTTGCTGCCACAGCAACATCAGCGGCATGCCCTCGCGCAACCGCTCCTGATGCCTCTGGGCGAAGTCAACGGAACAGAAAAAGGCCAAAAACCTACGCGGCCTGCTTTTTCAGCAAATCAAGCTTGGGCTGTATCGTCGCTTGAAATTCCCTTTGAACGTAAGCGGAGATGGATCTCTTGCCTTGCCTTATCGACTCAATTTCGGATTTCGTCAGCTGTACGCAAGCCCACGAGATACTGTGCTTCGTTGGCTGTAAGCGCACTGACGGCGATGCCAAATATTTCACTGATTTCATGTGCGTACCTCCTCTCTAACTTTCTTAGAAGCATTCTGTCCGGGCAAAGTGCTTTTTGCCGACCCGCATGGACCCGGACAAACACTTTTTGTACGGTTGCAGCATAGGCCAAGAGGCAATGTGCCCGGTCGGCCACCCGATGTGCCCCGCACACACTACCCCAAATGTTCAATCCGCATCGCCCTTACCGCCCCGGCACCACCAACTAATCGTTCCAGCGCTGCCGTCAGCGCGCCGATGCGGTATCCCGTGGTGGGTGCCGTCACCCAGACCAGCGACGCCGTATCGGAACGGTCCGGGTCGGTCACGTATTCCTGGCGAACCACGCGCACGCCGACGCTGCCGCACAGCGCCTCCAGTTCGGGGGCCGCCTGGCTGGCGTTGCCAAGCTCTATTCGCACCGCATACGGCGTGCACACATCGCCCGCTGCCACCATGGGCCGCGCCGCCAGCGCCGTGTCCTGAAACGCCAGATACGGCACGCGGTGCTGTGGCGCACAGTCCAGGCTGCGCGACACGTCGACCAGGTCCGCGATGACGGCCGACGCCGTCGGTTCGGCCCCAGCCCCGGCGCCGTAATACAGCGTCAAGCCGGCCGCGTCACTCTGGACCATGACCGCATTCATGGCGCCATGCACATGGGCCAGCAAATGGTCTTGCGCAATCCACACCGGCTGCACCCGCAGTGAGATGGCGTGGTCCACGCATTGGGCAACGCCCAGCAGCTTGATGCAATACCCCAGGCGCTGGGCACACTGCATGTCACGTGGCGCAACGGATCGAATGCCCTCTACATGGACCGCGTCAAACTGCAACGCAATCCCGAACGCGTTGGACGCCAGCAGCGTCAGCTTGTGTGCGGCATCGATGCCATCGACGTCAAATGCCGGGTCTTGCTCGGCATAGCCTTTACGCTGTGCCGCTTGCAACGCTGCCGCGAAATCGAGCCCCTGGCTGTGCATCTCCGACAGAATGAAATTGGTGGTGCCGTTGATGATGCCCGCCACCCACTGGATGCGATTGGCCGCCAGTCCTTCGCGCAAGGCTTTGATGATGGGAATGCTGACCGCAACGGCGCCTTCATACGCCAGCATGACGCCGCGCGCACGCGCTGCGGCGAACACCTCCGTGCCATGCAAAGCCAGCAAGGCTTTGTTGGCAGTCACCACGTGCTTGCCCGCTGCAATCGCCTGCAGCACCAGTTCCCGCGCAATGGTGACGCCACCGATGGCCTCCACAATGACGTCCACATCGGGGTGGTGAACCAGCTCGAACGGGTCGTCCGTCAGTGGCACGTCCTGGCCGATATGCGCAGCAGCACGCGCCACGTCGCGCACCGCCACCATGGCGACTTCAATGCGTCGACCGGCGCGGTCCGCAATCGGCTGCGCATTGCGCTGCAGTACGCGGTAGGTCCCGCCGCCGACGGTACCCAGTCCGAGCAGCCCGACGCGCAACGGTCGGTTGGGGTACGCCGGTGGGACCTGGTGCTGGCAGGCAGTGGAATCGACGCTGTGGTGTGGTTTCATAAAATGCTCCGAACAGTTGAGGACCCAGCTGCCTGGGCTGGGTTTGTTCAGAGTGACACCAGGAGGCAGCCGGGACGGCCACCTGCACGACTCAGGTGGCCGTGGTGGTAATGGTGGTAATAGCAGTAACCTGCACACCCATTGCCCGGAAAACGGGCGTCAAGCCACACGCCCGCTGGTCAGCGCGCGTTGGATGGGATGGTGAATAGGCCTGCATGGGGTAAGGATAGCACGGCCCGATGGGCGTTCAGTTACACGGCCATTCGGTTGCGTCAGAATAGGTCTATGCACCACATTCTCAGTAAGTCCCAACAGCGAGCCGTTGCACACTTTCTTGCCACCGGCGAGACGGATCCGAACAGCAGGGACTGGCCAGGGCAGAATTTCCTCGAGATCGCCGTCCATTCGACGCGCATCCTGCGTGAGGCCCTGATTGCATCGGTGCTGGCGCGCGTGCCGCCCCAAACGCAGTCCGCCACCCCGGCGCTGAGCGACCTGGTCGCCTTGACACGCGACAAAGTGGCTCCCATGGTGAGTGGCCTGTTTCCGCAAGCGGAACGTCCCGCCGTCATGGATGCGCTGGCCACTTCGGTGCGGTTCCTGACGCCGCAGAACATTGAATCAACCTTGCGCACCACAACCTACCTCCACAGCTGCTGGCAGATCGCTTGCATCTATCTGCTGGAACGCGGCGCTGAGCCCTTGTCCGCTGAAGCGCCCTCCCTTGTCGGCATGAGTGAGGAAACCACCTGCTACCTCAGCCTGGCTTACCTCACAAGCCAGCAAAGGGAGCCATTTTCTGACTACCTGGTGCATGAGGCCGCCCACGTTTTTCATAACTGCAAGCGCAGCATGATCGGGTTGAAAGAAACACGCAGCAGGGAATTTTTGCTCAACATCGACTTTCGCCAGCGCGAAACCTTCGCCTATAGCTGCGAAGCCTATAGCCGGATTCTGACCATGGCCAGCACACCGCAACGCCGACGCGAGGCACTCGCGGAATACGCACACGGCCCCTTGCCCGGCGACAACCGCCTGGACCACGCGCAGCACCTGTCTATCCTTTCTACCGCGGTCAATGCACGCAACGGCTGGAAACACATTCTTGCCGCCTGCGCGCCGCGATAGCCACGCTGCGCTGACGCGCCGATGCAGATGCAGATGCAGATGCAGATGCAGATGCAGATGCAGATGCAGATGCAGATGCAGATGCAGATGCAGATGCAGATGCAGATGCAGATGGAAACGATAAAATTTTGCTTCGCCAATGACCAAGAAATTTCCCGTCCGCCCGGCCAATCCAGAGCGTCTCTGCTGGGGCTGTGACCGGTATTGCGCCGCCGACAACATGCTGTGCGGGAATGGCTCCGACCGTACCCAGCACCCGTGCGAACTGTGGGGCGACAATTGGAAAGCTTGGGGGCAGGATTTTGAAGAACCGGAAATGTGCACGGAAGGTACGACTATGTTGCAAACCAAGCGTTTTACCAGCGGCCGAATCATCCGGGCCGACTACGACTCCACGTCGGGACAACTGGACCTGCAATGGGCCAACCAATCGGTGCTGGCCTACAAGCAGGTGCCGCAGGAGGTCTTTCGAACACTGTGCAATGCGCCGAATCCTGCCACCTATTGGGAAGACCGTATTGCCGAGGAATACCCCAAAGCGACGCCGACCCGGTCCGGTACGCCGTCCGACGCCGCCGCAAAATTTGCGGATTTGTTCGGTGCCGGCGAAGCCAACGGTGATTGATGGCGGCCGGCCGTTTGCGGTTGCACCCTGCCAAGGGTGCCCAAACGACGTTCCCTGTGCACCCGACTTGCGAAAATCCACAGAGCAACAATAACCAGGACCTGGCATGGCACTGACTATCGAAAAAATGGGCGAGATTGACGCCGTCATCGGGCGCTGGTGTCTTCACAAAGTTCCCGCCCATCTCAAAAGTCAGATCGACCATGACTATGAAATCGACGGCCAGGCAGTGTCGCTACTGGAGGTGCGCCCGGTCTGGCGTGGCCAGAGCGGCGAATACACCCGCAGACCATTTGCCAGATTCCGCTGGGTGTCGGCACGAAACTGCTGGCAGATTGACTGGATGCGTCAGTCTGGCAAGTGGCAGGCTTATGAGCCCTGCCCTGCGGCACGCAACCTCGAAGCGGCGCTGGCCGTTATGGAGGCCGACGCGTACGGGTGTTTTTTTGGCTGATCGCGGGTGGGGCGGGCTATTGGGCGTGCAAGGGCGCATAGACATATGCAGGGTGTATTAGATTGGATTCGTCACACCCCAGCAGCGCCATAGCGGTGCCAGCAAGGTGGTTCTGCAACGGCGCCGGGAGCTATATACCCAGGCCCGACAGAGCAATCCGTCGCTGGGGTGAGCCTGACCAGGTATTCCTCAATAAACGAGAACAGGAACGTCGAGTAGCATAAATAAATTTGAAGCTTGAGGCGTCAACTATCTTGACAGACACCGTAAGTACCTGACTTCATCCCACCATTTACCTACTGACAAACAGTTTGCCATTGATTTCCAATCAATTGGGAATTACAACTTGTTCGCTTAGGAAACATCAGTTGTCTGTTTTTTTCCGCTTGCGCCTGCCCGCGAGCTACGCTTTGTTCCCACTCAGCAATTGCATCTCTTTGACGTTGCTCTTCAATTTGCTGTTGTTGCATTAATAATTGTGCTGCTTGCAATTGCTGTTGTCGTTGAATTTGGATTTGCTGCTGCTCTAGCTGGGCCTTTTGCTGAGTTGCGGTCTCTTCTTTTCGTATAGATTCCGCCTGCTCACGCCTAAACTCTTCCTTCTTTGCATCATTTTCTTTAATTAACTGCTCACGCTTTTCCTTTTCACGCAGCAGAATTTCTTGAAGCAATTTTATTGTAGTTGAATTAGCCTCCTGACGTAAAGCATTGAACTCTCCAAAACTCACATCACCATTGTATAACTTTGCTAATAAAGGATAGATCTGCTCACGCCTTTCTCTCATTAAGATTGAGGCTTCTGCCGAGAAACGATCTTTAGTAGCAGTAAAATATTTTTCATCGCATTCCCTTCGCATTTTCCCCCAATAACTTATTGCCGACTTGTCTTCTTTTGTCGCCTTAGATTTATTGGCCAACATTTCAATACTTGGATAATAATCTCTGCCAGGCTGAATAAGCCCCACCTTGGGAGCAAGACGAGATAATTTCAAATCTTGATTTAGTTCATCATAGCATTGTTTTGCAATCTTTATCTCCGCATCAGATTGAGCAATTTGAGCTTGCGGAAGTTCTGCGCAAGAATATTGACCGCGTATTGCAAGTAAGCATAATATAATGAATTTCAGTGCCAGCCTCATATTTCCGCTCCATCTTCATCATACAAATTTCATGCAAATCCATCGCAGCCAATAAATGCAATACGCCTAACAAGGCTCAAATATTGAAACATACAAACTGGCATTTTAGATAATTCACTTATTTCGCATTCAACATTGTAAAACCAAATTCGCAATGCCTCTGCCTGACTTACCTCACAAGCCAGCAACAGGAGCCATTTTCTGACTACTTGGAGCATGAGTCCACCCACGTTTTTCATAACTTCAAGCGCAGCATGATTGGGTTGAAAGAAACACGCAGCAGGGAATTTTTGCTCAACATCGACTTTCGCCAGTGCGAAATCTTCGCCTATAGCTGCGAAACCTATAACCGGATTCTGACCATAGCCAGCACACCGCAACGCCGACGCGAGGCGCTCGCGGAATACGCACACGGCCCTTTGCCCGGCGACAGCCGCCTTTTAACTCGCCTTAACGTCTGACTACACGCGCCGCCAAAGGCATTCGCGTGGAAGGTGATGTTAGGTATAACTGGAAACCATACGCCTGACCTCTTCAATTGAGTACGGCGGGGTGCGGGTATGAATAACAGCATGGCAGTTCGGACAAACCGGCTTCATAGTCGCGACGGGATCGAACTCTCGCTCGCCTTCAGAATCGGATAGTGCCTCTTCATGGTGAACATGGATAACCTCAACGGGAAGACCAGCGTAGCGTGATTTCAGATTGACTTGGCAAACAATACAACTAAATCCGTACGCTGCCAAACACGCAGTACGTGCGGCGTCACTACGCTCGCGCCGCTGCATCAGTACATCGACTAACCTTCCCTCGACGTAGCGCCCTTTCAAGGAGGCCACTTGTACTTCCGGCTCCATTGTTTCTCCTGAATCCGCAAGAAGTGCACGTAGCGCGACCTGTGGATCTCGAAGAATCAGATATGTGCGCCCATCGTTGGCGCCGGAGCCCTTATGAACGATGAGTGCGTCCGGTTCACAAGCGTAACGCTCACAGAAGTATGGAACGAGGCGCTCTGCAATGTATTCTGGGCATGCGTCGGCTTGCCGCCCATGCTTTGCAAAGTGATACCCAAGAACCCCTCGGCGTTGAATCACGCTGCCATTGATATAGCCGCGGTTTTCGCCATGACGGAGAACGCGGACTGTCTTCTTTGCTGAACCGGACGCGACAAGCGAAAAAGAGTGACGCTCTAATATTGGCAGGAAGCTGAGCAGTTCCTCAGTGAAGGATGGGCCTAGGTAATCGGAAGGAACGGTGAGCGGCATGGTGATATCTAACTATGATGTAGTCCGCAAACCAAAGGACAATTCCTCTGCACAGTCGGATCAAAAAATTGTGAAAATTTCAAAAGGTCATTTGACAATAAGCATTTACTAGCTTGGATTTGACTCAGACATAAAATATCGACAACTTTGTCAACTGAGACCACGTTAATTTAAGCGAAAATCCCCATCGACATCCTTACGCTAGGCCCTGTGGTTCTACGAGGATGCACTCAATATGCAAGATTCTCAAACCGCGTGAAATGCGGCAGCCATGCTAGGCGCACGGTGCCGGTTGGCCCGTTGCGCTGCTTGGCAATAATGACCTCTGCCACCCCCGGGGTCAAACAGGCTTCTTTGGTGTACACCTCATCACGGTACACAAACAGAATCGCATCGGCATCCTGCTCGACCGAGCCCGATTCACGGATGTCGCTCATGCGCGGGCGCTTGTCCGGACGATCTTCCACGGCACGATTCAATTGCGACAGTGCCACGACAGGGCATTGCAATTCGCCGGCCAGCAACTTCAAACCACGCGAAACATGGGCCACTTCAGTGGCACGGTTTTCCTGAACGCCCTCCCCGCTTCCCTTCACCAATTGCAAATAGTCAACCACGACCATTCCCAGTTGCTTATGCCGGTGCTGTGCACGCCGCGCCATGGCTCGGATTTCGCTGATGGTGTTGACGCCGGCATCCTGAATTTCAATGGGAGCCGAATGCAATTTTTCCATGGCTTCTGACACTCTGCCCCATTCGTAATCCGCCAACTGCGCCGTTGCCAGATGCGTTTGGTCAATGCTGCCGACAGCGCCGACCAGGCGCGTTGTCAGCTCATCAGCCGTCATTTCCAGGGAGATCACCAACACCGGCAACTGCTCCTGAATCGCACAATGCTCAGCAATGTTCATTGCCAGCGATGTTTTGCCCATCGCCGGTCGCCCAGCTATGACGACCAGGTTGCCTTTTTTAAAGCCGTTGGTGATATGGTCCAAGTCAGTGAACCCCGTTGACATTCCCACCAACTTGCCCGGATTCTCGGAACGCTCCAGTAGCAGATTGTTAAAGCGTGGAATCAACGTGCTCAGCATCTTGTCTTCTGGTCGCACCGCATCCTGTGCGCCGATGCGCAAAATCCTCTCTTCCGCCGCTTCCAGTTGTTCTGCCGGCGTCGTTCCCGTGGCGCCAAAGGCCTCACCGACGATTTCATCTCCAACGGCGATCAGCTTGCGCAAAATAGATTTGTCTTTGACGATTTCGGCATACCGCGTAATGTTTGACGCGCTTGGTACATATTGCGCCAGGGTGTTCAGGTAGCTCGTCCCGCCCACCTCTTCTGACTTGCCCGTCAACGCCAACTGTTCGTGCACCGTGATCACATCCGCTGGTTTGTCGCGATCAATCAGTTCAACAATTGCCCTGAAAATTTCCTGGTGCTCGTACCGATAAAAATCATGCGCCCTAATCAGACTCACGATCAGTCCATACGCATCGTTGTTCAACAGCAGCGCGCCTAACAGAGAACACTCCGATTCGATGGAATGGGGCGGCACGCGCAAGTGCGCCAATGCATGACTGTCAGTGGATGGGTTTTGCATGGTGTTTCTCATCAACCTGGTTGTGCCGCTGGCTGTTCCACGCCCCAGTTGGCCCCGTACTTTTCCACCGCATACAACTCAATCATCTTGGATATCAAAATGGGGGCGGATTCCCATACGCCGGCCTCCACCTTCAAGCTCATGGCGGGATTGGCCATCTTACTGGCGCGCAAATCGGCCAAAGCCGTGTAGGCATAAGGGCGCTGATCGTTCTTGTCCAGCAACAAAAATTCACGACGGATCTCGCTGCGCCTTTCATCCTTGTAGGACAGTGCCATTTTGAGCGGCTCGATGTGCGGCGTACTCGTTGGGGGCAACACCGTGGACACCTCGACCAACTCAGGTAAACGGCCCTCGGCGATCAAGGGATTGATCTCCTGCAAGATCTTGTTCAAGTACGCCAGTTTGCGGGTAATCGTCGCCGGATCTTGCTTCGCCATTTTGGCGAAGGCCGCCTTCAACCCTACTTCGGACTGCCCGTTACGGATCAACATGGCCACATCCACCAGGCGCAGTCCCAGCTTGATCGCAGCTTCGGCAATGTCCGGATTCAATCGATTTGGCAACGGGGCGAATTCGGAGGCCTTACGCTTCACAGCAAACTGAACGCCCTCCTTCTTTTCAATTAACTCGACACTCAGGTCGGTCTGCTCATTAACTTCTGCAACCGCCTTCTTGACCTTCTCGTCCTTAAATTTGCGCCACTCACGCCACTTTGGCAATCCTGTTTCCGGATCCAGCGCTGGTACCTTATTGGACAAAGCTTTAATCCACCACAGGGGCTCCTGCAAGCTGGTGACACCGGCGGCGTTGGTTCTGTAGCGCGCACAAATTTCGTACAAGGCTA